>Ga0206955_1044_pt1 | contig 35374 bp, 36 predicted proteins | sample Alteio_BWOrgHeat_34_FD_153247 | JGI IMG/M metagenome (GOLD analysis project Ga0206955, IMG submission 153247) | Enriched cells from forest soil in Barre Woods Harvard Forest LTER site, Petersham, Massachusetts, United States -... | ecosystem: Environmental > Terrestrial > Soil > Temperate forest >...
AAATGGGAGGTAAAGACTCGTTTATAAGCATCTGCAATCAAACCGCCAAAAAACTTGCGGAAGAAAACATAAAACTTATTAAGGCAGAAATTGACGAGCCCGGAAATATCATAAAAATTGACAATAGAATGTTTTGCGTTCTTCAACAGACCATCTATTTATTAAGAGACAACAAAACCTACAAGTCAACATCAAGTTTAGTTGCTGTAAGTGACAATGATGGAGAAAAATGGTATTTTATTTCGGCCACCCGGAACGACGACCAACCTTTATATTACATTTTTCCTGAACTTAAAGGAAAAGTAAACATACCGGAATCCGGCCATCCTGTTTTGGTAACCGGCAACAATTAAACAATTTATCCGCCTTCCTGACTTTCGGACTTTACTGACTTTCGGACTCCCCTACTGCCCTTCTGCTTCGCTGGCAAAAAGGAGCAGGTCCTGGTGAAAGGTATCGCGTTTAAAGCTGTCGCCGGCAAAGTAAACAACATTAACCAGTTCATCGCTTTCGGTAAAGTTGCCGGGGGTATCTTCGGTTACCAGGTAGCCTTCAACCACCATCTGCGGGCCGTCGGTTATTAAAACTACAACGTCGCCTAAAATGAATTTCTTTTCCATGGTACAGGGTATTACCCTGTAAAATTAACAACATCCACCCATTAACCTGCAATTAAAATTAATTATTATGACACTAACCAACAACCCAAAAACATGGCTCCTCCTGCTGCTTTTAGCATTTATTTTTAGCGCGATGCTGATCATCATCCACCATTATCATTCGGATGCTTATTATCAGCAAAAAATTGACAATCATTCCGAGATTGTGGATACGGTATGAGGTAGTTTACCTAAGTAAACTTAAAAACAGCGAAACGTGTTTAGCGAATAAAGAACCTGTATCAATGCAATAACTAATTGAAAATAATTTGTAGGTTTAACAACTCTAAGTAAAAGTCACAATGGATAAACCAGTTTCGGATACAACTCAAACAGCAACGTTTTATAGGGGTGCCGTACTTCAACACATGGCAAATCTTGAACTATTTTTAAACACTTATATTGCATTTTTTTTCTGCGGTAGAGGAAGTAATAGATTTCAGGACATGCTGACTTTGATATTGGGAGATGAGCGAATGTCATTAAGTTCTAAGGCGCAAATTTTCCACCAAATATCAACCCATCATGACGTAAAATGGTATAATGCTTATGAATCTATTAGAATACCTCCAAAGGAAAAAAAAGGCAAATACACTCTCAATAATGATTTGATTTTTGTTATTGAAGAACGCAATATTTTCGCACATAGAGTATGTGATATAGTGGGGACTATGGGCGGAGTTGATCCGGTTGAAGACGGAGCATTAAGATTTATGAGATTTAAAAATTCAATTGAACCAATTGATTATACAAAGGAAAAATTCTCTGAATTGCTAAAGGTAATTTTGCTTATTACAACGCACTTTGTAGAAGGAACAAAAGGTATAAAAAGTACATATGCCCCCTCTGCCCCAACTGATATATAATTAACCTCTCAGGGGGGAATTGCACACGCCTCACTTTAAAATCCGGCTTTTCTCTATTTTTCAATGCTAAATACCTGATGGCTTAGTTTACTTTTAGCAACGAAAGTAAACTAAAGAAAATTTAAGTTTACTTTAATCAATTAAAGTAAATTATAATCCACTTTTACAATCATTAATGCTGTCTGCTGCCAAACCGTTCTTCTCCGCATCCCAAATATTTTGCCTAATTTAGTTCAGCATATGAAAAAATTAACCCGCTTACTTATCCTTTTTGCCCTCCCCTGCCTGTTTTCAACAGCCCGGGCGCAAACTGCCACATCAACCCAACTAAATACCAAACAAATAATGGTGGTGGTAACCAGCGGCTGGGATAACCTGCAGGGTAAACTGTACGCCTTTAGCCGGGTTCATCATCATTGGGTACTCAAATTCAGCAATGCGGTAGTGGTGGGCAAAACAGGGCTTGCCGTTGGCGATGGTTTTGTGCCGCTTACCATACCCGGTGCACCGGTAAAGCACGAGGGGGACAAAAAATCGCCCGCCGGTATTTTTACTATTGGTACCGCTTTTGGTTATGCTGATAAGAAGGATGCAGCATGGATAAAAAATCCTTATGTCCGCGCGTTTGATACGCTGATTTGTGTTGATGACATGCATTCGGTCAATTACAATAAGCTGGTAGCCAAAGACACCGCCAAAGCCGACTATAACAGCTTTGAATACATGCACCGCAAGGATAATTATTACGAATGGGGGCTTTTTATCAACCACAATTCAACCAACACTGTACCAGGCGACGGCTCCTGCATCTTTATGCACATTTGGGAAAACAACCACGAAGGCACCGTTGGCTGCACTGCTATGACGGAGCACCATATCCTGCGGGTATTGCACTGGATAAACGCTAAAGACAACCCGCTGCTGGTGCAGTTACCCAGGGTTGAATACAGGGAATTGAGGAAAGTTTATGGGTTGCCGGCGTTGGTAAAGTTTTAATGTTTAGAAAGTCCCAGCACCCACATTGCTGTTGACTTTAGCGCATACAAAGTACCCAGGTCCAACAAAACGCGCGCAATTATTAACACTTTAATATTCCTGTATTTTAAATAAACTATTGAAAAAAACAATCCGGAAAAAAAGTCAATAATCAGCCATTTATAGCTAAAGCCAAAAAAGGGAAATAGCGTAAAGAGCAGTGAACTTACAATTATTGCTGCTATATTATTTTTAAAGAAAATAGCCAGGCGGGGCAATAAATATCCCCGGAAGATCAGCTCGACAGAGACACTCCATGCAACTGTGCATGCAATTAAAATAGCAAGATTGAGCTGATACCAGCTATACAAATATCGCAAATAGTGCATACTCCACGGCTTATCCCACCACTCACGCCAGCCCATCAATTTCGGAATCCTGGATAGAAAATTTCCCGGCAATTGAAGGGCTAATAAAGCCAGCACAGCCAAAACATAAAACAAAGGTTGATACTGCTTTTCCGCCCACATTAAAAAGCTTTGATCTTCTACTTTCACTGAATAAAAGCACAGGCAAACAACCTCAAGAACGATGATTGTATAGTGTAAACTCCGCGTAGTTAACGTACTCTGGCGGTAATAAAACAAACAATATGTAACCACCGGGTAAAACAGCAATGCAATCAGTATGCCACCTAAAAGGATTAGGGTTTGTTTTTTGCGGGCGATGTCCAATGTGATGGATTTAGTAAATATACATAAGGTTAAACTGCTATGAATTTAGCTATTATTAGCTTAACACGCCAACAATAATTTACTTGTGCAAATTATGCGCCTGCAGGTACCCGAAAATAAGGAAGGAAACAAAATCAATAAAGGCATGGGTAAATATTAATACTTTAATGTTGCGGTACCATTGGTAATAAATAGCAAAAACAACACCTAAACAAAAAGTAAATATCGTTTCACCAATGCTGAAATAATGGTAATGTACCAGCGAAAACATCAATGCCGACACAATAACCGCCGCGGATTTATTTTTAAATATGATCTCGAGCCTCGGCACCAGGTAAGCGCGGAATATAAGCTCTTCGGTAACGCCTGCGGTAATAGCAGCAAACACCATTAAGGGCATGTTTTTGTTAACGATGGTTGCCATCTCGCGCACTACCTGCTGGTTATCATGTACGCCAAATGCCAGGGGAATTTTGGATACTATACCCGCACCAATAGTCAAAAGGTAGAGCGCACCAAAAGAAGCCGGATAAAACCAAAAGCCATAAGGCTTGTCAGCCCAAAGCAAAAACCTCCTTTTCTCAACCCAGCGGGCATAACAAAACAGCAGCCCCACCTCCAGCCAAATAAATAAGCGCGAATAAAATACAGTTTGTATCGTATGGCTTCGGCCATAAAACGCAAAATGCCCCAGCACCGGGTAATAAAAAAATGCAAACAGAACACCAAGGATTAAGATAATTTTGTTGCGGTTATCGGTGATGGTATTCATTTGTCAGAGTGATGGCGTTAGTTGATAAGGCTAAAGTAATTCAAAAAAACAATAAAACGCACCGTCGAATAGCTTTTAGAAGGCTACGCGCGTTTGTTCCCCCTTTATGGGGCCAGGGCAAAAAAAAGCCTCCCGGAACCCGGAAAGCTTTTCAATTCAAAAAAAGAATAATATTATTGGTTATTAATTACGTCTGAAACCACCTTTATTACCACCACCAGTGGCAGTAAAACCGGGGCCTTTGTCTTCGGCAACGTTCACCGTTATACGGCGGCCGTAGTAGCTTGCGCCATTCATGCACCTGATTGCTTCTTTAGCTTCGTCGTCGTTTACCATTTCAACAAAACCAAAACCCTTACTCTCTTTTGTTTCGCGGTCCTTAATGATCCTGAGGGACTTTACCGGCCCAAAATCACCAAAAACGGCACTTAATTCGTTCTCATCCACTTCTAATGGGAGTCCGGCAATAAATACTTTCATCAATGTTTTTAAAATTTATGCAAAGATACGGATAATATAGCGCTTTTTTTGAGATGAAAACAGAAAGGTGAAAGGTAAAAGGTTTTATTGCTTAAGGATTACTTTTTGATTTCGGATTGCGGATTTTCGATTTCGGATTTTTTTTTCGACATTTAAAGAGCCTGCTTCTTTAACCAGATCACCTTAACCCTCTTTTCTTTTTAATGTAAAGAGGGCTAAGATGTTACGAAATGTGCACCTTTCCGACTTTCGGACTTTACTGACTTTCCCGACTTTCGGACTAATCCCCCCACTTCCTCACCCCCAGCAACTTTTCGCCAAGCTCGCTTAGTTGGGCAGTTGGGTATTTGGTTTGCTCCCAGTTGCGCGGGTCGCCGGGGAAAGCGTAGCCTTCGGGGGCTATCCTGTCTTTCCACGAGCTGATGCGCCATTGGCGGAGCGTTTCGTCATCTTCCTGGGCAGGCATCATGGCAATGTATTGTGCAATGCGCACTTTGTTGCCGCTATTGTTGGGCCTTATGCCATGCGGCTCCAGGCTGTTAAAGATCAGCAGATCACCGGCTTCCATTTTTACTTTTACCATTTCAAGGCCTGTTACATCAGGTTTAAAATGATCGCGGTCTTCGGGCTGGCTTAGTTTCCAGGTATCGTAATTGCTGTACAACCAGGGGATGCATTGAAAGCCGCCCATGTTTTCGTCGGTTTGGTCAGCCAGGGCCAAAACACCCTGTACATTTTGCGGACGGGTTTCGGGGTCATAATCCCAGTGGATAAAGCCTTTATATTCAAACCCCGGCCGTATCGGGAAGTTAAGGTTGGCGCGGTCAATGGTTACCCAAAGTTTTTCGGTACCCCAAATGTCGGTAAATGCATCATACACGCGCCGTGTTTGGCGGTTATCCCACAGGTATTGGTGGTTGTACACTTCCACCATGCCGGTATTGGTTAGTTCTTTCATTTGGATCTCGGCGCGTGGCGGGGCGTACCAGGTTTCGGGGTCGTTAGGGTCCTTTTCTTCAAATTCCCACAGGAAATTGGCCATGCGTCCGGCCTGTTCGCGCGGTACGGCATTTTTTATAACGATATAACCGTTCTCTATCCAAAACTTCCAGTCGGCTTCGCTTAACACCTTCAGGGGTTTGCCGTTGCTGCGGTCGTTCAGTTTCATAAAACTGGTTTTGGCGGTTGAGGGGTTTCCGGGGATCTCTTTATGAGCGTTGGCAGGCGCCATGGTGGCCATGGTTGCATTTTCTTTAGTATTCATGGTTTAATTTTTTTTCAATTGGTTACATCAAAATTAGAGGGTAGTTGATTTTAAAACCAATCCTTAAATGACCAATATTTGCACTGCATTGATATTTTATTTACCTTTTTAAATTATTTTGGTAAATGCAGTAAAAGTTATGCGCAAACTACAACTGGAAGAAGTGCAGCCCGATATGGGCAGCTCCTTTAAAATACTTAACCCCAGCTTAAGCACTACCTTTTTATGGCACCTGCACCCCGAATACGAAATAGTGTATGTGGAGTCGGCAGGCGGCCCGAGGCATGTGGGCGACCATATCTCGCGTTACGAGGGCAGCGACCTGGTGTTCATCGGCCCAAACATCCCGCATCTTAATTTTGATTATGGCGTGCATACCGGCTGCAAGCAGGTGGTAATACAAATGAAGGAGAACTTTTTGGGCGAAGTGTTTTTTAATAACCCCGAAATTGCCGCCATAAAACAGCTGTTTAAAAACGCCTGCTACGGTTTATCTTTTTATGGCGATACCAAAGCCAAAGTTGCCGAAGCGTTAAAAAAGCTGCAAAGCCTTAACCGGTTCGATCAGTTGCTGGCGCTGCTACAGGTTTTTCAGCAGCTGGCTACCAGTACCGAGGTGGAGGTTTTAAATAATAGCCCGGCGGCCAACAAGGCATTTGAAAAGCAACAGAAACGGATGAGCTTTATTTATAAATATGTAGAAGAGAATTATCATTTAAAAGCTGATGTAAACCAGCTGGCCCAAAAGGCAAACATGACTACCGCCGCCTTTTGCCGTTACTTTAAAAAGCAAACCAAACAAACCTTTACCGACTTTTTAAACCAATACCGCATCAGCCAGGCTAAAAATTTATTGCTGCAGGATAAAACCATTACCGAAACCTGCTATGCCACCGGCTTTGAGCAATTAAGCTATTTTAATAAAACATTTAAGAAATTAACAGGAGAAAACCCGTCGGGGTTTAAGAAGAGGAACAGCCCCCTCTAAATCTCCCCCGGCAGGGGAGACTTTAAGAACATTGCTGTTTACAAAAAATCAAATCAAAAGCCCTCCCTTCCGGGGAGGGTTTGGGTGGGGCTCACTTCAACTGCAGATCAAAAGTACCCTCCACCCTGTAGTAAGGCGAATTGGCTTTATCATCTTTAGCCATAAAGGTATAAAATGTGCCTTTGGCAAGCTCTGAGGCCGACTTATATTGCAGCAGATTAATATTGCCCAGGCTTTTGGGCTCCGAATAGCGGCTTAAGGACAGCGCCAATGCCGGGGTTTTAGTATCACCGCTCATAATAAACTGGCTGCCGGCAATAGCGCGGTTAATATTGTTGTACGGAAAACCTGCCGAGCTGATACCAAAACTCATGGAATGTGCTTTGTTAATGGCGGTAATGCCGAAATAACGGGTGTTATCCTCGCTGTGTACGTTGATAAAGGCAATGGAATCAGTAGCCGCATCAAAGGTATAAGTGGAATCGTTAAACTTAATCTTTAGCGTTCCGGAAACGGCAAGGAAATTATTGGGTGATGAAAGTGCGGAACTATCGGCACTAACGGTTGTTGTTGATGGGTCGGGGGTTTTTACAGCATCATCCTTCTGGCAGGACGAAATCGTCGCCATAAAAAATAATGTAAGTAAAAATAAAATATAAGTAAACCCTTTGTTCCCCATAATCATGGTTAAATCTACACACTAATAAACGAATTTAAAATTTAAATAGTTGCCTGAATGTAAAATGTAACTAACATTTTAACATTTTTTAACCCTTTAAGTTTAACTCAAGTAATTTACTAAAGTTTAATCAATAATTAAAACAAAAAATCAGAAAATATTACAGTGGATTTTTAGCGGATAAAAAACTAATTTTTGCTAAAAATATTTGCATTTTCAAATTAATTGCCGTACCTTTACATTAATAGTATGCCAAATGGCATTTTAATCATAAAATGAATTCAACTGCCTTTACCACCCTCAAACAACTCAGCAACCGGATTGACGCTTATTTTAAATCATCCGCAGAAATTCCACAGAATGAAAAAAAATCAACCGGCAAAAACAAAACTGAAACTGCGGAAATAACCGACGCTGCCGTTAGCGAACCTGCAACCATTTCGGGCCTGGCGCTTTACCTGGGCTTTAACAGCCTTGCTGATTTTGAGGTTTACGAACAACATGGCGAATTTGCTGCGGCGCTTCAGCGTGCCCGTTTGCGCATACAGGCCATTTACGAACGAAGGCTAATGCAGCAATCGCCAACCGGGGCTATGTTTGCGCTAAAAAGTTTTGGCTGGGACGAGCGGACCGAAAATAAAAGTGGCGATGCCAACGCTTTAAAAACCTTAACTATCGAGATCATTGAAACAGGCTTTCAGCCGGCAGAAGATGAAAAAGAGGTGGTTTTATAGCGATCTATTTGATATAACTAAGATCGTCCTTTTCGGTGTCGTAAACAGTAGGATCATTCGGATCAGGAATCAACGATTCTGCATGAATCGACAAACTATTGGCAGTTAAACTGGTTACTGTTTCAGGAACGCCTATGTTTTCTATGCTTCTAAATTCTGTAATTACAGATCCCTTTAATGTGTAGGTAAATTCATTAAGACTTGGCCCATCTGATGTTGATTGCGAATAGTAACCTGTGCCATCGCTGTAAAATTCAACAAAGTCGCTGTTTGTAAAGTTCGTTTTTTTGGCGCTGTCTATAAGTACCCCGCTACTATATAATTTAGAAGACACTTTGGTTAGCTGCCATTTACCTACAATGCTAACAGCGGGTACAGGCATCGCGGTGTTTTTTTTGCATGACCATAAGCACATTAAAACAACAACACATAATAACAAACACTTAAATTTCATAGCCACAACCTTTTTCAGGTTAAATGTACCATTTGTTTTATGAACTCTGCAAGTATAATTAAGTGCAAGGTTATATTGACAGTTAAAAACTTACCTGCTGTAATAATAGTCAGTTACGTATTCGTAAGTCTTTACAGCTGATGCAGTTGCATAACTAACCACCACGTCGGCATGCAGGGTAAAATTAGAGCTGGTTAATGTTGTGATCTGTTCGGTATTTGACACTGGTGTAATAACCGGCGGAGTACCTGTAATACCTATCGGCGCAAACATGATGAACCCTGCTAAGGACGGTGAAATAGTAAACGTACTGCCCGAAAAAGCATATTGCCCTTTGGTAGTGTCGGCAGCTATTATGTTGGTTGATGCGAGATTGAGCGTGTTCTGCCCTGTATAAGCTGAACTCGCAAATGAGCCATCGGCATTAAACTGAGCTTTGGCGGTAGCATAAGCAGATGCAGTTTCAGTGGTATCAACCTGTACGGCCCCATTAATATTTCGCACATAATGCTCTTTCTGAAGGGTCCAGCTGCCTACCAGTATTGATTGATTAAAATTCGCCGGTGTTGCGTTGCCATTTCTGTTACAGGCATAAAAAAGCAACAAAAAAGCGGGAATAAGTAAAAGGTAAGCTTTTTTCATGTGCCTGGGCATTAAAGATCAAAACAAATATAAAAAAATTAATTTTTCAAAATCATCAATGAGCGATCAAAAAGCATCCGTATTGTTCAGGCAAAATTATTCAAGCAAAGCCCATATTGTTATTAACCAGGGCGGCACCAGTAGCGGCAAAACTTACGCTATTGAACAGGTGCTGTTTTGCCTGGCCTGCGCCACCGAAAAACTGGTAATTACCGTAGTGGGTCAAGACATCCCCAACCTTAAAGCCGGGGCCCTGCGCGATGCCGTCAACATTTACAGCTCAAACGATACGCTGCAAGCGATGGTGAAAAACTACAACAAAACCGACAGATTATTTGAGTTTAATAACGGCAGTTTAATTGAGTTTAAAAGTTATGACAATGCGCAGGACGCAAAATCGGGCAAGCGCGACTACCTTTTTGTGAACGAAGCGAACGGCGTACCATGGGACGTTTATTGCGAGCTGGCACTCAGAACGCGTCAAAAGATCTTTATAGATTTTAACCCGAATGTTGCCTTTTGGGTACATGATAACCTGTTAGGGAGGCCCGGGGTGCAACTCATTATCTCGGATCACCGGCATAACCCTTTTTTATCACAGCAGTTAAGGGATAAAATTGAATCGTTAAAGGTTGTTGATGAAGAGTTATGGCGCGTTTATGCCCGCGGGCTTACCGGCAAAATAAGTGGCCTGGTATTAAACAACTGGAAAGTGGTTGATGAATTGCCCGAAAATCCAAAGTTGTTGGCCGCCGGCCTTGATTTTGGCTATACCAACGATGAAACAGGCTTCATTATGGTTTACAAACAGGACGGCGCATTATGGGTGGATGAAATATTTTATGAAACCGGCTTAACCAACCCGGACATAGCCGCCAAACTTGCCGGTAGCAACATCGGCAAAAACACTGAAATAGTGGCCGACAGTGCCGAGCCAAAATCAATTGAAGAGCTGCGGCGTATGGGCTGGCGGATAAGCCCTGCAAAAAAAGGCCCGGATAGCGTTAAAATCTCCATTGATATTTTGAAACGATACGAGTTGAAGATCACCCGGAGAAGTGTTAACCTGCGTAACGAACTGGGCCGCTACAAATGGAAGACCGATCGCTCGGGAAGGGTATTGAATGAACCCACAGATACCTGGAACCATTTGATAGATCCCTTACGCTATGTGGCCCTTAATAAATTAGGAGCAGGTAAAACCGGTAAAATTAAAAGCTGGATACCGGCCCCCCAACCCCCTAAAGGGGGAGCTTTTGCAAGCAACATACTGATGGATACTTTACTGCATTCCTAAATTATATAAAATGAAAATATTCAAACATTCCCCCTTTAGGGGGTTAGGGGGCTTCGAAAAAACCCTAAAGACCACCACTGGAAGGATAAAAATTAAAATACCATCCTCCATTAATGAAGTTACGCTTGGCCAACTGATAGCGCTTCAGGATAAACCCGATGTTAACGACCTGGAAGCGATCAGCATCCTGTCGGGCGTTGAAGTTGAACAACTGCAAAACGTTAAAAACTTCGACGATCTGCAGCAATTCGGCGAAACGGTGATGTTGTTATCAGCACAGATTGCCAGGTTGTATAACAGTGACAACATCCCAAAAAAAATAACTTTTAACTTAACCGGGGGAGCAACTACTGTAAATGTGATGCATAATTTATCGGTTGAACCAGCCGGGGCATTTATGGCCGCCCGCGAAATTATTGGCGACGAAATTCACGACCATATCACACAATACGGCGCGGATAACTGGCAGGATATTTTTAAGCCATCTTTAAAAGCCTGTTGCCAGGTGCTTGCTCACTATTTTTATTGCCGGGCCACGGGCAAACAATACAATGAATACGAAGCGGAAGAGTTTTGCGCCGAAATTAAAAAACTGCGGGTAACGGAGGCGCTGCCCATTGCCAAACATTTTTTTATGCATTATCCCTCCTTATCGAAACCGAAAACAGGCTACTCGCTTCGGCTCCGTCAGTTTTGGAAAAAAAGGCAGGGATCCGGGCTTTTGAAAAATTTAAGTACATCAACACCATAAACTCCCTTGCCGGCGGCGACATTACCAAATGGACCGAGATATTAAACATGCCCTATGAACGCATACTCACCAAGCTTTTGTTAAATAAGACGGAATCGGAGTACCAGAAAAGGTATGGGGAGTTGCTGTCCGGGTAGCCCGAAAGGTAAAGTGCGGTAGCCGAATTCAGCATTAGTCTAATGCTCCAAAAATCAATTGATATTACTGCAAATTTTAGTGTGCTAATATCCGATCAAAGGGTCGGCAATGGTTCAAAAGTGATTGTTTACCCCAAAATTTAAATATAAAACAATCTAATTGCAATTAATTTACGTACTAATACCCACATAGTTGCAAATATAAAAATCAATTTTTTACATTTGCACAAGAAAAAACTGAATAATTAATCAAACCATATTTAATTTTAGTTGTCTTACGGTTAAAATTAAATATAAAAATGCGACAAATGGGAATAGATAAATTATCAACCCCTTTTAACAATAAAAAGGATAACTACCCTAATATCTCAAATATTAGACTGTGTAATCCTGTAAAAATATCTTTGGTTAAAATTTCATCTGAGGAAATAAAATCCAAAAGAACCCCTGCTTATAGGTATTTGTTACCTTAATGTTTGATATTGAAACAAGCTACCCATATTCAAGGGTTGGTGACCACTCCGCTTTAACAATTAATAGAAAATACGTAGAGCATTTAACAATCTATAGTTTTAGAACCACTTTATATCCTTACCTGATAGAGGTTGAAAAATATCCTTATAATATTTACGTCCTTAAGTTTTAAAGGCGCATTCATAAAGGGAATAAAGAAAAGTTCAATTTATTGTCAAACGAAGGAAAATGCTCCCGTATAGTGGCCACTTGTTTTAACATATTTTTAGATATTTATAAAGCAAACCCTTTAGCTAGTTTTGGTTTCATTGGCTCACATACTATTGATAAAAGGACTGGGAAAGCAGAAATAAAAGCTCAAACCAAAAGATTTAGGGTTTACAGAAGGGCTGTATTTAATTATTTTGGTGAACAGACGTTCACTCACTTTGAAAACCCGGAAAATAGCGTATACATTGCTATAAGCAATAAAAATAAAGCTGTTCATAAAATAAGCGATGAGGCTAATAAGATTTTAGAAAACCTTTTGTAACAAATCTTATCTCAACTTGTGTATAGTTTCCCTCAAAAGTGGGACTATCATAACTGTTATACTTCAAGCAATTCCACGTCCATTTATTTGCCGGGACAAATACATAAATATCTTATAACCAATTACATATAAACACATTTCGAATTTTTCGGTCTTCACTGACTTTCCAGACCTCTCCCACTAATCTCTAATTAACCAATCTCTAATCTCCAAAATATGCCCATACGCAACCAAATTGAAGCCATTGTACAAACCTTAACCAATACCCCAACCTTTGTTTATGGCACCGCTAATGAGCTTAACCAGCTCGCCGACGACGCTTCTTTCCCCTGCGTTTTTATGTACCCGTTGCAGCCGATTGACGTTTCGCCACAGGTAAATGGATCCGTAGACAATACATTCTCAATTTACTTAGAGTTCCTTTTTAAGACGGATTTTGACCAATACACAGCCGACAACGAGGCTTATGTAACCCAGGCGCTCTCGCTGGCCAATGAGTTTATTGTGAAGGCATCCAAATACCGCGAGGGCGAGGGACGATACTTCAGGATAAAAGCCGGTGATAGAGCCAGGTGCCTGCCGGTATACAACAAGTTTGATGTAAATACAACGGGGGTAAATTTGACAATAAGTTTAGCGACGATGTATTTTGAGAGCTTTGGTTAGACGATGGTCGATGGACCATAGACCATGGCAAAAGCCCCGGCAGTAATTATCAATTCACAATCACAAACAATAGCCATGGTCTGTCGGCTATGGACCATGGACCAAAACAATGAACAACGATCAACTGCTCGAATTACTAGAGCAACTTAAAACCGATATTATTAACTCCATGCAGGCTGCGGGAAGCAATGCTACCGGGCAAACGGCCAAACAATTAACCATCACCCAACAGGATAATACCCTGCAACTGGAGCTGCCTGGTTACATGCAACTATTGGAAAGCGGCAGGGGGCCGACCGGCCCTGATGCGGTACCCGGCGACCCGCCGATGATACAACGCATACAGCAATGGTGCCAGGCAAAAGGCATCCCCGATAAAGCTGCCTGGGCCATCAAAAAGTCAATCGATAAAAAAGGCTTTAAAGGCAAGCCGGGCATACTTTCAGAACCATTAGGGGATGATAATATCAACAACCACCTAAACCCTGCACTGGAAGCCATTGCCGAAGAGATCGGCAAGCAGATTACAGGGTCGATAGCCTGAAGACATTGTCCTCAATCAACCCAATCCAACTTAATCAACTCAATCCACCAATCAACCAACCAACATGGCATTATTCGCAACTATAGGTCCGAGCATAACGGGGCTTAATGGCACCCAGGTCTCCGGCGAAATCATTATTTCGCTGTTTGACGCCGCAACAGGGCAGCCGGCTAACGGAAACAATGTTACCGTTTATTTTACCGAAAACTTAAACGGCGTAATTTACCAGGGATCGCAAATTATTGCGGGACAAACTTATCCCGTATACCATGGCTTACTAAGCGATTCAAGCCCCACCACCCCGTATTATACCACATTCACCATTGAGAGTATCGGTGCTGAGCCCCCGGCAGGTCCGCCGGTAAACACATGCGATTTGGTGATCAATACCATTATTGTTGATAAGCCTGAATCCTCGCCCGGCGCGGCTGACGCACAGATCACTGTTCGGGCAACATCCAGCTACAGCCCGATTACCTATAGCCTTGATAATGTAACTTTTCAGTCGTCGCCCCTATTTACAGGCTTATCCGGCGGGCTAAAAAATGTTTACGTAAGCGACGCCAATGGCTGCACCAATATTTCGGCTATCACCATCCCGGTATTGAGCAGCTTACTCATCGGCGACCCATCCGTCAGCTTAACCGGGGGCAATGTTTCCCGCTGGAATGCAGCATTTAACCCCGTGGTTTTTACCTATCAGCGTAAAGATTTTGATGTGACATCCGTTTCGCTGGATACCGCAACCGGCAATGCCACCGTAACCGCCAACTGCGATACTTCGGCTATTGCAACTGCCGTAGCTGCATACAACAATGCTAACATAAACGCTGCTATTCAAAATGTTGTGCTTACCAACAACAGCCCTGTTTTGATTTATTTAAACACAGATATTTATACCGGTACCTACCAGGTAAACACGGTAAACAGTAACGGCAGTATGGTTATTAATACGCCCTATATTTCAAACGCAACGGGCTATATCAACAGCAATACCATCCGTCCGTTTTACCAGGTGCGTACGCAAATTACCTATCAGGACCCTATCAGCGGGCAGCAAAATACCATTACCTCAACCAACAGGCCCGACAGCACCGGGTTAGTTAAGGCTGATATCAGCAACTTTTTACAAAGCCTTTTACGTGCTAAAGATGACAGCAATTTCACCCAAATCAACTATCGCGACAGCAACTTAAGTGCAAGCTACCAGGTGGCCTATGCCGAATACTGGGACGGCAAACTAACCGGCACGCAAAGCTTAACTTACATCCCCATAAGTACACCGTATTACGTGTTATATGCTGCAAAACAACTGGGCGATAGTTATGGCGGCAACCTGGCGGCTTATGTACCTTTCCCATCCGTTACCAATAGCATCCAATTAGCCAAATGGGTAACTGATTTTACAGAACCCGCATTTTCAAATACCTATCCTTTTGATATTGGCTTTATTTACAGTGAAGAAATATTGGGCTTGCAGCTGTATTGCAACCTTGTGCCACTTGATATTAACCGCAACCCGCTGCCCGGCACTGCAAACAGCTACCTGCTCAACGAAGACGGCTCGTGGCTGCTGAACCAGGATGGAAGCAAACTGCTGATTGCCGAAGAAACATCGGGCAATACAAACCTGCCGGCGCAACTGGGCTTAAACCGGCTGCTGGTTAATACTGTATTCGACAGCGATGCTTATTATTTTAATCTCACGCTGATGTATAACGACGGCAGCGGCTTGGCGCATGCCATTACCAAAACCCAAACGGTTAGGGTTGATGATGCTGTCGACGAACAATCGGTTTACCTGCGCTGGATAGGTTTAAGTGGATGCTGGAACTATTACCGCTTTGTTTACAACCAGGAAGTTTCGCTTGATGTACAGAATGCGGTCATCATTAAAAACTATGTGACAGACTGGGCCAACCAGGATGGCATTGAAGACGTGATTGGCAAAAGCGCCGGTCAGAAGATGAAAGTAATGGCTGAAGATCTTTCTGTAAACGATATTAAGGGCCTGCAATCCATCAAATATTCGCCTAAAGTGCAAATGCTGGTGAATAAAAACCCGGTTAAATGGCAAACCATTGTATTAAACACCGCCACCTTTAGCGAGTATGAAACCATTAACGGCCAGGCGCCCTTCAGCGTTACATTTAATATGCCGTCAATAAATATACAGAGCCAGTAGTATTGTTGAAATGTTGGAAGATTTTAAAGTTGAAATGTTGGGCCTTTGTTTTTTGCGATTCCCGCTTTTCATCGTAAAATCATCTCAACATCAAAACTTCCAGCATTATCGGCTTCCAACATTACAACCTTCCAACATTACAACTTTCCAACAAAAACATGAACCAAATCCAACTTTACATAAATGATCAACTTGTCGATCTGAGCGACGACAGCCCGGTTGCGCTCACTTTCCAGATCAATAACCTGGCCGAGGTACAAAACCAGCAAGGCAATACCAGCAACCAGTTTAAACTGCCATTAACACAGCGCAACCGGCAAATACTGGGCTTCCCGGATGATGTGGCTTTTGCTACTAACTTACCTTATCAGAAATATGATGCAAAGATTATACAGGATGGGCTCGAAATACTGCCTTATGGCATCGGCGAATTAAACGGCATCGACCAGGATACAGCAAACATTACCATATTATCAGGCAATACCGATTTCTTCGACGCCATTGGCGGCAAGTTATACGATATGGGCGATAGCACCAGCATCTGGAGTAATTACGGGCAAAACCTGGTTTGGCAGCCGTATGATCATACCTGGGATATCAATTCAGCGGCTGATTCCCAAAGCAAAACTGATGGCTGGATCTACCCTGTTATTGATTACGGCTACATGACCGATGATTTTACAACAGCTATTGATGTACATAACCTGCGCCCGGGCTTTTTTATTAAGACGGCAATCGACCTTTTATTACAATCATCAGGCTATAAAGCTTCAGGGTCATTAATGGGCAATCCGCTATATCCCTTAATGATCGCGCAGTTTTCAAATGGAAGTTTTGAACATGGCACCGATTATCAAAACCAGATAGATGGCCGGGGATGCGATGTGACAATACCTTCGGCACTAACGGTTAAATATAGTAAAGCGGGTGTAAATGTTGGCACTATTGTATTTCCGGGAGTTACATATAATCCAAACGGTTTTTATAATACGTCAACCGGTGTTTATACCAGTAACGTCCGAAACAGCGTAAACATTACCCTCACCATCCCCTCGTTTAAGTTTTACGGCAACTACAACGGCAGCTACGCGGCTAACATTGATATAAAAATTATTTACGCCGACCCGGTAAATGGCGACGTATCGCTGGCAACAACCAATTTTTACCTGGCCAACAACCCCTCGCTCACCAGGCAGGGGCCTTATCGCCACGGTTATACCGTTACACCAAAAACGGTAATTTCTGCGCCAGCAGATTTGCCTGCCGGTGGAACAATAAAGGTAATATACCAGTTCAACGGATACTCTCAATCCTATTTTACAATGTACGCCGGCGCCGAGCTCGTCATCAAATCGGCCAATCAAGTTGTATTGTATGGCCAAACAGTACAATGTGAACGCATCTTTCCCGATATTTCACAGAAAGACCTTTTAAAGGATACCCTGCAGCGTTTCGGTATTATTTGCCAAACAGATAATACCAATAAAACTATTTCTTTTAATTCGTTTAAAGATGTCGTGAGCAATATCCCCATTGCTAAAGACTGGAGCAGCAAATGCCTTAACCAGGGCAAACAGATTGCTTTCCAATTAGGTAATTATGCTCAGGTAAACTACTTGCAATACCAAACTGACGAAAACCTGCTGCCGCTTAAATACGGCTGGTCGCAGGTGAGGATTGCCGACCAAACCTTACCAGCAAACGCTACCCTGGTGCAAAGCCCCTTCGGGCCGAGCTTTAACAGGCCTTATTACGGCGGCAGCATTGCGCAAATAACCATGATCGATCAAACCAGCAGCAGCAACGATTTCAGTATAAGCGTAGCACCGCGGATCCTGATAGATCAGAAACTGGATATTAGTGGCATCCGAAAATCGGTAACGTTTACAGACGGCATTAACCCTAACCGGGTAATAAATGACGTGATCAGTACACCGTATTTCTATAAGCCCGACGCGCCAACCCTGGGGCCAGGTTACGGGCAGGCCAGCTTGATGTTTGATGACCTGCGCAAACAGTATTACCCTGAGCTGGAAAAGATATTGACGCAAACCAAAAAAGTAGTACGTTATATTTTACTTACCCCGCGCGACATCCTGGAGCTGAACCTTTTGATACCGGTTTTTATTCAGCAGGACAGCGCTTATTATTACATCAACAAAATAGACTCCTGGCGTAAGGGGCAACCTACAAAGGTGGAGTTGGTGAAACTGGGTTAAACGCCTCACCCTGTAGCCGCGCAAAAAGCATTACCAACAGCCTCCTTCTTTAAACATGAGAAGGCAACAGTAAAAAAACAAAAAGGGTTAGTAAAGCTATTTTGACTATTTATTTACACCGAAGACTGATCATTTCCTGTGCATCAGCATCGCCAAGTGATACAGCTTTGGCAAGGTCAACGCAACCGGTTTTATCGTTCATATCAAGCTTTACACTGCCCCGGCGGCGGTAAAAACTTTTGATATTTGAACTGCCTGGGGGGCAAATGGCTATAGCATGATTATAATCGTTTAATGCACTGATATAATCATTTACCTGCTCTTCTGCCAGCGCGCGCATTGCATAATATTCAGGATTGTTTGAATTAATTTTGATAGCCTGACTGTACGCAGCTATAGCCCCTTTATTGTCTTTAAGATGATTTGATTTAGTTTGAGCTATAAAAATAAAAACGTTAGCTGAATCCGGTTCAAGGGAGGCAAGCTTTTCCGCGTCGGCAATACATCCGGTGTAATCGCCCAGCGCCCTTTTTACGATAGATCTGTTTTCATACGCTAAAATGTAATTATTGTCTGCTTCAATAGCCTGGTCAAAATCTTTCAAAGCATCCTTATATTTTGCTTGCCGGGCGGCTTCATTCGCGGCACTATCGCCAATGTCTGTTTTTTCGCGCGCTTTGGCCACGCCGGCATTGAAGTAGTTGACCGCAGTGTTGTTTTTGCAGGAGTAAAGGATAAAAAGAATTAAAAGAATGGTAAAAGATTTTTTCATGACATTGAGATAAAGATTATTCATTGTTAAAGATTTAATGAGCTAAAGGTGAAAATATATTTTTAAAATGCCAAAAAAATTAGCAAATATTTTATTTTGCAAGTATGTTGTAGTTATTCGCAGATTAAACGCCGGCATTTTTATATGAAATTTACACTTGCTTAAGTGTAGTTGAAAAAAATAAATATGCCATTTGGAATATAAAACATATTTACTTATTTTTGTATTAAAGCCGTTCGGGTTTTAAACAGCACTAAGATCACAACGCTTTTCCTTTAATTCTCCGATTTTAGTTTGATCCCTTTCGACAAAAGGCTTTTTCAAAAAATCAGTTTAACACACACACTCAAATTATCCAAACAAATTATGGCCGACGATATCAGCAAAAAAATTACCATTGACGTAGAAGTAAACACCGATGGGCAGCAGCAAATTAATCAATACAAAGCAGCATTTGATAGTTTGCGAAATTCTGTAAGCGGACTATCAAATCCCCTACAGGGAATTTCTTCAAGTATGTCATCGCTTAACAAAGACATATCGAAACTCACCGATTCTATAAATAAACTAAATAGTCAAAACAAGGAGCAGAGTTCTGGCTGGGGAAAAGTAAAAAGTAATGTTACTGAGCTGATCAGTTCATTTGGCGATTGGGAAGGTGTACTTAAAACGGTAAAAACCGCTTTAGGGGGTGCGGAGGTTGCAGCTGAGGGGCTTATGGGAGCCTTAACCGGCGGCCTGGCGATTCTAACTACTTTTTTACCGGAAATAATAGATGTGGTTGGCGGCTGGTTTAAAGCCGATACGACATTAACTGCGTTGAATAAAACACTAAAAGACAATAAAATTGTACAGGATGCTGTAAATCAGACAATGGCGCAGGGCACCAATGACGCACAGCAGGAACTGGCACACCTAAACCTGCTTTACAAGGCAAGCCAGGACAACGTTGTTTCAAAAGCTGCCCGGAGGGACATAGTTGCTGAACTACAGCGCCAGTACCCTGACTATTTCGGAAACATTTCAGCTGAAGCCATATTAAACGGCAAAGCTGCCAAAAGCTATGACGACCTGACAAAAGCTATTATAGCAACAGCCCGGGCAAAAGCCGCGGAAGAAATAATTACCAAAAACCAGGTAAGATCATTAGGAAACGATAGCAATCTTGAAAAACTAACCGGAGACCTTACTCAATACACCAAACAACTTAAAGCTGCTCAAAAAGAATACGACGACTATATGAAGAACCAGGCAATAGGCGCCGGCGGGTTTGGAATGGTCGACTCCGAAGAGGCAAGTCTATCTGAAAACCTTGCAGGTATCCGTGATTTGGTTAAGCAAACTAAAAAATCAATAGGTGACTTAAAAACCGATTCGATTCTATTAAACAGGCAAAATGAGGTGTTGGCCAAAAAAGTAATTGGCGATACTGAACAGAATGGCGCTAAAGTTTTGGGGGTAGCATCAACAATTATTAACAAACAACTCGTTAAAGGCAGTGGCGAAACGGTAAGAAAACTGCGATCGATGCTTAGCGAAGCCGAAGAAATGCGTAAAGCATCGTTGATGCGGCAAATGCAAACCACTTTTGAGGCTTATGGAAATGAAGCCACTGCCGAAAACAAACATTACCAGGATGAGCTTACCAAACTAAAAGACTTTTTAAAAAATAAACAAATAACCCAAAAGGAATTTGACAATGTAAGCAAGCAGCTAAACAGCGAGCACCAGGCAAACATGGCTGCTATCATTAATAAATATAATGAGCAGGATAAAGAGAAAGTCCAGCAGGCCCAAAATGAACTGGCCGAATTAACCATAAAAGGGATGCAGGAAGGCTCGGCAAAGCAAATTGCCGAGTTAAACCTTGAACAAACGGAAAAACTGGCACAGCTAAAAAAAAACACCGATGAACTTACAGACCAGCAGAAAAAACTTGCGACCGAATTGGCTGATACTTTGCTTTTAAACCCTTATGCAGATATTTCGGCGTTAAAAGGTCAATTAGATGCTGTTACTGAACTTGTGGAGATAAATGGCAAGAAAAAAGTAGCCATTGAACAGCAAACGAAGGATGCCCTTAAAAAAATAGCCGACCAGGAAGTACAGGATAAATTGGTAAAGGCTGACCAAAAGTCGCTTGACAAAGCGTCGGAGCCGGAAGCCAAACTCGCGGCCGAAAAAAAGCTGACAACTGATAAATACCAGTTTGAGATTGAACAGGCCCAGGGAAACAATAAAAAAATAGAAGACCTGGAAAATGAGCGTAATGAAAAAATAAAAGAATTAGATTATAAAGCCGCAAAAGACAAAGCCGAGAAAGCGGAAAAAGCAGCCAGGGAACTTAGTGATTTTGAAGAGAAATTAGAAAAAAAAGCGGCTGAAGCTGCTTTTACCATCATCAGCAACAGCATAAAACAAGCCAGCGAAGCCAAAATTGCAGGGCTTGAACAGGACAAAGCAGCTGAGTTAAACAATACCGGCTTAACATCGACCCAAAAACTCGCTATTGAGCAGAAATACAAACAAAAAGAGGCCGGGGTAAAAGTTAAAGCATTTAAGGAAGAGCAGGAAGCATCCATAGCACAAGCGGTTATTAACGGGGCATTGGCAATTACAAAAGTCACCTCGCAAACGGGTGCACTCAGCGCATTTGTTATCCCCGGCATAATAGCCGAAACAGCCATACAGGTAGCTACCATAGCAGCGCAAAAACCACCGGCTTATGCAACAGGCGGCGTGCATTATTCTTCAGACGGCCGGGGCGGTGTTTTGCCTGGCTACAGCAGAACCGATAATACCAACGCCTACCTCCGCTCGGGCGAGGGAATTGTTGTTTCAGAAGCCATGCAGGTACCCTGGGCGCGCAACCTGGTAAGCGCCATTAACGTTGGTTTTGGAGGCAGGGATTTCTCTATCACCAACCCTGGCCGTGGCTACGCGGTAGGTGGTATATTTACCGACGGCGGCGATGCCAACCGTTATTATAACCAGCCAGTGCACGATCAAAAGAACCTGGCCAACTCCATAGCCTACCAGATGATCAACAATTTTCCGCCGGTATATGTGGATGTGAAGGACATTAACAACCAGCAAAACATACTGGCGCAAACTATTAACAGGGTGAATCTTTAGGCTGTCACTCCTGCCGCGCTAATTTCGGATTTCGGAATTTCGATTTCGGAATTAAAGAATTTTAGCTTTATTTAAAATTACCATTCACCTAATCAACTTAATCCAACCCAATCAACTAAAACATGAATATCAAAATAGCAAATACACTATTTGATGATGGGGTATTCTCGGCCATGTACAAGGCCGGGTTTATCACCACAAAAGTTTTTATCTACCGCGAAATTTATCTTTGGATAGAGGCCCAGCGCAAAACCCGTGGCTTAAACAAGCGCCAGGCAGTGATGGAAGCCGAAATTAAATTCATGAAAGATGAACGCACCATTTGGCGGGCACTTAATAGTTTTGAGGAGACGAATAGTTAATTTTGAGCTCACCAGCTATGCTTTTTAAGCTCAAAAACGATACAATTTGAGCTACAAATGAATCGATCATGAGCTATATTTAAAATAAAGCTCAATTACTTGCGATTTGCAGCTCAAATATTCAATTATTTGAGCTACATTTGAATATAAACTGAGCTGCATTTATGAGCGCCACTACTGAAAGTGTATTAAAACATGTAATTGACCATCCATTAAGTTCGTCAAAAGACGTATATGACGGCCTGAACGGAACAATAGGCTATGCCACAGTTAAGCGGGTTTTAAACAAGCTAAGTGTTGAACAACTGATCAGTACCGAAGGTAAGGGTAAAGCTACAAAATACCGGGTGAGTCCCTTATACGAGCTGCTGTATCCTATTGATTTAAATGAATATTTTGAAAAGGAGCAGGATGAGCGACAGATCAAAAATAGTTTCAATTTCACCCTTATTACTGGCGTACTAAGCAGTGTTAAACTTTTTACAGCAGACGAAGAACATCACCTGGAAGCGCTGCATACAAAATTTAAAGACAACATATCACACCTGTCAACTGCAGCGTACAATAAAGAAATGGAGCGCCTGGCAATTGACCTGAGCTGGAAATCATCTCAAATTGAAGGTAATACCTATTCTTTATTAGAAACAGAACGTCTATTAAAGGAAAAAGAAACAGCTGAAGGAAAACCAAAGGACGACGCGGTGATGCTGTTAAACCACAAAGACGCCATCAATTTTATTGTTGAGCATCCTGATTATATTATTCCTTTAAATATTCGCGGTATTGAGGATATCCACAGCCTATTGATAAAAGACCTTGGGGTCGACCGGAATATAAGACAACGAAGGGTAGGCATTTCGGGCACCAATTATACACCACTGGATAACGAGCACCAGATACATGAGGCATTAAATGATATGTGTGTATTGATTAACAGCAGGGAAAATGTATTTGAAAAATCGCTGTTAACATTGGTGCTGCTATCCTACATACAGGCATTTGGCGATGGTAATAAAAGGACTGCACGAATTGTAAGCAATGCGATATTAATTGCTTATAGCTACTGCCCCATCTCCTTCAGGACAGTTGATTCAATTGAATATAAAAAGGCGATGCTGCTGTTTTACGAACAGAATAACATCAGCGCATTTAAAAAGATATTTATAGATCAGTTTGAATTTGCGGTAAAAACTTACTTTTAAAGCTTTTTTCCTGTAACAAACAGCGCCGGTCATCCATCTAAATGATAAACACCGTTTATCATGAACTGGAAATTTCTGCAGAAAAAAGATTCAACTAAGCCAAAACCAAAAAAGAGCAAAGGCCGCGAGTGGCTGGATGCTTTTATTTTTGCCATTGTAGCCGCCAGTATTATCCGCTGCGTATTGTTTTCTGCCTATGCCATTCCGTCTGGATCAATGGAAGGGACCGAATTAGCCGGCGATTACCTTTTTGTAAGCAAGTGCAGTTATGGGGCCCGTATGCCCAACACACTTTTATCCATCCCTTTTACCGAGCCGGTGATGTTTGGTGTTAAAACCTATTGGGATTTAATAGAGCTCCCCTACCTGCGTTTACCGGGCTTTACTGATCCAAAAAAAGGTGATATAGTAGTGTTTAACAAACCCGAGGAAGCCAACCAAAATATCCCTGTCGACCAGCGTACCACACTTATCAAACGTTGCCAGGCTGCTCCGGGCGACGTACTGAGCATTGTGAATGCGCAGGTTTACATTAACGGCAAAGCTTCACCGAATGCCCCTATGGCGCAAACCAATTACATCGTTACCACTGACGGGCGCGATATAAACCCGCAAACATTGCAGGACCTTGGCGTAACCGCAAACAATAGCGTAGTGCCCAACACTTATGAAATGCTTATACCCACACAAAATGTGGCCGTTATAAAAAGTTTTTCGAACGTTAAGAGCGTGGTAAAGGAACTACAACCTGCAGGCCAGATTGATTCGTCGGTATTTCCGCACAATGCCCGTTTTAAATGGAATATCGACAATTTCGGCCCGCTTACCTTACCTAAAAAAGGCTGGACGGTGAAGTTGAATGACTCAACCCTTACGCTTTATCGCCGTGCTATTGAAGTTTATGAACATAATAAAGTTAATATCGAAGGCAACACCATCATAATCAATGGCAAAAAAGCCGACAGCTATACCTTTAAAATGAATTATTATTGGATGATGGGCGATAACCGCCACGACTCGTTGGATTCACGTTTTTGGGGATATGTGCCTGAGGACCATATCATTGGCAAAGCAATTATTACTGTAATGAGCATCGATTCCACCCAGGATTTCTTCCATAAAATACGCTGGAGCCGCATCTTTAAATCCATCAATTAACAGGCACCAAATAGTATATAAAAATAGTTTTAGTTTAGTTTAGTTACTTCTTCAGGTCCTTCTCCGCCAGGAGAGGGATTTTTGAAGGAGTATAAGGTGGGGGTGTTAAGCCTATTCATCACCAAGAAAAAACTTATCGGCTCATAATTGGCTCCTATCGGTTCTTATCGGTTCATGATTATTGCTAAATCCCCAAAATTTAGTTCACACTACTGACAAAACAGTGTCAACACTTATTCAAAATATTGTTCCGACCTTTGTTTTAATTGATTGTCTGAACTGAGATGCGTTGGATTAAAGGATCGTAGGATTATCGCCCCACAAACAAAAAAAAATCTACTGACAAAACAGTGTCAGCACTTATTCAAAGTATTGTTCCGACCTTTGTTTTAATCAACTGATAATAACAACCAGGCATCAGCTAAATCACAAAAATCAGCTCAATCCAGGTTCAGACTACTGACAAAACAGTGTCAGCACTTATTTGAAATTTTGTTCCGCCCTTCGTTTTAATCAGTTGTCTAAACAAGATTTTTAAGATTGAATGGATTATCAGGATTTAGGCGGTCATCAATCAATAAGATCGCAGTTTAAAATCGGCATCTTATAAATCGTTAAAATCTTAAAAATCGTGTTCAGACAAAAGTACTGACAAAACAGTGTCAGCACTTATTCAAAATATTGTTCCGACCTTTGTTTTATGCCAATCAGCATAAAAAACATTTAGCCAAGTTTTGGCTACCCAGCTTTAAACAAGCATTGCATTTAACCTTTTATTCATCTTCCGGACTTTCGGACTTTTCCGACTTCCGGGCTTCTCCAAAAACATATGAGTTACAAAATATACCTATACGACACAGATACCGATTGCATTGGCTCCGGTACCTTATCATCAGCCTATGTTCAATCGCAACTGGAAGCTGCCGCCGGGCAGGATGTGGAAGTGCATATCAGTTCGGTTGGCGGCAGCGCTTTTGATGCCATTGCCATTTACGATCTGCTTAAAAAATACAATGGTACTGTGATCACTTATATCGATGCGCTTGCGGCTTCGGCAGCTTCAATAGTGGCCATGGGTGGCAAACAGGTGGTGATGAGCAAATACGCATTGCTGATGATCCATAAGCCGATGGTGGGTACCGGCGGCAATGCCGATGAACTTTTAAAAGATGTGCAGATGTTGAATATAGTTCAGGCGCGTCTGGCGCAGATCTATATGGACAAAACCGGGTTGGACGGCGTTACTATCAATAGCTTAATCAACGCCGTCACCTGGTTATCTGCGGATCAGGCGCTCGACCTGGGCTTTATTGACCAGATAGAAGATTACAATGCCGACATTACCAACAGCGCACTCATTAAAAACTATGTAAACACGGCCCCGGTATTTTACCAGCGCTATATCAACAAAATCTTAACCAAAAAAAGCAACATGAACATCGAAAACAAAGAACTTATCGAAAAAACCACGTCGGTTTTGGATAAGATTATGAACTTCTTTAAGAAGGTAGTAAACAAACAAACCATTACGGACAAGGGCACCTTGCACCACGCCGGCGAATTGGATGAAGGCACCGAAGTTTACAATGACGAAGACATGAGCAGCCCCGCAGCCAGCGACACCTACACCACCGCAAGCGGCAGCAAAATAGCGGTACAGGGCGGCCAGGTGCAAAAGATCGTCCCACCGGCAGCTGATCCGGATGCCGATCCCGACGCGGATGATGACGATGACAGCGCACCATCGGACAAGTTTAAAGCTTCTAAAAAACCAATGGACGTTCAAAACAAACTACAATCCATCAAAGCAAAACTGCATGCACAAAATGCACTGCTAAATGACGCCAAAGAAGCACTTGAAGCCGCAAACCTTCGCCTTAACAAAACACGCGAGGAAGTGAAGAATGAGATCCGCTCGGACTTCTCTCCCGAAGGCTCCAAACGCAGCAACAAAGCCAAAACTGAACCTGTACCCTTCTTTGCACCACAAACAGCTTTGGCACAAAATGCAGTTAGGAAAGCTGTAGCGAAATAGTTGTTGGAATGTTGCAAGGTTGAAATGTTGTAATGTTAAAAGAACAACATTTTAAAATTCACTCGATAACCCTTGCACCCTTCCAACATTTTAAACTCACCTAACCAAAACATTACAACCTTAAAACATTCCAACATTACAACAAAAAACAAATGGCTCAATTTACATTTACAAACAACACCTATGCCGGCGAAGCGCTGGCCGGGTTTATGGCCAGCACGCTTTTGGAAGCCGATTCCGTTAAGCGTGGATTGCTGACCGTTATTAACGACGTTAAAGCCCGCAAGGTGATACTTGATGTTGACGACGACGTAGTATTACAGGACCCATCGGGTATATTTCACGACCAGGGAACTACCGCCCTGCAAAACGAAAGCTACCTTGACCCGGTAGTGTACGAATTTATGAAACAGGAACAATGGGATAAGCTGATCCAAAGCTGGGAAGCACAATCATTAAAACCCGGCGCCTTTTTGGATTATGAAGGCGTTGTCGACCTGTCGGACTTTATGGTACAGCGTTATCTTACTAAAATACAAATAGCCAACGAGCGTTTGTACTGGCTGGGTAAAGGCTCAACCAAAGAAGCAAGTTTTACAGCAGCGTTCCCGGGTTTATTGCCATCTATCGCAGCAGCATCAGGCGTTTATAAGGTGGGCTTAGGTAAACCGGCAACATCAATGTCCGCAACGTCTATTGACGCGACTGGCCTGGTAACTGTTTCGGATACTTCGACCTTAGCTGATGGCGATGTAGTAACCATTACTGCCGTAACCGGAACAAGCAAGGATACCACCAACGGTACGCCGGGTATCGCCATCCAGGGTCAGTCTTACTTCATCCAGATTGCAAGCGCTACCTCTTTTAAACTGGTGCGTAACTATAACGAGGTTAACAGCCGCCTTGCAGCAACGTTTGCAGGCACATCAACGGCTGCAACAATCAGCTATATCAACGTAAGCAACGTACTATCTGTTTTAGGTGGCGTATATGCACAGCTTGACCCGGCAGACCGTATCCAGGATGATTTTAACCTGCAGGTTCCTTTGCACGTTGGTTACGCCTTCGCACAGGCACAGGCAAACAAAGCGCTTAACGTTATCAACGCCTTTACCGACATGAAAAAGATGGATTACCTGGGTATTCCGCTGCAGATCATGAACCACTGGCAGGCAAACACCATTTTAGGTGCACGCTCATCCAACCTGTTTTTAGGAGTCGATTTATTGGGCGATGCTTCAGAACTTTCAACCGTTTACATGAAGCCCTACACTAATGATAACGTTGTCCGCATGAAAGCCCGCATGAAAGCGGCCGTTAACTTCAAATTTGCTAACGAGATATTTTATTTGAGCGCGTAGCGCAATTAGTGAATTAGTGAGTTATTGAATTAGTGAATGATTGCCTTTCAAATTCAGTAGCTCACTAACTCAAACACTTCCAATTAAATCACTAATTCACTAAATCAATAATTCAACAATTAAACAACATGTCAATCTACAATAAAATAAACGCAGGGTTCAGTTTAGGAACTGCATCGCCTGTAACCGCCGGTATCGAGGATGTGATCTACATCTTTAACCAGGATGATTTCACGCTTACTTTTGATACCACCAACCCGCTTATCGTAACTGGTATTACCGCCGTAGGCACTGCCAATATCTATAAGTTCGAGGGCACCAATAACAGCTTCAACACCTCATCCAAACTGGCCAAAACATCAGTCGGGCCGCGTTATACCGAGGAAATAGACTTTAATGTTGCCGGTTTCTCGGTCGACATAAAAACACAGCTAATGGCCATGGGCTATGGCCGTACCCGCGCCATCGTCATCAACAACTACAACTCCAGCGATTCGGCCATCGAATTGTTCGGCGCAGTAAATGGATTAATACTCACTGATGCAGAGCGGAGCACAGCAGATGAAACTGTTGACGGCGGCTACAAACTAAAACTCACTAATCCTGATAAATTAAGGGAGCCCTACCCGCCACGCGCGGTATCCATCGCCCCTACCAGCGGTACCGCCACTTATGCCAGCACCCTTGCGGCAATTGAAGCTCTGGTAGCTTCTTAGTTCATGGTTAATGGTTCATAGTTCATGGTAGAATGTCAATTTTACTGTGCGCTATGAACCAACCATAGGCTATGAACTATGATCCATGAACTATGAACTTAAAAAAATGACAAAGAAATACATCCTTAAGCCTGGCAAACACCAGTTCGCACCCGGATCACATGCCGTACACGATAACGACAATCTTACTGATGAGGACGCCGAGTGGTATATTGAAAAGTATCCGCATATAGCCGGGTTATTTGTTGAAAAGTTGGACAATTGTAAGGTTGAAGTGGCCGAAAGGTTTGAAATAGAAATAAAACCAACTGAAATTGATCAGCAACAACCGGAAAACTAACATTCCAACTTTACAACCTTCCAACATTACAACAACAAACTATGAAAACATACCTGCCACAAATAGAGCGGAGGATATTTGTACGCCCGAATCAAACATTTGGCATACTCAATTACGACCTGGATAATGCTTATCCGCAACGCATGCTCGAACTGGTAGCCGCCTCCCCTACCGCTAAAGATTGCTGGAACAAAAGGGCCAAGTTTATCGGCGGAAATGGTTTTGAAGAAACCAGCCTGGGCAAACAGATCATCAATCAAAAAGGTTTAACCCTTGCTAAATTGCTAAAGGCTGTTGCCACCGATAAAGCTTTGTTTACAGGCTTTGGCATCCATGTAAATTACAATGCTAATTTTAAAATAGCATCCGTAAACTATGTAAAGTTTGAGGATATCCGCCTCGGAGATACCGATTGCCCGGAAACGGTCGATAAATATGCCATTTACTCCGATTGGGGCCGCAAAACATGGAAGAACATCATGCGCAGCAAGATCACCTTCCTGGATAAATACAACCCGGATGAACAGGCTATTAAAAATCAGGTACTGGCTACAGGCGGCTGGGATAAATACAAAGGGCAACTGTTTTACTTTAACCCGGAGGTGGATGATTACCCGCTGATTGAAGCGGATTCGGTTTGGGAAGACTTTGAGACCGAAGCAGGTATTAAGATCTTTAATAACCGCGAAGTGACCACCGGCTTTTTGCCCAGCACTATGCTTTTTATGCAGGCACGCAGGGAAGAAGCCGATAACAGCAGCCCCGATAACGATGAATTACCGTATACCAACATGCCGTCGCAACTGGAAAAAGACCTGGGATCATTCCAGGGCGCAAAAAGTGCGCAAAAGATCATTGTAATCGAGTATGAGGACGAAACATCCAAACCGGAGTTTAAACCCTACTCGATTCAAAACAACGACAAGCTTTTTGAAACAACCGAGAAATCGGTAGAAGCCCGGATAATTAAAGGGTTTTCAATACCAAAAGAGCTCATTAATTCAGAAAACACATCGGGTTTAAGCAACGGCGGTGAAAAAAAAGAAGCCATTCGTGAATTTAACGATAATACAGCTCCAGACCGGATGGAACTGTCAGAAACTTTCGCCGAGATATTCAGCCACTATTACATTGACATCAACCCAACCGAAAACTGGAGCATCTTAACTGTGCCAGCAAATGTTGCCGACGATATTACGGGCATAAAAGCAGGCGCAAGTATTAACCAACTACTGCTGGCCAATATCCCGGCGGAGAATAAAGTAGCCACCCTGGTTTACGCCTACGGATTTAAACAGGCCGAAGCGGAAGCGATGTGTCTTTAGTTAGTGAGTAGTTGATTGAGTTGGATTGAGTGTGTTGTCATGCTGAGGCTCTCGAAGCATGTGGGCAAAGGCCTTTACGCGCACCCTTTGAGAACATCAGGGTGGCACCCCTTATCAACTTATTCAACTTATTCAACTCAATCCAACTTAATCAACTTAAAAAATGAACACCATTTATCTCATCAACCCAACCACATTTCAAAATTACGAGGATATCTCTGTCAATATAAAGCCTGAACGCCTTAACGTTTTCATCAAAAAGGCGCAGGATCTTGACCTGAAACCATTTTTGGGCCATGCGCTGTATTATGATTTCATTCAAAACTTTAACAGCGACGGGACCCTGCAGGATACTGCTCCGCAGCCTTATAAAGACCTGCTAAACGGTAGCGAATACCTGGATAAGTATGGCCATATTGTTTTGTATGAGGGCCTGCTGCCGACCTTGGTTTATTTCACCTTCGCCAGGTTTATTGAAACCGATGCGGTACATTATACGGCTACTGGCCCGGTTGTTAAGCACCACGATATGGGCGACCCGGTTGCACCAAAGGATATTGTGAAACTGGTGCAGCAACAACGCAGTGTAGCCAACGCACATGCCAACGAAGTGGAGAAATTCCTTTGGGATAATAAAGCCGACTTCCCTTTATGGCAATACAACGGCAAAAACAAAAGCAGCCGCCAGTCGGGCCCACGAATCCGCAGTGTCGACCGCACCAGTTTCAACTTTCCATCCGGTTACGATCCTTCAGGCGCCGACAGCTATTTACCCATTACTGAATTCATGAACTAGACACGATTTAAGGATTTGGAGGAGTTTTACAGGATATAAAAATATCCAATCGGTGAAATCCTTTTCAAATCGGTGAAATCTCAAATAAAAAATAAAATGCCAACCGATAAAAAAATAAGTGAATTACCAGTAGCCACCTCCATCAGCACGACCGACGTTTCGGTACTGGTGGACAGTGGTACCGACTACCAGTACACCTTTACCCTTCTACTGCAATTTTTGGAGGCAAACCTTAGCACCGGCGCAAAAATTTCTTTTGGTACCGTGCTTCCCCAAAACACCAGCGGCAATAATGGTGACGTATTTGTAAATACTTCGGCCGGTTCCTTTGCTCAAAAAGTATCCGGCACCTGGACTGTGGTTTACACACTTCCGGCTGCAAATGCTGCAGACGGAACTTTACTTTATGGAGCCGGTATCCCCGGATCAACTACAGGGAAAAACTCCGACAGCTACATCAATACCTTGACCGGTATTTTTTACCAAAAATCGTCGGGTACCTGGACGCAGATGTTTTCCATGGCCACCGGACCACAAGGGCCGCAAGGTACTGCGGGAACTAACGGCACAAATGGGACCAATGGTAACACCATTTTATTCGGAACCACGGTGCCATCAAACAGCGCCACAGGTGTTAACGGCAATTTTTATATCAGCACCAGCACCTATGTGTTATATGGGCCAAAAACAGCCGGTGTTTGGGGCGATGGTATTTCGCTTATCGGCACAGGCATACAAACCGGGGGCACAGCCGGCCAAATACTGGTAAAAGCCGACGGTACAGATTTCAATACCGACTGGGAGGACAACTCATTTGCCAACCTCTCTGGTCAACCGGGCGACAATACCAATATGGCAACTGCCCTTGCCGCAAAACAAAATACCCTGGGTTATACGCCCGAGAACATTGCCGGCAAAGGCCAGCCAAATGGGTACGCCTCGTTAGATAGTACCGGCAAAGTACCTACGGCCCAGTTGCCGGCTTATGTTGATGAAGTACAGGAATTCGCAAGCCTGTCGGCATTCCCGGCAACCGGAGCAACCAATATTATTTACGTTGCCACAGATACTAATTACGAATACCGGTGGAGCGGTTCAACCTACATACAACTGGTTGCCTCACCAGGTAGCACCGATGCTGTGCCCGAGGGCAGCACCAACCTTTATTTCACCGCCGCGAGGGTATTGGCCGTAATACTTAGCGGCATCAGCTTCGGCACGGTTTCGGCAGTGACAGCTACCGACAGTATCCTTGCCGCCATCGGAAAAATACAGGCCCAGATCACCTCCATCTCTGGAAAAACACTTCCGTCCGGAGGCACCACCGGACAAATACTGGCCAAAACATCCAATACTAACTATGATACCGAGTGGGTAAACCCGCCCACCGGCGGCGGCGGATCCTCTAATTTTTCTTATAACTTTTATCAAACCACATTATGACAAGCAGTTCAAATACTACCTCTTTTGCTACGTTGACCGGCACTTACCCGGCAACACAGCTGGCGTCTGGCATGGCCATCAGTACCGATACCCTCGTAGCAACTGGCGGGAGCAATGCCAGTATTGCATTAGACGTCCTGTTTAGAAATTACCAGTCAAGCACTATCAATTTTGACATAATAATTTGTGCTACCGGTTCAAATTCAACCGAAGCAAACAACCGTACACAAATTCAAATACCTGCCGGCGCGGGCAACAATGGAAGCGTGCAGCTTGCATCCCTTGCTAGTCTCGCTCCCCAATTATTCGACCTCGATTTGGCAGGCAACAGGGTAATCACTCTTGAAAACGGTATCTCCATTTATGTTCGCAACAAAGCAGCCTTAACCGCCGATGTTTGCGTAACTGTAAAACTGAGAAGTTTCTAACGATGCTCAGGAAATCGAGTAATTCCTGAAAACGTCCTGCTGTTGTACCAATAAACTATTGAAAGAAACCAACTATGATTGCTTTATCCACTTCCCCCGTTAATTTATCAATGCTGCGTAAGCTAAACACGTGGTACTCCATTGCAGATGGTAACTGGAGCAACCCCAATATTTGGGTCAGCAATGCCAAACGAAAATACAGCATCCCGCAGCCGGGCGATAATGTGTACGTAAACAATAGTGTAACGCTCGATGTAAATAACTTAATTGTCAATAACTTATTGGGGGATGGATATCTTATTTTTGGAACATCTAATTCAAGGACGGTGGTTGTAAACGGATGTCTAAATATTACAGGGACCGTCGATATGTCAAATGCCTCTCATACTTTATCTTTAAATGGCTATGACAACTACATATTTAATTTCATTTCTGGTTCGTCTGGGACAGTGACATATAATGGATCTTTAGGCAATTACATTTTAAATCAGCCAGTAATGGCACTATCTTATTGTTACTTGACGATACGGACTCAAAATTGTTGGCTGACTGGCGACACAACGGTCAATGCGAATTTAAACGTCACCAACAATGGAAACATAGATCTTTTATCTTACAACTTAACGATTACAGGCACAACTAGTTTACAGGGAGGGAATATTGCGCGCAGTGTTGCGAATTCTGGTGCACTATTAAAATGCATTGGTCAGCTTAATTCCAATCAAGATGGCAATAACATTAATCTAGGTACGACAAATAATATTGAACTGCATGGAGGAATTCAAACTACGAATAACATCATAACGGCACAAACAATTGCATTTTCTTTTTCGCAAACAATTGCAGGAACATCCTCATCCCGATTTTTAAAAATGAACGGGAACATGCAAATAGACTCTGGTGTTGTTTTAACAGTTGCTACCGATGGGGTAGATGTAGTACTAAATGGTTCTTTAAATGGGGTCGACGGGACTTCGACTTATAGCAACTATGGTGTTTTGAGCCTGTTAAATAACACCACCCCTATGACAACAGGTATATTTACAATGCAAGCAAGCGCCTCACTGGAATACTTGTTTAACGGCAATGCAACAATACCTTATTCCTCTTTGAACAACTTAACAATTGGAGGTACCGGCGTAAAAACACTTGGCTCGGATTTAATAATAAACGGTTTTCTAAAAATGCAAATCGGAACGTTGGAGTTGAGTACCTTTAACCTAACTGTTGAAGGAATTTCAAATGATTTCATTAGTTCCTCGTCTGGGTTATTTGGAGCATCTACCTTACAAAGAACGCCAACAAGTACAGGTGCCTTATTGAAATTTGTAGGTCAGCAATTAAATTGCAATAACGATTCTTTTATTTTAAACATTGGTTCCACTAATGATATTGAACTGCAAAATGGATTTGGATTGACAAGCAATACCCTTACCTTCAGGGACATGATTTTATCTACAACCCAAACAATAACAGATAATGGAAGCGGGCACTCCTGCACTTTAAATGGAAATATGAGAATCGGAAATGGTTGTTCTGTAACGCTAACTACAATAACTGTTATTATAGAGGGTATACTTGATGGAAACGATTTATCATCATCCTTTATAAACAAATCTTTCTTCAATTATCAGAACTCCCAACAGCCAATGCAAACGGGGTTGCTTTTTTGTAATGAGGGAGCTAATACCTTTGTATACGGTTTATCTGGAGCGCAGGATATAACGGTTCCATCTGACGGCATTCCAGGTTATCAGAACTTAACATTAAATGGGACTGGAATTAAAAGATTATTAGGGAATGTTTCTATTAAAGGCACCTACACTCTCACGTCGCCTGCTACACTTAACTCAAATGGGTTTGTTTTAACAAATCCTTAGTTGAATGTTACAAAGACTTGAGTTATTTCATCCGAACGAACATTAGTTAAAATATTCCCTTCCATATCCCTTACAACTCCTTTATTTTCCTTCAAATATTCAAACACCTTGGTAGGATCCCCAAACCCGTTCATATTTTCATCATGAATTTCAACAAGAAAAGTCATATTATTAAGGTTCTTTACATTTTTTAAATCACTAAGTATAATTGCCTCATAACCTTCCGTATCTATTTTAACTAGCGTTTTTTGGTGATTGTAGTTATTGAGAAGACTGGATAGTTTTACTTGATCAATTTCGCTTCCAGTAGTATCTATGTGAGCAATTAATGAAGCAAAATTGTCATTGAAATTAGTTGTTCCGTTTTCG
>Ga0206955_1045_pt1 | contig 35139 bp, 32 predicted proteins | sample Alteio_BWOrgHeat_34_FD_153247 | JGI IMG/M metagenome (GOLD analysis project Ga0206955, IMG submission 153247) | Enriched cells from forest soil in Barre Woods Harvard Forest LTER site, Petersham, Massachusetts, United States -... | ecosystem: Environmental > Terrestrial > Soil > Temperate forest >...
AAAACCGGCATGTAAACCACGATGCCAATTGAATTGAGGATGACCGATATCACGTTCATCCAAAGCAAAGCGTCCGCCAAAAATCCAAAAACGTGGGATTTCAAAATGTGATCCCACGTCAAATACGCGGTACAGTTGCTCGGGTGTCCCCGTTTGACTGGTCGAATTCATAGTAAACAACTTTGTACCAAATCCATAGTCACCCAGGTTGTGTCCTACGACGGCAAAAGTAGGGCGACTTTCACGCAACCAGTTCCAAACTCCCTCGGACATATAAGGCGTATACATAAAACCCAAATCAGCGTCCAAAGTAAAACCGTCCGTCGCTGAATTATTCAAGGCATTGTTTACGGCATTGTTGTTTGTGGCGACATCCAATGCGTTCAGTTCGGACGAAACAAACTCACGCTCGATGGCTTTAAACGTCATCCCCCAGTTAAATACTCCGCCCTGCGTGTGCACCGTTTTGCCGAAACCATAAGCCATTGTCGTATCGCCGTAGGCACGTAGGTCGACAGAAGGCGCACCCTGATTATTCACCGCTAAATCCAAACTGACATCCGCAGGAATAAATGCGAATCCCCAGCCCGGCCTTGCCACATCGACCTCAAGTGTTTTTACACGCGCCGAAGTTTGTGTTCCTTCCATGCCACTTAAGGTATTGATGATGTTCGAAACATTGCTGGATCCTGATCCCGACAAACTTTGCACTTGATTGTAAAAACTAGAAAAGTTCGATGCCGCTGTCGCATCGATCAAAGACAGCTCGACCTGCCCCTGATCCATACGTGCGTATCCCGCAGGATTGTAAAACATTGCCCCATAATCGTCCGCAATCGCCGTAAACGCATCACCCATACCTAAAGCACGAATGGATTCATATTGATGATGAATATTCGTGAAGACGGCAGACGCAGCTCCAGCTGGCAGACCAAGACCGAAAACCAGCGCAAAAATAGTGAGAGTTTTTGTCATTAAGTTACGATATATTCTTCTGTATGTCTCAGCATCGAAAAAATGCATTCTTGACCATCAGCGTGAAAACCGGTGCGAACTTAGGTATGGTTACCTGTATTCTACTTTGTTCGTTGATCGCTCACGCCAGTCCAAATACGGACCTGATTCCGGACCCCGTAGACACCTCGCCCCAACGCAATATTCAAGACCCACACAACGATGTCCCGATTTACCCCACCCGACAACTCACACAGGATGTTTCGGCCCTTGGTCTAGGTTTATTGTCGGGCAATCTAAACAAAACGGACACCATTGATACGACGGTTTTGTTTAATTACCACCGCGAATTTTACGACACCGCAACCTTAGCTCACGAGTATGTTATTGGTTTAACTGGAACTTCTTTAATACAGGCCGAAATGGGCCTCAAGCGTTTGTTGTATCTTCAGCATTACAACGAACCCTACTTTGGTGTTTTTGTCGGCGCCTTGTATCAGCCTTCAGAAAATTTCGCGACCTTAATTAATTGGCAGCGCTATCGGCTGACCGGCGAGGTCGGGCTCGAGGATTTTTGTTCTTTCCATCGGCGCATTCGCGCCGACGCGACTTTCACTTGGAGCGGAATGGGTTTTAGTTATGGGTTTATGTTTTCACATGCGTTTTAAGCTTAAAAGTCACAAATTCATTTAAATTTTGCTGCAGCTTTTCCAGCGTTTGGATATTTTCAATTGTTGCTGTTGCGAGCTTCCGTTTTGCTTCGATGTCTATTTGGCTGGCCAAACGTTTTTCGCAATCCGCAAGACTTAGCCCGTCCCGTTTTTGCATGCGCGACAACTGCACCGCACGAGGCGCATAGATCACCAGCGTCGAATCAAACTGGGCTTGCAGCTTTTTTTCAAACAGCAATGGCACATCGTAAAACGCCAGTGGATCATTTTTTTTTCGGCAATGTTCCATGGCGTGCTGTACTTCTTGCTGGATCCAAGGATGAATAAAAGATTCTAAAATGAGTCGCTTGGCGGGGTCAGCGAACACAATTTTTCCTAAACGAGGGCGATCGATCAATCCATCGGAATTTAAAATTTCCGTCCCAAAATGATCCACGACCAATTTGTAAGGTGGTTGTTTTGGCAAAATAGCCGCATGAGCTAGACCATCGGCATCGACAACCGTATAGCCCATTTGTCGTAATATTTGAGCTGCCGTCGATTTTCCCGTGGCAATGCCGCCCGTCAGACCAATCCACAACATACTTTCGTCCAGTCCGAGGCGATGTGGCCTCAATTCCATTAAGAACTACCGCAGTTTACCGATAAGAGACTTGGAAAGGAAACAGTTTGTGAGCAAAACGATCGAAGCGTTTGGAAAATATTTGCTACTTGAACGCCTTGCTTCCGGCGGAATGGCCGAAGTTTATCTCGCTAAATCTGTTGGCGCTGGCGGCATTGGTAAATTCGTCGCCATGAAACGCATCTTGCCACAATTTTCCGACAATCAAGAATTTATCGACATGTTCAAAGAAGAAGCCAAAATTGTTATGAATTTACAGCACAGCAATGTGGTGTCGATTTTCGATTTCGGTATCGAGCACAGCCAATTTTTCTTAGTCATGGAATTCGTTGAGGGGCAGAACCTTCGCCAAACTTTGACCTTCATGAAAAAACAGGCGAAGTATTTTTCGTTGGATCAAATTGTTTATATCGCCAAAGAAGTTGCAACAGGTTTAGATCACGCCCATCGCTGTATTGATGCCTCAACAGGTAAACAGCTGAATATCACGCACAGGGATATTAGCCCACAAAATATTATGTTGAGCTTTGAAGGCGAAGTGAAAATCGTCGATTTCGGTATCGCGAAAGCAGAAACCCAAATCGAGCACACACGTTCGGGCACCATTAAAGGTAAATTTGGTTACATGAGTCCGGAACATGCCGAAGGCAGTCCCGTCGATGCTCGTACGGATGTGTTTTCGTTAGGCATCGTCCTGTGGGAACTTTTGGCCCAAGACCGTCTATTCACAGCACAAAATGAAGCGGCCACTTTGCGCAAGATCAAAGAGTGCCAAATTCCTTCCCTGCGCAAACTGAATCCTGCGGTCAGTCCCGAATTAGAAAAAATCGTCAATAAAGCCTTGGTGCGTGATAAAAACTTGCGTTACCAAACTGCCGAAGCTTTCGTTCGCGATTTAAGTCGCTTTTTAAATACGCAATATCCTGATTTTTCAAAACAAGAATTTTCAAAATTCATGAAGTCTTTGTATCAGGATATGTATTTAGAAAATCGTAAAAAATTATCTGAATACGCTAAGATCGAATTGCCAGCTCAAGGCGAAAAAACTTCGATCACCCAAACTTCGACAAATGCAGAAACTCCGGCCCTGCCCGAGCCGTCCGCAGCATTGCCGAAAAATATGCAATCCGAAAATACGCAAAGCCAAAGAATCGATCTGAACAAATTAAAACTAAACGCAGTCGAAGCGGCAAATCAACGCCAATCCTTGTTGCGCAAAACTTCGGGGTTCACGAAATCAAGTTCGACGCGCACTTCAAACACTTCACTGACAAGTCATTCGGTAGTGAAAAAAGTACCGCAGCAAAAACCGGCCAGCAGCATGGGTCTGCTCATGATGATCGTACTTGGTTTATCTGCCGGTGGCTGGTGGTATCTGCAGAATCAAAAACGTATCGAGCGTGACGTCAGTGGCGTCAGCATGGACCCTGAACGCAACGGCGGCGATGAAATTGCCCCTGCCCAACAGCCGAAAGCAAATTTGCCACCTAAGGACGTGACTTTGAGCATTCAAAGTCAGCCCCAAGGCGCGACTGTTTACATCGACGACAAGCCGATCGGTGAAACACCGGTCTTGGGACATATTCCTTCGGGCAAAGCCTTTCGTGTTCGTCTCGTGAAAGAGGGCTATTTGCCTGCCGACAGCGTGGGTGAAATGGCTACAGACGAAGGATATAAAAAATCGTTTAATCTGATGGCTGAACCGCCCATGGGTTCCATCACGATCACATCAAGTAATGCAGGGCCAAATCCTGTGGTGTACGTGAATGGTCAAATTGTAGGCCGCAGCCTGCCCTTGACGACAAAAATTCTTGCGGGAACCCCAACTTCGGTCAAAGTGGTGAACCCCATTGGTCGTACCGAGGGTGTCGAAGATGTTATCGTGGGCCAAGGCCAACCAAAACGGGTGAACATCCTACTCAATAGGGAAGCACAAATTCCACAATAGCTATTAAAAAAATAAGGACTATAAGTAACGACACCTATGACAACCCGAACCACCCAAAACCCCATCACCACCCTAACTGAAAATGTTTTGCAGATGCGCGAGCGCTCACCCGCGCAAACGGCCATTATGTACAAAGCGGATGGCCAATGGATCAAACTGACTTGGCAACAGTATTACAAACAAATTGAAGTCATTGCTGCAGGCTTGTTACAAATGGGAATTAAACCCGGCGACCGCGTCGCCATTTTTGCAAACACACGCTTTGAATGGTGCGTGATGGATTATGCGATCATGGGTATCGGCGCCATCGTGGTCCCCGTTTACCAAACCGTAACGGCCGACGATCTGCAATTTATTTTGAACGACTGCCAAGCGCGTGCCATCGTCGTCGAAAACAAAGCCACCTTAAAGACCTTCGAAATCGTGCGCGCCCGTTGCGCTTCAGTCGAAACCGTTTTCGCCATTGAAAACAGCGCGGCCCAAGACAAAAAAGTGATCGGCTGGCAACAGTTGCAAAGCCTAGGCGGCGAACGCCTAAAAAATAAAACCGAAGAATTTGCAGCTCTGTGTGCAAAACCAAAAAGCTCGGACACAGCGACGTTGTTGTACACCTCTGGCACGACGGGAATGCCAAAAGGTGTGGTGTTAACGCACCTGCAGGGGATCAGCGAAGTCAGTGAAGCCTTTCCTTATGAGGGCGTCACCACTGAGGACATCGCCCTAACTTTCCTACCCTACGCACACATCTTAGGCCGCATCGAACACTGGGGCCAGACTTACATTGGCTACACTTTAGCTTTTGCGGAGTCCATCGAAAAAATAAAACAAAATTTGGTCGAAATTCGACCGACGATCATGGTCGCCGTGCCACGCATTTTTGAAAAAGTTTACAGCGGACTGTGGACACAGGTCGAAAGCAACTTCGCCGTGAATAAATTATTTCGCTGGGCCCTCGCGATTGGTTTAAAGGTCGGCGATCTAAAGCTGAAACATGAGCCCATTCCACTGCCCTTGCTGGCACAATACCGCCTTGCGCACAAGTTGGCTTTAGGCAAAGTCAAAGAAGCTTTTGGTGGCCGCTTGAAGTTCGCCATCAGCGGTGGCGCCCCTATGCCGCGCGAAATTGCTTACTTCTTTCACGCTTGCGAAATCTTGATTTTGGAAGGTTATGGATTAACAGAGACAACGGCGGCGATCACCGTCAATGCTCCGTTTGATTATCACTTTGGCAGCGTCGGTAAACCCATTGGCGAAGTGCAATTGAAAATCGCCGAAGACGGTGAAGTCCTGGTGAAGTCCGACAAGGTGATGAAAGAATATTACAATAATCCCCAAGCCACCAAAGAAGCTTTTATTGATGGCTGGTTTTGCACGGGCGACATCGGCGAAATTTTACCTTCCGGCGATTTAAAAATCACTGATCGCAAAAAAGATCTGATCAAAACGGCGGGCGGCAAATACGTGGCACCACAGCGTTTGGAAAATTTGCTAAAAACACATTCATTCATTTCGCAAATTTTAATTCACGGTGATCAACGCAAATTTATCGTGGCCCTATTGACGCTGGACAAACCCTACATTTTAAATTTCGCGCGCGATAAAAACATCAACTACACGGATTATGCAAGCCTTACCCAGCATCCGCAAGTGCTCGAACTGGTCCGCAAGGCCGTTGCCGAAACGAATTCGCATCTCGCACACTTTGAAACGATCAAACGCTTTGCGGTACTGCCGAATGACTTCACGGTCGAGGCCGGCGAGCTAACACCCTCTTTAAAAGTAAAAAGAAAATTCTTAGATAAGAAGTTTTCGCGGCAAATAGAATCTCTGTACCAGTAGAAGATCTTCGATTGCAGATTTATTTTATAAGGCTTTCCGGTCGCTGGCAGTGCTCAACCCTTGTTGCGTCAGTTTAATTTTGCAGATTGAGTTGGGCATTGCGCGCTGAGCGCTCCCGGAAATCTTATAAAATAAACCTGCAATTGAAAATCTTTGGCGACGTGAGGGTGGAGCAGTTCCCGCAAGCTGAGGTGAGCTTCGTGTACGGTTTTTTTAAATTTTCCGAAATATAAATTTTGTAGTTTTTCGGGAGCGCGCAACGCCCAACTCAATCTGCAAAATTAAACTGACGCAACAAGGGTTGAGCACTGCCAGCGACCGGAAAGCTACAAAATTTATATTTTGGAAAATTTAAAAAATCCACACCCGCAAACTCACCGCCGCATAAGGCCCACTCATATTCAGTGTCCTTGCCGCGCCGCCATTTTGCGTGGCCGAAGCGCCACTGCCGACGTTACCTTGAAAATTGGTGACGCCGCTCGCTTCCGTCAGATTGGTGAAATTCAAGTAGCGATAACCCAGTTCAAAGCTGACTGTGGTTGCGTCCGACATCAGGGTTTCAAAACCAAAACCCGCAGCGTAAACGGTACCGGTGCTTTTAACTTCCTCGTTAAAGTTGCCGATGCCGTATTTGGTCGTACCTGCCGCCGTAAACGTATAGTTGTTGTGGATATCTAGCATGGCGATGCCGCCTTCGCCTAAAAACCACAGACGACTTTCTTTCCAAGTTTTTAAATTCAATTCGACTCCGAGCTTGGGATCGAGCGACGCGACCGTGCTACTCAGTGAGTAGTAGTTTGCTCCCGACGCAGAGTCATTGCCATTCACGGTATTCAGCGGTTGTGGAGCCACATATTCAAAACCCAAACGCCAAGTGAGCCTTTTCGTATTGATCAAAAACCCAAACTCGTAAGATTCGATGCCCGAATACTGATTGTCGAAGCTGACGCCAGTGCCGGAGGACTGAGCAAATGGATCTTGGCTTGACCACGGCCCGTACGTCGCACGCAAGTACGAACCGAAACTTTGCCCAGTCATATCAAAAACTTTCGCCATTGCTTGCGAAGACGAAACTAAAACAAAAAAGATGCTGGCAAAAAGAATTTGCCATGCTCGAAAGATCATTCTTTTATTTTAAAGGAATCACTGAACAAAATCCACCACAAGACGAGCTGGATGTTGGTCGATAGTTTTGCCCTCGACCACACCAGGCAGCGCGCGTACTTGCAATCGCACAGGTTTTCGCAGCTCGAGCAACAGATTTTGCGACTGGCTGATGGGATCAAATTCAAGACGCGCCGTTTTTATCCATATCCCATTGCTGAGCTTGCCTAAAACCGATTTGACATCGAAACGATTGTTCAGCGCCATCGCAAGATTAATCTGGACTCGTGGTGGTTTCATTTTTGATTCGATGGTGTAGTATCCTGCATTCGCAGCTGGATAGAGGGCCTGATCGCCCCAATCAACGACAATGCGTTCAATTTTTTTCGTCACATCCTGGCTGCGACGAACATCCAGTAAAGTGACGTAGTTTGCAGCACTGCCACCACGCACAACACCGGCTCCATTCAAAATCTGCACGGGAGCTTGTACGACCGGTTGAACAGCAGTTTTTGCAGGCGAAGTTGCTGCCCCAGAATGACTGGGTGCATACAGTAGCAAAGCACACAACGATGACACCCCAATGCGAATAGCGACATTATTTTTCATTCTCTTGTGCCCCCAGAACTGACTCCATTTTAGAAAAATCCATGGCCCATAAGCAAGTAAGAACCACCCGTTATGGCACAGCAAGCCATCTCTCGCAAATCCAGGTTTAAAATGGAATCCGGAGGCGATTTCTGGTAACCAAAAAGGATGGAAAATACGACTCAAAAAAACGATAAAAATCCCTTTGTAAAAGCTTTTGCGAATAATTCTTGGAATACGCCCGACAACGCGATTCCGTTTGATCAACTGCACCTGAATGACTATATCCCCGCAGTTCAAGCTGGCATCGAAACGGCCCGCGCGAACATCGCCAAAGTGAAAAACAATCCCGCTGCGGCAGACTTCAAAAATACCATCGTCGCCTTGGAAGAGGCCGCCGAAATGATGGAGGCCGCGACTGGGGTCTACTTTAATTTATTTTCGGCCGAGGCTTCGACGGAAATGCAAGCGCTCGCGAAAGAAATCTCACCCATTGGTGCCGCATTTTCGAGCGAAGTGAATTTGGATGCGGATCTGTTTGCGCGCGTGAACGTGGTCTACTCGCAAATGGCAAAGCTGGGTTTGAATTCGGAAGACAAAATGTTGCTGGAAAAAACTTATCGTGGCTTCACTCGCAATGGCGCTTTACTCAATTCACAAGATAAAGAAAAATTACGTCAAATCGATCAAGAGCTTTCGGTGCTTGGACCGCAATTTTCAGAACATGTTTTGAAAGCCACCAACCTATTTGAAATGCTTTTGACCGATAAAAAGGATTTGGCCGGATTGCCCGAATCTGCGGTTGAATCCGCAGCGGCCGATGCCAAACAAAAAAACAAAACCGGCTGGTTGTTCACGCTGCAAGCGCCAAGTTTTATTCCATTCATGCAGTACTCAACAAGATCTGATTTGCGTGAAAAATTATGGCGTGCGTATAGCTCGCGTGCGCTCGAGGGCGACACCAGCAATAAAAAAATCATCATGGACATGATTCGCCTGCGTACCGAACGCGCGCAGCTGCTGGGTTATAAAAATCACGCAGCAATCACCTTGACCGAGCGTATGGCCGAAACGCCAGAACGCGTTTTCACTTTCTTGAATCAGTTGTTGGACGTCGTACAGCCTGCCGCCGTGAAAGACGTGGCCGAACTGCGCGACTTCGCGCAAAAACTAGACGGCACAAAAGAAGTAAAACCCTGGGACGTGGCTTATTACTCTGAAAAATTACGCGAAGAAAAATTCAAATTCAGCGATGAAGAGCTGCGCCCTTACTTCCAATTGGAAAATGTCGTGCAAGGTGTTTTCGCGCACGCGCAAAAACTTTACGGTTTGCAGTTTAAAAAACGCACCGACATTCCGCTGTATCATCCGGATGTGAACGCCTATGAGGTCGTCGACGCCAAAAATCAATACATCGGCTTGTTTTACACCGACTTCTTCCCGCGCGAGACCAAAAAATCTGGCGCGTGGATGACCGAATTCCGCGGTCAGGGTCAATTCATGGGTGAAGTGCGTAGACCTCATGTCAGCATCGTCTGCAACTTTACCAAACCAACGCTGAGCAAACCTTCGCTGCTGACTTACGACGAAGTAAAAACTTTGTTCCACGAATTTGGTCATGCTTTGCACGGTCTGTTATCGAACGTGCATCACCGCTCACTTTCAGGTCCGAATGTTTATTGGGACTTTGTCGAACTCCCTTCCCAAGTGATGGAAAACTGGGTCGGCGAAAAAGAGGGCCTTGATGTCTTCGCCAAACATTTTGAAACTGGCGCGCCAATTCCTGCGGATCTGGTGCAAAAAATTCGCGATGCAAATACTTTTCAAGCCGGCTACGGCGCCCTTCGCCAACTGACGTTTGCTATCTTAGATATGGCTTGGCACACGGCGGACCCGCAAGGGATCCAGGATGTCACGGCGTTTGAATTGCAGGCGACGGCACGCACGCGCCTGTTTGAATACGTTCCGGGTACGGGCGTATCGACGAGCTTCAGTCATATTTTTGCAGGTGGGTACTCGGCAGGATATTATTCCTACAAATGGGCTGAAGTTTTGGATGCCGATGCTTTTGAGTACTTCAAAGAAAAGGGTATTTTCAACGCCGAAGTCGCAGCTAAATTCCGCGAAAATATCTTAAGTAAGGGCGGCACCGAGCATCCGATGGAATTGTACAAAAAATTCCGTGGTCGCGAGCCCGATCCAAACGCCTTACTACGTCGGGATGGGCTGCTGTGAAGTTTGCGCAGCTTCGTTTTGAAACGAAACCCAAGATTGCTTTAGTTTACCGCGGCGAAACCCCAGCGGCTTTCAATTTAAGCAAAACCTTGGCGACTTGGTTGATCGAACGCCATTACGAAGTTTTCACGGCTCCAGAGCAAAAACTGATTCCTAAAACCAAAATGCTGACGCGGACAAGTTTGGGCAAAGCGGGATTGATCGTCGTCCTCGGTGGTGACGGAACTTATCTGCGGGCCGTACGTTTGCTTGGCGGCAAAAAAGTTCCGATCCTGGGTGTGAACTTAGGCTCACTGGGCTTTTTGACCCCCGCCCGCGCCGAAGAGGTTTTCACTTCGGTGGAATCGACCCTGCAGGGTAAAATGCAACTGGCCCCACGTGCGATGTTGGAACTTCGGATTTTACGGAAAAACCGGACACGGCATTCCGTGCTGGCACTGAACGACATCGTGATCGAGCGTGGTCAATTGAGCCAGCTGATTTCCGTCGGCATGTATCACGACCGTCAGCTGCTGACCGAGGTGAAGGCCGATGGTTTGATTATTTCAAGTCCTACGGGCTCTACTGCCTATAATTTGGCAGCCGGTGGTCCGATTCTACATCCGGACGTGAAGGCGATCGTGGTGACACCAATCGCACCGCACTCGCTGACTAGCAGGCCGCTGATTATGCCGGATCAAGGCATGCTCAGTTTCCGTTTGGCCGGAAAAATGCAAAGCGGAAATCTCATCGTCGATGGTCAAAAGGTCGCCGAACTTTCTGTTGACGACGAAGTGGCTATTTGCAGAAGTGAATTTGATCATTTTATGGTGACGGCTCCAGAACATCAGTTTTTCCGCCTGTTGCGTGAAAAACTAAAATTTGGCGATCGGGCTTAGGGCCCAGTCCATCTGAGGAGGTTTTTATGTTGTTAGAACTGAAAGTGGCAAATTTCGCGATTATCGAAAATATCCATATTCAATTTCGCAAGGGCTTGAATATCCTGACTGGCGAAACGGGTGCTGGAAAATCCGTACTGCTAAAAAGCCTGTCGCTCTTGATGGGCGTGAAGGGTTCTACCGAGTCCATTCGCACAGGCTTTCACCAGGCTTCGATTGAAGGCTCGTTTGATATTTCGGACCGCTCGGACATTCAAGCCAGATTGCACGAATTGGGCATCGAAATCGAAGATTCTTTGCTGGTAGTCAAGCGCGTCCTAGCTGAAGAAAAATCTCGTGTGTATATCAACGGCTCACTCAGCACACTGAACACTTTGCGCGATTTGGTTGCACCACTGATCGAAGTCGCGGGACATGCGGCACCTTTGATCGAAATGACTGGCCAATTTGATAACCGCAATCTTCTATCCAAAGCTTACCATCTGGATTTGCTGGATCAGTACGCCGGCACTTGGGATTTACGCGGGAGCTACAGCGCGATTTTCAGTCAGTGGCATGCGCTGCAATTGCAGATCAAAGAACTCGAAAATTCGGGCGGCAAAGATGCACAACGTTTAGATTTTCTGACATTCCAGCGCGATGAAATCGCAGAACTAAATCTGCAAGAAGGCGAAGACGTCAGCCTCGAGCAAGACTTGCGCCGCTTGAAAAACTCCAGCCGCTGGACGGGCTTCATTGAACAGGCCGAAGAAAATCTGACGGCTTCGAACGATAGCGCCACGGCACGCATCAGCGCCATTATCAAAAAATCGGCGGACTTTACTGCGCACGACAATGAAATGGCCGCACAAATGGATAATTTGAAGCAGGCACAACTATTGATCGAAGACAGCGTGTTTGCATTACGTCGCATGGTCGACAATGTCGACAATGATCCAAAAAGTATGGATCAGCTCGAGCAACGCCTGAGCAACTTGCGCAAATTGCAAAAAAAATATGGCGCAAGTGTGACCGACATTTTGGCCGCGCTGACCAATATCGATAAAGAAATCGAAATCCTGCAAAACAAAGATGCGCACATTGCAGAGCTTGGCAAAAAAGCTCACAAATTTTTCCTCGAAATTCAAAAAATTGGTAAAGACTTACACAGCCGTCGCTTGAAGGCAGCACCTTTGTTGGCGGACTCCATCAATGCGGAACTTGCGGACTTGAACATGAAGGGTGTGACCTTTCACGTGCAAGTCCTCGCACTGAACGAACCGGGCCCTGCAGGTCAAACCGAAATTGAATTTATGTCGCAAACTTCGCCGAAAGATCCGCCACGCCCGCTAGCCAAATTTGCCAGCGGTGGTGAACTGAGCCGTATTTTACTTTCATTAAAACGTGTTGTTGGTTCGTCCAATCAGCCTCGCACTTATCTATTTGACGAAGTCGATACCGGCGTTAGCGGACCTACGGCCGAAAAAGTGGGTAAAAAATTGCACTCGATCGCTAAGGGCCAACAGGTCATTTGCATCACTCATTTACCACAGGTTGCCGCTTATGGCGACGCGCACTTCTTTATTCAAAAGGGCAATACATCGCCAAAATCCACCGGCAGCATCGCGATGGAAGTGAATGAACTTGCGAAGCAAAATCGTGTGAACGAAATTGCTCGCCTGATTTCTGGCGAAAAGATCAGCAAAACTTCACTCGCGCACGCGAAGGAACTTTTGCAATCTTCGGGAACTCTGTAGATGACCGATATCCATATAACGAATCCGTTTTTGGAGCAGATGGGCTTTCGACTGATCAATTGGTCCGAAGGTATTGCCGAATTTGCGATGCCCATTCAGGCGTGGCACATGAATCGCTCTGGCGCTTTGCAAGGCGGTGTTGTGTCCACTTTGCTGGATGCGGCCTGTAGCTATGCGGGTCTTTATTCTGCGGTTGGTTCACCTGAAATTCACGGCGTGACGATCACGCTCAATGTGAATTTTGTTTCGAGCGCAAGCTCAGGAATTTTGTACGCACGTGCGAAAAAAATTGGTGGCGGCAGAAAGATTTTTTTTCTGAAGGACAGGTGCATACCGAAGGCGGCGTGCTGATCGCTTCGGGACAGGGTTCGTTCAAGTATCGGGATACGACAAAAGGGCCGAAAGTTTAATAGATACCGTTTTTGGGCATTGCATGGACCGTCATGCGCGCTAGCGTAGGCGGATCTTGAAATAGCTTCCAGGAACTATTTTTGGGCGGCACTTGAACCGTATAAATATCGCCCGATCTTTGCAGGTCTAAGTCGACATACACTGATTCATAGCCCGAAATCAAAACGCTTACGCGGATTTTGCCGACAAGTCCATATAGTCCAAAGTATCTAAAGTCGCTCGAAAAACTCTGCTTTGCATCCTTTAAAACAACTGAAGATTTGTCGGGATTATCAGATAACCCAGTTAAGATAATCCTTATATTTTTTTTGAAGATGCTGCCGCGCTGACCTTGTTTCACCTCGGCTTCATCTACGATTTCGAGTAAATTGTGCCACTCATCGTCGCGACGGTCTCGCATACAGTTAGGGTCTTCGAATGCTTTTTGGGGGCTCAAGGTACTGCAATACGGTGGAATATCCACCGAAAAGCGCCCATCTTCGCTGGCGACGGCATACCCCGAGATTTGCAATATTCCGCACAGTAGAACCAGCCATTTCATCGCCAAACCTCGCTGCTGGCTAAAGCTTGCGATTACGATGCCATAAATAGCTGGAACCCCAGCGAATATAGGGGTTTAGGATGCCAGCAGGCCGTCAATTCGATGGGCAGCTGTGCCAAAATTGTCACCTTTAAGGACTGCCAAATTCGATCGTTCATAAACAATATTTTATGTAAATCGCCGCCGCGGCGGCGGTGCAAAGTGACCCCACCTGCCGCACCCGGCAGACACAACTTACTGAACAGCGCACTGAACATGCAGCGATCCCTTCACAGCATCAAAATCCACAGAAGTGAACCCATGGCCATCTGTCGTGCTATCTTGGTTTGTCGCAGTGTCCTTGATATAGATCAAGATCGCCTGCTGCCCGGGTGAAGTCAGCTGTGACAAAAATGTCTCTACCGAATAGTTAAGCCCAAGGGATGTCGACGCAAGATTGATTCTTGCACTGGCATCGCCGGAGCTCAAATTTGCAGAGATCACAAAACTGGTCGATCGCATTTGCAAAGGTGGGTTTACATCTTCGCTCACGTTACAAACCAGCTGCGTGAAAGCAAATGCGCGACCCGCAAGAAGGACTGACGTGATTAATAAAAATATTTTCATATTAAAACCTGTAACTTTCTAGAAAATGTTGCTTGCTGTATTTTACGGATAAACAATCTGGCATTCGATAACGTGACCACGAACTTCCGTATCGAGTACAAGGGGGCTGCCATATACCCCATCAGTACTTGCGACAGTTTTACCATGATCAAGTATCGTCAGCGAATCCCCGTTCCAGATATCTGCATGGACTGCGATAAGATCTGGTGTGAGCTCGATCTTAGCGACGCTACTTGCCCCTGCTTGAATGGCCTCCGGAAACGCCATTTGCTTTCCGTCTATACGGCAGCCGCTGACTTCAGTTCCCGCATCTGCCAAAACCATTTGCGCCGCCATTAAGCTCAGCACAATCACTAAATATTTCATTGTTCTTCTCCTTTGTTTGTTGCAAATACCACTACCTGAATTATTAGTTTCGTTATATTAATAAAAAAGCATATATATGATAGGATAATGGAATATATGAATTTGGCCGATCATCTGGATAAACTGAAATATTTTCAAGTCATCGCTGAATCGCGAACGATGGGCGAAGCCGCCGCGCGACTCAATATTTCACAGCCCTCGCTGACAAAACTTGTTCAGACGTTGGAAGCCGCAGTAGGCACGCAATTACTGATTCGCGGTCGACACGGAGTTTTGCCAACCGAATCAGGCAAGGAAGTTTTGGCGTACGCTCACTCCGTCCTGAGTCAATTGAATGATCTTGAACAAAAATTAAAACATCCTTCAGACAAAATTGCGGGACATCTACGAATTGGGGCCTACGCCTCACTGGGCGAATATTTGTGGCCCAATTTTATTTTGGCATTCAGTAAAAAATGGCCTCAACTTCGTCTGTCTATTTACAGTGCGGAAAACCGCAGCCAAGCACAGAGTTTGGCCAGTGGTCAGATCGATATCCTTATCGATGCCGAACCAAGGCTTGTTGGCGAATTTATATCTTGGAATCTTTATGAAGATCGTTTTAATTTTTTCGTCAACCCACTTCAACCCGAGATGGTGGCGGACGAATTCGCAGATCTTCCACTGGTGTACAGCCCCAATGCCTTTGACAGTGACAACAAACGCATCATTCAACATCTCGAAGAGCATGGTTACAATTTTTCACAGCGAATCGAATTTGATTCCTTCATGGCCGTAAAGGCTTTTGCCATGAACGGATCGGGACTTGCCGTTTTGCCAAACCGCCTTGCCGAAGCGGATGTCAAATCAGGGCGCCTTAAAATGGTAAAACTGAAAGCCCTTCCAGCTAAGGGTTTCGGGAGCCATCATTTTGCGGCAACGATATTGGAAGCGCGAAAGGATGATATACGTTTAAGAACTTTGGTTCAGGCGCTGAAAGATTGGTTCAAAAGCTAAACCTCTATCCGACAGTCTCCCAGTCCGAAGCTGTCTCGGTCAGCCAGAACACTTGCGGCACATCAAACCAACTGCCCAAATTCACCGAACGAAAAGCACGACCGTCAATATTTCCGACCCAGTCGTCACGCACGTGCATATGTCCCGTGAAAAGAATATCAAACGGTTTTTCGCGAAAACATTTTTCGGCGTAAGTGCGAATCAGTTCGATCAATTGGTCTTCGTTATGCCTGCGGTAATGCGAGCTGCGCTTACGCGACTTACGACTAGCCACCTTGCCGATCATCGTCAGTTCGCGCGCAGGCAAGATGTGGGCTAATTTTTCGAGCAGCGGACGGCGAATAAATTCGCGGTACTTTAAGTACTTGTGATCATTCGGGTTGATCAGATCTCCGTGACTTAATCGCACGTTCAACTTGCCGAACTGAAAATATTCATCCTCGACATGAGTTTCGATTCCGACGCTGTCCCAAAATTTTTTGACGTGAACGTCATGATTGCCCTCGAAATAAATGACTTTAATCCCGGCCTTTTGCACGGCTAAAACGGCATCGATATAGGGCTGAAATTGTTTGGTGTAAAAGCCGTGATCGCCCACCCAAAAATCAAAAATATCACCCAGCATAACTAGGTGAGTGGCCTCGCGCTCACCACGGGCCAAAGAATGCAAAAAGCGCAACAGGATGTTCCCATTGCGCTCGTTGACTGTCTTCAAGTGTAAATCTGAAAGTAACCAGACTTTCACTGAACCTATCTTTCTTTATCGGTCTTGAGGTTCCAAGCTTTGTTTTTTACGAATAAACGCTGGAACTTCCAAATTTTGATTCGCAAATGGCGAGCTCAAAACTTCGCGCGCGATACGGCGAGCTTCTTCCAAAGATTGTTGTTCATTCGCTTCCATATTCATGGACAACTGCTGCGGATTTTCGTGTTTCTGACGAAGATCTTGAGTCTCTTTAAAAGCTTTCGCTTTCGCGATCAGTTTGTCGCGCGCACTCAAGATGCTTTCTGCAGGTGTTGTCAAAAATGCGGGCGGAACAGTTGTTGGTTGCTCAACTTGTTGCGCAGGCATGGGTTGATATGCTGGCGGAACCTGTGCCGCCATATCGGGGCGGTACTCTAGCGGCGAAGTTGAAAATGGCTGAGCAGGTTGCGCCATCGGTTGAAGGACTGGGGCTACCTGCTGTTGGACTGCGGGCTGTAGCGGTTGCGAAAACTGTGCGGAATGCAATTGTTGAAGCGCTGAAGGCGGCTGCACAGGTGGTTGAGCTTGTGGCTGCGGCATTGCTTGCTGTGTGGCCGCATATGGAGTCGCATTCATAATTGGCGACTGCGCTTGATATTGCTGTGGCATCTGATGCGCCATTTGTGTCGGCTGCACCGACATATACGGCGATGGAGCCGACGGCGGCATCGCTGTATGCGGATGTTGCTGCGGCTGCGCTGATGGAGTTCCTGCAAGAATTTCGTTCATGCGAGCAACCGTGTCCACGCTTTCGATTTTTTGATCTGGATCTGGGAAACCTGTCGCGATCACCGTCACTCGGATTTCTTCATTCATGTTTGGATCGATCACCGCACCGAAGATAATTTCAGCATCTTCATGCGCAGCATCTGTGATCAACATTGAAGCTTCGTTCACTTCGTACAATGACAAATCTGGTCCACCAGTCACATTGATGATAATGCCAGTCGCGCCATCGATTTTAATATTGTCCAAAAGTGGAGAGCTGATGGCCATCGTCGCAGCTTCGACCGCGCGATTGTCGCCCTTGGCCCAACCTGTACCCATCAATGCAAGTCCTTTAGACTGCATGACGGTACGAATATCCGCGAAGTCCAAATTGATTAGGCCACGCTTGTTGATCAAATCCGAAATACCTTTTACGGCTTCAAGCAAAACGTCATTACCGCGGCGGAAAGTATCCAGCATCGGCATTTTGTCGCCGGCAACGGCCAACAACTTTTGATTTGGAATCACGATTAAGGTGTCGACGTTTTCTTTCAGCTCTTGCAAGCCAAGGTCTGCATGCTTTGAACGTTTTTTACCTTCAAAAATAAACGGACGAGTCACCACACCAACCGTCAATGCACCAAGTTCACGTGCAATTTTTGCGACGATGGGCGCACCACCAGTACCGGTACCGCCACCCATTCCCGCAGTCACGAACGCCATGTCCGAGCCTTGCAATTTTTCAACGATTTCGTTGTAGGATTCAATCGCAGCACGACGACCGATATCTGGGTTTGCGCCTGCGCCCAAACCTTTAGTGAGTTCTAAACCCAATTGAATTTTGCCCGGAGCTTTATTTGCATGCAGAGCTTGAATGTCTGTATTTGCAACGATGAATTCAACGCCGCCCATGCCAGAATCGATCATGGTGCTTACAGCATTACCACCACCACCGCCGACACCGATCACTTTAATATTGGCGCCGATATTGGTATTTTCTTCAAGTTCGAACATGCATCCCCCTAATCCTTAGAATAAGCTATCAAAAAAGCTTTTAAGTTTGCCGGTAAAACTATTTAGACCAGCACTGTTTCCCGTTGATCCATCAACAGGCATGTTTGTGTACAAATGTTTTTTCTGATTCCAACCGTACAGCAGCAAACCGACGGAAGTCGCAAAACTTGGCGACTTCACGATGTCGGTCAATCCACCGACTTTGCCGGGATAACCACGACGAACTGGAATATCAAAAATAAATTCGCCCATTTCAAGCAGGCCTTCCAGCTGGCTCGCACCACCCGTAAGAACGACTCCCGATCCCATCAACGGCAAAAGACCGCTGTAGCGAAGATCATGTTGAATCAATTGCAGAGTTTCCTCTGCACGTGGTTCCAAAACTTCGGCGATTTCACGACGACGAACGGTGCGTGATTTACGGCCGCCAACGCCCTCGACTTCCATCACTTCCTCCTCAGGAACGAGTGATGCCATCGCAGAGCCATAACGTTTTTTCAAATCTTCAGCAGCAATTTGCGGCGTACGCAATCCAACAGCCACGTCATGAGTAAAATGTGTTCCGCCCACAGGCACGGTGCTTGTTGAAGCCACGCTGCCATTGACGAAATAAACGGTATTGCAAGATCCGCCACCCATATCAACAACACAAACACCCAGTGCTTTTTCGTCATCGCTAAGCACAGACATTGAAGCCGCAAGCTGATCTAGTACGATGCCCGCAACTTTCAGGCCTGCTTTTTCGATACATTTTAAATTGTTCGCGATCGCCGTAGCACCACCAGTAACGATGTGCACGTTGGCTTCCAAACGAATGCCGCTCATGCCAACGGGATCTAAAATTCCGTCTTGGCCATCCACGCGAAATTCACGCGGGATCACGTGCAACACGGTACGATCGGTAGGAACTGCGACAGCTTTTGCGGCCTCGATCACGCGTTGAACATCGGAACTTGTGACTTCTTTATTTTTGATGGCAACCATGCCCTTAGAATCAAAAGACTTAATGTGTGGACCGCTGACGCCCACCCACACTTCGTTGATTTTATATCCAGACATCAGCTCAGCTTCTTCGCGAGCACGTTGAATGCTTTCTGCAGTCGCTTCGATGTTGACGACAACACCTTGCCGAATACCGGCATTTGGACATGATCCCACACCAACAATCTCAATGGTACCTTCAGGAGTGGGAGCTCCTATGATGACCGACACTTTTGTCGATCCAATATCCAATCCGGCAATGATTGGTCGATTTGTTTTCATGCACTCATCCTAAGTTTGCGATATCAACTGTATCGTTAGTGCTGCTTATCTTGCTTATTTAGTTTGCAACTGTCTTGTAAATCTTATTGCACACTAAACGCGCTTTTGTTGTCTTATCTTAACTGCAAATCATTTGCTTAAAGTATTTCAAGACCTTAGTCTTGCTCCGAAGACCTTAGTCCCTAAGACTAAAGCTTAGGGATCCTTACGCAGCCTGACAAGAACTTTTTTGGAAAGATTGGCGTCGATGACGCGAGCATCCATCTGACGAGAATCCATGTATTCAAGCACCTGACTGACTCGCGCACTTTTTTGTGCGATCTGATCTTGCCCCATTTTCACGCGAACACCGTCGTGAATCAACGTCATCCAAAATCCATCTTTATCGTCGTAGTGAATTTCAGAAATTGTTTTTTGCGAAAAACTTCCTTGTTTAGGAATCTCGCGCAAGACCGCAACGGCACGTTCGCGCAATGAAATTTGTTTTTCAAAAACATCACCTTGCAAAACGGCAACGTCGGGCACTTCTTTGATTTCAACTGCAGGTAATAATTCACCGGTTTTTACGACGGGCTTAATTTGGCCGTTTTTTGTCATCAACAACAAATAAATTTCCTTCACGCGCAAATCGACTTTCAGTTGTGCAGGCCAACGGCGCGAAAGCGAAACCTCTTCAACCCACGGCAGTTTTTCAATCTGAGTGCGCAAGTCCGCAAGGTCCACGCGCCATAAAGATGTTCCGCGATGTATTTCTAACTGTGTCGTTAAATTTTTCATCAGTGGTCGCAAGTACTGTGGTTGGTCCACAAAATTAGTCACGACTAAATCAATGTTATCTATATTAAAGAAACCGTGACGATCTAGGGAAACAAAGGCCGTGACCAAAATAGAAGGCACCATAACGAAAACAAGTAAGAATTTAGCAATTCGTTTCAATATTTTCACAGCAGACCATCCTTAGTCTTTGTGTTTATGTTCGTGTTCGCGTTAGCCCAATCGAACGACTTCTGTTTGCAACTCAACACCGACTTGTTTATTCACCACTTCGCGGACATGTTCGATCACCGACCAAATATCCGCGGCCCGCGCGCCACCCAAGTTCACAATAAAGTTAGCGTGCTTGAGTGAAACTTGCGCCGCACCAACAGTGTAGCCCTTCAATCCGCAAGAGTCGATCAACTGCGCCGCTTTTTTCCCTGGCGGATTGCGAAATACCGAACCGCAGCTTGGTTTGTCTAAGGGCTGCTTGCTGAGTCGCAATTTATTTGCGTCACGAACCTGGACCAAGATCTGGTCGTCTTTCGTATTTTCCCAGCGCAAACCCACCTGCACAACGATTCCGGGCTGCCAACCGTGGCTGTGACGATAATCCCAAGTGAGTTGATTTTTTTGCAAGCGCTGAAGAGTTCCGTCAGGTTTTAGAACTTCCACCCAGTCTACAATTTCGCAAAATTCGCGCGGTACAAAACTTTCGGCGACACCTGCGTTCATCACGACGCCGCCGCCGACATCACCGGGAATTCCTGCCAGAAAAAGTGCGGGCGCCAATTTTTCACGTAAGAAAAATTTCAGCAGGTCGGATTTGCCGGTGCCGGCTTTCACGGTGCCTTGCCAGACGGAACCAACAAGATCCCATTGCATACCGCTGAAGTCGCGCATGCAGATTACAAGGCCGCGAATGCCGTCGTCGTGAATGAGAACGTTGCTGCCGCTACCGAGTACAGTGATTTTCAATTTTTGCGTCTGCGCCCATGTTTGCACTTCGCGAATTTCATCCAATGTTTTTGGGAGACAAAAATATTCCGCAAGCCCGCCAACTTGCCACGAGGTGTAACCACTTAAGATTTGTTGCTCTTGAATAAATGGAGGTTTACTGGAAACCATTTCCGACACATCCCCGCTTTGAAACGACAATGCCTGGATTTCGCGAAGCTGGCAAGAATTCGTCCGGCCTCTAAAATGCATAAAGCGAAGTTGGCGTGACCAACTTCGCTTTATGCTATCCAGAATCCCTCTTTAACGAAAGGAGTCCGGATGGCGGACAAAAGTAAATACTTGGAGTGTATTCACTATTCTGTTCGGCGTTTTCTAAAATTACTAAAGTGGTTTTTGGGTTTAATTTTATTAATCCTGGAAATACTTGAAAAGTTTAGAGATTTTCTAAGTTAGACCTTTTAAGATGCTCCAGCATGTACAAACTTAAACTGGGATAAACTCTGAGGGACGAGGTTAGCATAGAAGTTGGTCACGCCACCGCATCGTCCGAATTAGTCCGAGATTTCCGTCCGGAATCTACGGCTAATATTCCAAACGCAAAATAAGCTCTTCTTCTTGCTCCGGATTTTCAGGATGATTGATTTTTTGATAATCCAAAAAACCATTTTTGCGGTAGAAAGAACGAGTACGACTATAAGGTTCATACTCAACCGAATCGCCTAAAGTGCTAACCAAAACGCTACGAACGCCATGACCTAACAAAATTTTCTTTAACTCGGCCAAGAGTTTGGAGCCACAGCCGCTGCGGTGGCGATTCGGAAAGACTCCCATCCACCCAATCGTGGCGATCCCTTGATTCACAAAATAAGTGACAAAACCAACAATTTCTCCAGCGTCTTCAGCCACGATGCCCAGCTGAAAGTGCAAATCCTTACGAATGGAGGCAAGCCCGCCCGCCGTGAACCACTGCGGAAGCGCAGCAGCTACTGCCTGTACAGTGGAATAATCAGTGGCGACCATTTTTCTGAAATGCATGCGGACACTTACCCCTGCTTCAGCAGCCCCAAAACCTCAACGCCGACTTTCCAGCCGTCGCCCGCACCCAACGTCAAAAACAGATCCCCGCTGCGCAAGTGCTTAAACACCTGCTCGCCAAGCTGAGCTGATTTCCCAATATAAACAGCCGAAGGTTTATCTACCTGTTGGCTCAGCGTCCTTGAGTCCACACCCGCGATCGCTGCCTCGCCAGCCGGATAAATATCCGTCAACAGCAAAACATCACTCTGGGTAAAACAAACTTTAAAATCATCCCAACACAATTGCGTACGGCTATAACGATGTGGCTGAAAAAACACCACCAAACGTCGATCCGGAAATTTTTCTTTAAATCCCTGCAACGTCGCACGTACTTCGGTCGGATGATGGCCGTAGTCATCGTATACCATCACACCGCCCTCTTCGCCTTTAAAGTGAAAGCGTCGGTCCACGCCTTGAAAACGAAGCAGGCCCATAGCGCAATCCGCAAAACTGATCCCCGCCTGCATTCCCGCAATAATCGAAGCCGTCGCGTTCAAAGCATTATGTTTCCCAGGCACACGAACGCTAAAAGCGCCCAGGGCTTTTTGTTTTTGTTGCAAGGTGTATTCGCCGCGCTCGCCAGAAATCACGAAATCATTATCGGCATTAAACCCGTAAAAATAAATCCGCTTCGGAAAATCCTTAAATACTTCCCGCACCGTTGGATCATCCCCGCAAGCAATGACAGAACCATAAAATGGAACCTTGCTGGCAAAAGCCCAAAAGGCCTTTTTTAGATTTTCAAAAGTTTTGTAATGATCCAAATGATCCGAATCGATGTTGGTGATAATCGCAATTTCGGGACTCAGGCGATTGAAGCTGCCGTCGCTTTCGTCGGCCTCGGCGATCAGCCAATCGCCCTGACCAAGCAAGGCCGTGCTTTGAATCAAATCCAAACGCCCACCCACAATAATCGTCGGTTGCATTTCGCTGGCTAAAAAAATCGCGGCCGTCATCGACGTCGTCGTGGTTTTGCCGTGCGTGCCCGCCACCGCGATCCCGCGATGTAAGCGCATGATTTCGGCCAAAGCTTCAGCCCGCGGGATTACGGGAATATGTCTTTCCCGCGCGGCCTTCACTTCGGGATTGTCCGACTTCACCGCACTGGAAAAAACCAAAACATCGACGTCCTGCACGTTTGAAGCCTGGTGGCCCTTAAAAATGCGAATTCCCAAGGCTTTCAAGTGATCCGTATTCGCATTTTCACCCAAGTCACTGCCAGTAACCTTCGCACCGATATTGTGCAGAAGTTCGGCAAGGCCACACATGCCGATACCACCGATACCGACGAAGTGAAATTTCGCCGTCACTAAGGGGGAGCCACCAATTCGTTTGGTCACGCGTGTCCCGCCCTTTGGATAATGTCCGCAGCAATACGTTCCGCAGCTTGAGGTTTAAATAAAGTTTTTAATTGCTGCGACATTTGCTGCAATTGCGCAGGCTTTTCGCGCAAGTTCTGGATCGCTTTCGCCAACACATCGGCAGAAAGATCTTTTTGCAAAATCATAACGCCCGCTTGCGCTTGCAAAAGCGTTTCAGCATTGCGCTGTTGGTGATCGTCGGCCGCAGGTAGCGGAATAATAATCGGCACAACTCCGCAGGCCGCAAGCTCCATAATCGTGCTCGCGCCCCCGCGCGCGACAACAAGATCTGCCCAGCCATAGTATTTAGGCATATCGTAAATGTAATCCACAACAGACGCCGAAAGCCCAGGTGTCGCTTTATAGATATCATTGATGTTTTGCACTTGCGCGCCCGGTACCTGCTGCACGACCTGCACATTTTTTTGCAGCGATGCCGTCGCCGTCACGGCCTCGGCCAAACTTTTTGAAATCAGGGCCGAGCCTTGGCTACCGCCAAACGACAATAAATGAAAATCCTGATCGCTGCGTGCGGGCCGTTGAAAATTTTCGATCTCGCTACGCACAGGCATACCGAATTGCAAAATCGATTTGTTTTTTAACCACTGATTGGCGTTCGCAAAGACGACGTAACAGCAATCTACAAAACGTGCGAGCCAACGATTCGCCATTCCAGGCTGCGCATTAGGTTCCCAAATTCCGGTGTGAAATCCGGTCAAAGCGGCAGCCAATACAAAAGGCCCCGAGGCGTAACCGCCAACACCCAACACAAAAATGGGCTTATGTTTAAACAATAGACCGAAAGATTGCAGTAGGCCGACGGGTAGCTTCACCATCGTTTTAATTTTGGTCAAAACCCCGCCCGAAAAATTCAGTTTCCCGCCTTGAATCAAATGCAGTTTAAAACCTTCACGAGGAACAATCTTAGTTTCCAGGCCCGTCGCCGTACCTACAAAATGCACTTCGACCGAGCTATCTGCCTTTTGCAATGCGCGCGCGATCGCAACACCAGGATAAATGTGCCCGCCAGTACCGCCGCCAACGATGAAGATAATACGCTTTGACATGCCTAGAAATGTACCCTGACGTAACCGCTACTGTCTAGCGCTTGGTCTTTGCGGTACGAAATACCGAGTCTTCGGTGTGCAGATGTCGCTCGATGTTCAGCAGCAGTCCAAACATCAGACACAGCGCCACAAGCGAACTGCCACCATAACTTAAGAATGGCAGCGTCAACCCCTTGGTTGGCAACAGGCCCATGACAACGCCGACGTTGATCAAAACATTCAACGAAAATGTGATCGAAATGCCTAAAGCCATCGCTTTATGAAAACCATTCTGACAACGAACCGCAATTTGGAATCCGCGCAGGACGATAAAGCCGTACAAACTCATCACTAAAAAGAAACCTAGAAAGCCGGTCTCCTCACCAAAGACGGCCATGGTGAAATCCGTGTGAGCTTCGGGCAGGAAAAACAATTTCCCTTGTCCCTGGCCAAGACCAACACCACTAAGCCGACCATTCGAAAAACTAAGCATCGATTGAATCACCTGAAAACCGCGCTGTTCGGGATCCGACCACGGATCTAAAAATGCAAGCACGCGTTCGCGGCGATAAGCTTTGGTCATAACCAGAAAATAAAACGCAGGAATGATAACGGCAAAGGACGTCGCGATGTAACGCCAGCGTAAACCAAAACAGAACAGCAAAGTTACACCCACCAAAATAATGATGGCGAAACTTCCGAAGTCCGGCTGTCGAAGTAACAGCATTAAAGGGACGGCCACCAGTAAAAATAAATAACCAGGCTTTACGTCCTTTAATAAATTATTTTTTCGATCCAGTAACGCCGCAAACAGCAGCGTGAACGACAATTTTAAAATCTCGGAGGGCTCGAAACGCAAACCGAATGGCAGCTGCAACCAACGAATTGCACCACCCACGCGAATTCCAAGTCCCGGAATAAATGTCGCAAGCACCATCAGTGCCCCCAAAATCCATGCCGTCCAACCGTATTTTTCAATACTTCGCATGGGTAACTGGGCCGCGCCCAATAAGGTCATAAATGCGATGACCGAAAACAGCAGCTGTCTTTTAAAAAAGAACAATCCATCGCCATAGGACTCCGTCGCAAAGACGAAGCTTGCAGAATAAACCTGCACTAATCCCACACCCATCAGGGTCATGATCGCCAGCAGGAGACTGCTGGAAAGATGGCGGAACATCGCTTACTTACCGTCTTTGGATTTTTTATCAGCCTTATCAAGCTTGACGTCGGATTTTGAAATACAGCAATAAATAATACCGATATTGTCCGAAGGTGAACGGTAATTTGTGATCGTGACGTTGGTTTCAGGCTCGCAATGTTTGCCAACCTCAAGATTCAATTGCACTTCGACGTCGGGGTAAACTTCGCCATTTACGAAATCACAAAAATGACCACCATTAGCGGTAACCATTTTATCACGCTGCTCTTTACGATCGCGAATTTTGCCAGAAGAGCAGGCACCCACGAGGGCCAAAACACCAAGAAGTAAAAGGCTTCGACCAATTTGAATAGCTTGCATGCGCATGATTCCTCCGTAAATCTATTGCCCATCACAAATTCCACTTTTAGCGGAATTTGCGAATGATCTCTTTAAAATAGTCGCCTCGCTCTTCGAAACTGTCAAACATATCGAAGCTTGGACAACCCGGTGCAAGCAAAACAACGTCGCCAATCCTAGACTTTTGGTAAGCGATCAAAACGGCCTCTTCGAAAGTTCCGATCAAGAAAGTTTCGCTGAAGTCGCCGATATCGCGATTAATGCGTTCTTTAGCTTCGCCGACCAGGATCAAAGTCTTGACCTTACGTTTGACAGCCGTCCGCAGCGCCTCGAAAGACAAATTCGTGTCTTTACCACCAGCGATCAAAATAATATTTTCGTCAAAAGAATCCAAAGCCCGCAGCATCGCATGCACATTGGTTGCTTTTGAATCGTTGTAGAACAATACGCCACCCACTTTGCGCACGTATTCCAAACGATGTGCAAGGCCCGGGAAATTTTCGATCACACGCTGAATAGATTCATGAGTCGCGCCATGTTCACGCGCCACAAGCATTGCTGCCATCAAATTTTCAATCGAGTGCTTGCCCAGCATCTTGAGGCGATCAATTTTGAAGGTTTCGATTTCAGGCCCCGTGCGTACACGGATTTCTTTACCGATGTTAACTGCACCACCGATATTCATGATTTGCGGCTCAAGCGCTGGCTTGCGCGAGAAGTAAAAAATACGTCCGCGCTGAACCGCAGGATCACGCGCGAGCTCAACCACCGCGTTGTCGTCGGCATTCAGGATGCTGGTCGTGCCTTGATTGGTATTGCGGAAAATGCGACGTTTCGCATTCACGTAATCTTCCATCGAACGATAACGATCCAAATGGTTTTCGGCCAAGTTCATAAATACGATGCTGCCCGCAGTTAAAGTCTCGGCAGTTTCTAGCATGTAACTTGAAAGTTCAAGCACAACCAGTTTCGCTTTTTTGCCCGAGCGTAAATACTCCGACAAAGGCTGGCCATTGGCACCGCCAGACCAAACTTCTTGGCCGGCTTCTTTTAGCATTTGTTCGATCAATTTTTGTACGGTCGTTTTACCATTGGTCCCAGTGATGGCAACCATCGGCTCTTTGACGAACTGCGAACTGAATTCGACTTCGCCCGTAATTTTTATACCTTGCGAACGCGCGTAATCAAAGATTTTTAAATGGGTGGGAATACCCGGGCTTAAAATCACCAGATCCTGCTGCACGAATGTTTTGGGGCTGTGACCACCCAACTCAAACTTGATCGGAAGATCGCCCAACAATTCCAGTTGCGCCGAAAGTTCAGGTTTAGACTTATGATCCGTTACAGTGACTTGCGCACCATGTTCGGTCAGAAAATGCGCGAGCGATACGCCCGTTTTACCTAAACCGACAACTAGGATTTTTTTATCTTTTAGTTCAGAAACATCTTGAAACATTTATTACCTCAACTTCAGGGTCGCTAAGCTTAAAATCGCAAGCAGAATCGAAATGATCCAAAAACGCACAATGATTTTATTTTCAGTTAAACCTTTTAATTCATAGTGATGATGTATGGGCGCCATTTTAAAAACGCGTTTGCCGGTCAATTTAAATGATGCCACTTGCATGATAACTGATACAGCTTCGATCACGAAAACGCCGCCCAAAATCAGCATCAAAATTTCGTTGTTGGTCAGCACAGCCATAGTTCCCAGGAACCCACCCAGGCTTAGCGAGCCCACGTCGCCCATAAATACTTGCGCCGGAAAAGCGTTGTACCATAAAAACCCAAGACTACCGGCCACGATCGACGCTGCGACAGGAGTGAGCTCGCCCGCACCAATCACGTGCGGAATCTGCAAATAACTTGAAATGGCGTAGTGACCAGACACGTAAGCAAACAAACCCAATGTGCTGGCGCTGATAATCACGGGAACAATCGCCAGACCATCCAAACCATCCGTCAAATTCACGGCGTTGGCTGTGCCCACAATAACGAGCGAGGCAAATGCAATGTACAGATAACCCAAATCCAAATTTAAATTTTTAAAGAATGGGAAATGCACTTTGGTCGATAAACCAAACCAGCGCACCAAAACAAAAACGACGCCGGCTGAAATCAAAAACTCGCCCACAAGACGAATACGCCCCGGAAGACCTTTGGTATTTTTTTTGCTGACCTTCATCCAATCATCAATGTAACCGATGGCGCCAAAACCCCAAGTCACGATCAACACCGCCCACACCAGTGGGTTCAACATATCGACCCACAAGAGCACCGGAATTAACGTCGAAAGCAAAATCAGTCCGCCACCCATTGTCGGCGTGCCTGCTTTTTTCTTATGAGTTTGTGGACCATCTTCGCGAATGGCTTGGCCAATCTGATTGTCGCGCAAACGCTGAATAAAATAAGGTCCCCACATCCAGCACAACAGAAACGCCGTGAAAAAAGCGATGAATGTGCGCACAGTAATGTAGTGAAAAACATTGAAAGCAGAAAATTGGTCGGCAAACGAAAATAACAGCTGATAGAGCATAGACTGATTCGTTTATCATAAGCGCGGCTACAGAAGCAAGGAAATATTTACAAAGTAGCGAAATGATTTGGGATTTTGGGAAACTGAAAGCCTGGTAGAATGCCTTGAAGTCAGGCAAAAAGGGCTTTAAAAATAAGGGATGATTTTTATTCTCATCCTGTTTCCCTTTTTCATTATTATTCCCTATGCCGCAGTCCTTTACTTTGCAGGTCGCTCGCTGGTCAACATTGCGGAAAATGCTCCTGACACCTACAATCCCACTGTTCCTACCGAAAACCTCATTGTGACCAGCAATACCCCCATTGATGACATAAAAGTCGAATGCAATTTTACGGCAGCACACTCTACCGGCAAGCGGGTCGCTCCTCCAAAGATGACTTTCAAGATTGACCAGACAGTTGCACACGGCCTTTTTCTTTCTCCTGAGCTTGAAGGCGATATTTACTTAAAGAAGTTGGGACTTTCGCAGGAAACGGAAGTCGGCGATTCCGCAATCGACAATTATTTTCACATTGTAGCCGAAGACGAAACTTTCGTAAAAAACTGGATTGCACAAGATCAAGTTCGAACGCTTTTGCTAGAACTCGTCCAGACTCCGGGATTTGGATACCTGACGTTTACTGATCAAGGCTGCGAACTGCATTTTGCTTCGTTCAATTTACTTGCGGGTTCCGACTTCGAAGCCGTTAACGACGAACAGGCTCGAAAACTGGCGACACTGGTGGCTGCCGCAAACCGCTTACAGACTGTTGCGAAATCTACAGGCATTAAAGATTTTTCGAAAAAAGTGGAGCTGTACACTTCTAAAGTTCCCAATTACGCGGCTCGCTTTGTCAGTATTGTCGGCATTGTTGCCTATACATTACTCACAGGTTTCAATGAGCACTCTTTTCATATCTCCGAAGAGACATCACTTCTTGTCCTTACGGCCGTCGTACTTTTTGTCCTACTTGGATATGCAGCCAAAGCAAAAATCCGTAATTTGCAGCTGCCATCAAAAACTTTTTTTTCATTGCTGTATTCTAGTTTTGTGAGCTTTGTGGTTGCGGTTTTGTTCCTAGGATACTTCGGCAATATATTTCTGGATCGAACTAAGGGCGAATTGGTCAAATACACCATCGTGAACAAGTACACCCGAGAACACAAACAGAGCGTTTCTTATTACGTTGCGATTGACACGACAAAGCAGTCCGTTTTTCAATCCAACACGCAGACGGAATTTAGTGTAAATGCGAATGAGTTTTTTGCACTCACACCCGGCAAGGCGTACGTGCTGCTAGAAAGTCACCCTGGTTTTTTTCATATTCCGTGGTTTAACAATTTAGGAATAACACGAACCGCAAAGTACATTTTTTAAATTGATTCAAAAACCGCTACAATAGCCAACGTTATTCCTACTCCTTCTCGACAAAATCCACCGGCTTCGCCAAACGCACAAAACGTTCCAGCTGCATACCGCGCGAACCTTTGACCAACGCAATATCTGAAGCGCCCAAGCCGCCCGCGAGACCAGCTGCGATGCTTTCGTCAAAATCCGCACTGGATTGCAATTCGCCCTTGAAACCCGCACTGCGCAGACCCGCACAAAATTCTTTGTGGTGCGGGCCATAAAACCAAATCGAGTCTAAATTCCCCTGTGCCACGAATCGTCCCGTTTCTTCGTGCAGCTTCGCGGCCAGGTCCCCAAGTTCGCGCATTTCGGCAAATACGCCGATCTTACGACCCGTCGATTTCACCAATGGCATATTGTCGACCAACGCCTTCACGCTATCCGGATTGGCGTTGTAGGCATCAAATAAAATCAAAGCGCCCGATGCCGCGTGCACCAGTTGATTGCGCCCCCAATTGGTTTTGCACGCCGTTAACCCCGTCCAAATTTGTTCGGGAGTGAGCCCCGTCGCCAGCGCGCAACTTGCCGCCACCATCAGATTCGTTAAATTATGTTTGCCGAAAACTTGCACGGTCGCCGTACCGGTGACACCGGCAATTTGCCCTATCACTGTCATCGACTGCATGCTCAGCTCCTGAATACGCAGACTGACGTTCGCAGAACGACTTTCAGAAAAAGTCATCGCCTTCGAACGCGGGAAGCGAGCAGTGTGCTGCGCATGCATTTTTGCCGTATACTGATTATCCAAATTATAAATACGCACGGCCGCCTCTGGCGAATGCAGGTAAATTTCTTCCTCCGCAGCGGCGATGTTTTCAAGGTTACCGAAAAATTCAATGTGCTCGACGCCCACGTAAGTGCATACGACCACATCGGGACAGGCAATATTCGCAAGCACGGTGAGTTCGCCACTGTGATTCATGCCCATTTCGACAACGGACACCTCGGCATTTTCAGGTTGCGCTAGTAACGTGAACGGCACACCCCAGTGATTGTTGAAACTGCCCTTGGCGTAATGCACATCACGAAATTGCGCGATCAAACCCGCAGTAAATTCCTTACTGGTTGTTTTACCATTCGATCCCGCAATGCCAACCACCTTGGCCGATTGTGCAAAACGTACCCCACGCGCCAAATCTTGTAGGGCCACCAAGGTGTCCTTCACCAAAATGACGGTCACTTGTTCCGCAAGTTCACGTACGGTGTTTGTGACTTCATGAACCAGCAGGCCCGTAGCACCTTGCTCGACCGCTTTTTCTAAAAAATGATGCGCATCAAAGGCATCGCCCTTGAGCGCCACGAAAAGTTGGCCTTGCATGTCTTTGCGCGTGTCGGTGGCAACTTTGTCAAAATACGAATTCATTTCACTCAATAGAGTGCCACCCGTATTTGCGACGATGAAATCAAGATTTAAACCCTTCACTCAGGCCCCCTTTTACTGACTCGCTTCACTAGCTACTGGTTTCATTGGCTCGCTTCGCTAGCTACTTTATAGTCACTAAACGAAATACGATCGACACCAATTTGTTGATAAGTTTCGTGGCCCTTGCCTGCAATCAAAACAACATCGCCAGATTGAGCTAAACTAATTCCCAATTGAATGGCTTTACGACGATCGACCTCCGTATAGGGTTTGGTCGTGGTAAATCCCTCGAGAATATCGTGAATGATAACACCGGGATCTTCAGTCCGCGGATTATCGCTGGTCACAATTATTTTATCGGCCCATTTTTCGGCAATCGCCGCCATTTGCGGGCGTTTGCCTTTATCGCGATCGCCACCACAACCAAAAATACATATAATTTGATTTTGCAATTTGTACTGTGTGCGAATTTCTGACAATGATCGCAAAACATTGTCCAAAGCATCTGGTGTATGCGCGTAGTCGATCAACAGATTCAGATTTTTTTTATTGGGTACCGATTGCAGCCGGCCTGGCACACCTGTGAAAGAGCGCAAAGCTTTGATGGAGGTCTCAACCGGGATTCCAAAGGTCGCGGCCGAAGCAATCACCCCAACGGCATTGTAGACATTGTGCTCACCACAGAATGGGAGCAATCCACGAAATTCTCCAAATGGAGTCGTCAGTTGAAATTGAGTTTGCGCGAAATCCGCGTCTTTGATTTTAAAACGAAAGTCCGCCTCGCGCGATTGACCATAGGTCCAAATCGCTGCGGACCCAGCAACCCGCAGTTTACGGCCATAGGGATCGTCAATATTGATGACGGCAAATGCTGGTAATTTTTTCGTTTGCCATAATAGATCCGTAAACAATTTTTGCTTGGTCGCAAAATAGTCCTGCATATCTTTATGATAATCTAAATGATCACGCGTCAAATTGGTAAACAAGACAGTATTGAACTGAACACTATCGCAGCGCCGCTGCGCAAGAGCGTGGCTGGTGACCTCGATGGCTGCCGCCTTAGCGCCAAGAGCTAACATTTGCGAAAGTCGCTGCTGCACTTCCAGAGGTCCCGGAGTCGTCGATTGCGTTTCCCAAACCTGATCCAGCAAATGATGATTGATGGTGCCAATCACGCCCGTTGTCAGTTGCAGCGAATTTAAAATATGCGCCAGCAAATAGGTGCTCGATGTTTTGCCATTCGTACCGGTGACCCCAAACATCAAAAGCCTGCGCGACGGATCACCGTAAAAACGACTCGCCAACAGGTCCAAAGCTTTACGCGTATCCGCAACGCGAATCGACAGGCCTTGAAAACTGGCGGGAATTCCTTTTGTATCTTCAACAACCAGGACGGCAGGATTTTGCGCGCACACCTGCTCTAAAAATTGATGCGAATCTAAAGCGGTACCACGAAGGGCAACAAAAACACAGCGTGAACGCGTGTGCCTTGAGTCCACGACGATTTCCGATACTTCCAGTTGAGCCGTGATGTCGTCGACGGCAAGTGTTTGATATTCTGGCAATACGGAGCAGAGATCTTTTATCTTCATCAGTCTTCAATCTGCCACAGCGTTATAGCCAGAACCAGCATAATTTTTGCTCGCCGCAAGTGACGAATCATGTTAGTTCTTACTTCTTATTGCAGGAGTTCAATATGCGCAGATTAGGTAGCATTCAATGTATCGAAGTTCCCGCCGATGCCGGCACGAGCGAGTCCGAAAAACGAACGATCATCCTCTTTCACGGATTCGGCGCGGATGCCTATGATTTGCAAACCTTGTCAGACGCACTGCCAACACCTTGGCCCGTGGATTTTCTGTTTCCGCAAGGTCCATTAGAGGTTCCCATCGGCCCCGGCTGGACCGGCCGCGCCTGGTGGAAAATTGATATGCTTGCCCTGCAAGCGGCTGGAACTCGCGGTGATGGTGTAGACATCAGCAACGAAGATCCCGCAGGACTTGCCACGGTTCGGCCACAAATCATGAAAATGCTCGATCAATTGGGCGTACCTTGGTCACGACTTATTCTGGGTGGTTTCAGCCAAGGTGCGATGCTTGCGACCGATATTTTTTTGCGCGCTCCAGAAAACCCGGCGGGTTTGATCATCATGTCGGGCAATTTGATCTGCCAAAATGCATGGAAGGAATTGGCGCCAAAACGCGCGGGCTGCAGCTTTTTCCAAAGCCATGGCAAGGGCGACGCCGTGCTTGGTTACAAGGGCGCCGCACGTTTGGAAACTTTGCTGACTCAAGCGGGGCTGAAAGGCAGTCTACAAGGTTTTAATGGCGGTCACGAAATTCCGATGCAGACCCTGCAAGGGGTTGGACAATATTTGAAGCAGCTCAAGTAGGACTCAAAAAGGTGGCAATATAAAAGTTACCACCTTTCTGAGGAAGCTACGGGCTACTGATCGCCCTCTGCAGCTGCGCACGCGAGCCCGAGACCGAAAGTGAAATAAAAATTGCGCGCAGCTAGCAATTCATAAATTATTTCAGAATCACGGTCAGTCGCTTATTTTCGCCGAGCTCGATACCTGCAGCAGGAATCGTTTCGCTGACACTGCCCGAACCGACAAACCGCACGTCCACATCTTTGCCCGACATTTGCCGCAAAACTTCACGCATGCTGAGTGCATGCATGTTTGGCACCACACCCAAAGCCGTTGGCGCCGCCATGTTGACGATATCTGCAGAACTCAACATCGTGGGTGATGGCGAAACGCTGACCTTACTTGAGGTCGGCAAATGCATCCCGTTGTCGGTGCCCATCATCTGGCGATCCATGGCCGTAATGTTGCCACCCATTTGCGAGGCGCGAACAGAATCTTTTTTGCCCAATAATTTGCTCTTTTTACGACCGTGACTTTGTTCCGAGATTTTAAACGCGGGCGTCGGAATCATATTTTTTTCACTCAGCAAAGTAGGCGCAAGACCTTCAAGTCGTGCCGCATAGGACGCGACACGAGCAAAGACCGGAGCCGCAACTGTGGCACCGTAATAAGAAGTACGTTTTGGATAATCAACGGCGATGAAAATTACAAAGCGCGGATCATTCGCCGGAAAAAATCCAGCAAAGCTTGAAATGTAGGCCTTGCTTAAATACCCGCGACCCGTCGGATTTGCTTTTTGCGCGGTCCCCGTCTTGCCCGCAACCAAAAAGCCTTCGATATTGGCGCTCGTACCCGTTCCGCCCGGGGCGGTCGCGCCCAACAACATCATGCGCATTTGTGAGGCCTCTTCGGGCGTCAACACACGATGCGAAGGCCGAACAACGTCGTTCCTCAATTCGCCCGTTTCAGGATCACGAATAGATTGCACTAAATGAGGCGTATTTAAAATTCCGCCGTTGGCGATGGCCGCGTACGCATTGGCGAGCTGCAATGGCGTAACGCCAATACCTTGACCAAACGAAATATTGCTTAATAGATGCTGATTCCAAGGAAGCCCAGAAAGCATGCCCTTGGATTCGCCCGGAAGATCGACACCCGTTTTTGAACCAAAACCAAAATCCATCAAACCTTTACGAAGCGGCTCTGCTCCTAAATCAAAGGCGATTTTGGTTGCGCCCACGTTGGACGAATACGCCAAAATTTCACTGACCGTAAGGTGCGCCCACACGTCCTTAGTCTCGGCCTCGCGAATGATCCGATCACCAACACGCATAACGCCATTTTCGGTGTTGTAAACCGTATTTGGCGCAACGATTTTTGCGTGCAGGGCTTCTGCAATCGCAAAAGTTTTCATCGTACTGCCAGGTTCGAAAACATCGGTAACGATACGGTTGCGGCGGAATTCCGGCGCCACTTTTCCGGCTTTGTTTGCGTCAAATGTTGGTGTATTTGCCATGGCTAAAATGGCCGAGGTCTTTACGTCATGATCAACG
>Ga0206955_1026_pt2 | contig 35124 bp, 32 predicted proteins | sample Alteio_BWOrgHeat_34_FD_153247 | JGI IMG/M metagenome (GOLD analysis project Ga0206955, IMG submission 153247) | Enriched cells from forest soil in Barre Woods Harvard Forest LTER site, Petersham, Massachusetts, United States -... | ecosystem: Environmental > Terrestrial > Soil > Temperate forest >...
CAACGCAAGGTGGAGTGGCAAGAGTGCGGAGTCGATTTTTAAGGATATTAAATATCTCAAGGACAAATACGCAGGTAACGCTATCGAATTTCATGACAATAATTTTTTTGTGTCTGAAAAGCGCACAGTAGCCTTTGCCAACCTCATCAGACCTGAAAAAATGGTCTGGTGGGGTGAAGGAAGAATCGACACCATAGACAAGTATTCGGATGAAACGTTGACCCTTATGCGCGAATCGGGATGCAGGATGATCTTTTTCGGCGCCGAAACCGGAAACGATGAAATCCTCAAGAAAATGGACAAAGGCGGAACACAAGCAGATCCGCGAATTTGCCGCCCGTATGGCAAAGTTTGACATAATCCCTGAATACTCCTTTGTTCTTGGAACGCCGGGCGAAACGCCTGAGCAGACGATGCGGCAGATCGAGCAGGATATAGCTTTCATAAGGGAAATCAAACGGATCAATCCCAATACGGAGATCATAATTTATGTGTACAGCCCTGTGCCCACCGAAGGTTCGGAGATGTACAAGAAGGTTTTGGCAACAGGGTTCCGTTTTCCGGAACATCTTGAAGACTGGATCAGTCCGCAGTGGGAGAATTTCGATCTCCGAAAAAATCCCCTGACGCCGTGGCTGACGCCGGAAATGATCGACAAAATAAAGGACTTTGAAACTGTCCTGAATGGCTACTATCCAACGGTGTCGGATATACGCCTCAGTGGATTTAAGCGGAAACTCATTCAAATGATTGCCGGGCTGCGCTACAAGACCAGGATCTACAGTAAGCCTTACGAACTAAAGGCTTTGCAAATGCTGTGGAAATACAGGCAACCGGAAATCGAAGGATTTTAAAAGAGGATCTTGAAAAAATTATTAAAATATATTATCCGGGGTACGTACCGACCCCTTCTCATCAGGTACCTCGCAAAAACGAGGACCTACGTGTATAAGGGCATTGTACTGACGATCCCCCGCGAAGTATTTCACCCGGGGTTTTTCTTCAGCACGAAAATCCTGCTCCGGTATGTTGCGCGACTCGCACTTCCGGAAAAAAATTTTCTTGAGCTCGGGGCAGGCAGCGGTCTGATCTCCATCTTTGCCGCAAAACAGGGTGCACAGGTTACGGCGTCAGACATCAACAGGAAAGCAATCGATTTTCTTGAAATGAACAGCGCAAATAATCACGTGTATATCCGTACCATACTTTCCGATCTTTTTGCCGCCATTCCCCCAAAAGCATTCGATATCATTGCCATCAACCCTCCTTATTATAAAAAACAGCCTCGCTCAGAAGCAGAATACGCGTGGTTTTGCGGCGAAAATGGAGAATATTTTGAACGATTATTTCAATCCCTGCCGGCATACATACATCCTTCATCGCTCACGCTGCTTACCCTTTGTGATGGATGTGATATCACAATGATCCGGAGAATGGCAAAGGAAAATGGATTTGAGCTGAATTGCCTTCTTCAAAAAGACACGCTCATTGAAAGGAATTATTTGTTCAGGATAGAGAAGAAGCCATGATCATTCCATCGAAACCACATATCAACAACCTTTTTATTCCGGGCAGCAAACCTGTTGTTTCCGACTTCGAACAGCAGTATGTTATGCTCAGGCTCAAAGAAAGGCGGCTGTATACCGATGAAGAGTTATTTCATCTTCCCCTGATCGCAAAATCGAATCCGCACTTTAAAGAATGGAGAATCCGGCGCAGGTCGGCAGAGGCGCTCATTGCAAGGCTCGAGGCGAAAAAAAGAATTCTGAATATCCTGGAAGTAGGCTGTGGAAATGGATGGCTCTCGCACCAGTTGTCAAGAATACCGGGAAGCAGGGTTATCGGTATGGACCTCAACCTCACGGAACTCACACAGGCGGCGAGGGTCTTTAACGCGAATTCGAAACTTAAATTCATTTATGGAGACTTCCGCGACGGTCTTGTCAGTGACCTGCAATTTGACGCTGTAATTTTCGCGGCTTCCATTCAATATTTTCCCGCGCTGCCCGAAGTTCTCGATACTGCGCTGAAATTGATCTATTCGAATGGTGAGGTGCATATCGTCGATTCGCCTTTGTACTCAAAGGAGGGCCTTCGTGCGGCAGCAGAAAGAACCAGGGTTTATTACCAGGGCCTGGGCTTTCCCATGATGGCGGCGCATTATTTTCATCATGAGACAGGGGATTTGAACGGATATGAATACCGCATTCTTCGCGACCCTACGTCCTGGAAAAATAAACTGATCAACAGAAATCCTTTTCCTTGGATTTGCGTGAAAGGGAGAAAATCATTGACCTGATGTTCACACAATCGATATACCATACTATAAAAAGGGTAAGGACCTTACAGACGCATACGATCTATGCGCTTCCCATTGTGATCCTTATGCCGCATAGTGCATGCAATTGCCGTTGCGTAATGTGCGATATCTGGAAAGGCAATAATCATTTAAAGCAATTGACTGAAGAAGATATCAGCGGACTGATGAATACGCTCAGAAAGTTCGGGACGCAGCAAGTCGTCATGTCCGGGGGAGAAGCGCTGCTGAATCCCAATTTCTTCCGGTTTTGTGAAATAATGCAAAAAGAAGGAATACGGATAACGCTGCTGAGTACCGGTCTGACTATTAAACGAAACGCCAAAAAACTGATATCCGCTGTCAACGATATCATTGTCTCCATCGATGGACCGGAAGCCGTTCATGATCAGATCAGGAATCTGCCCGGCGCATTTTCGAAATTGAGAGAAGGCGTATTGGAAATAAAATCTCTGGAACCCATTTTTAATATTTCCGCAAGAAGCGTTATCCACCGGCTCAATTTCCGCGACTGGCCGGGTATTATTGATTGCGCAAAGGAAATGGGAATTGACCAGGTCAGTTTTCTTCCTGCCGATGTCAGCAGTCATGCGTTTAATCGCGAACAGATTTGGGACGTGCCCAAGCAATACAAGATCTTGATTGGAAAGGATGAACTTCAGGAACTCAAAGTAACAATCGATGGTATCTTGCGCGATTATGTTCAGGAATTTAATACAAACTATATCGCAGAATCGCCCGGTAAGATCCAGAAGATCTATGACTACTACGCTGCGTTTTATGGATTGAATCTCTTTCCCTATAAAAAGTGTAATGCACCTTGGGTATCGACCGTCATTGAAGCCGATGGAACAGTGCGGCCTTGCTTTTTTCACGAGGCTTACGGAAACATAAGGGAAGAATCACTCGAGCAGATATTAAATAAGAAAGAATCAGTTCAATTCAGAAAATCCTTGGATATCCATTCCAATGATACTTGCGTGAAATGTGTATGTTATTTAAATCTACCCACGGGAATGAATCCGGCGGGTAATAAATGAGTCAATCAGTTAATGGTCTCCGAAGCAAAACCATATTCGTCAGGAATGAATGCAATGCAGTTGATCGGAATTTTTCTGTTGATGCAGCTGGCGGTAGCTTTTCTGACAAATGGCTTTGGTTTTTCTTTCGATGAAGCCATGTGGCAATATATTGGCCGGAATTGGGTAAGGAATGGGATGATTCCTTACCGTGGAGGCGTTGACAACAAGTCGCCCTTGATTTTTGCGATATTTGGTTTGTCTGATAAGATATTTGGAACAAATTTCTGGTTTCCACGCGTATTAGCTACAGTTATTCAGTCGATCGGTCTGTATTTTCTGTACAAAATAGCAATTCGAATAGCTAACAGCCGCGTGGCGATACTGGCAGTCACACTTTATGGACTTTCGCTGCTATGGAGGAGTACAGGAGGAAAATATGTTGCGTATACAGAAACCTATTCCGTAACCTTCGTGATCATTGCATTTTATTATTTTTTTACTGCAGAAAATGCCAGGGGTTTTTTTGCGAGTGGATTGTTGGCCGGATTTTCCGTTGCCTTCAGGCTCACTGCATGTTTTGCTTTTGCGGGAATTCTTATTTCGGCAGCTTTAGCGAATAGAAAAAATGCGCTGATTTTCTTGTCAGGAGGCATCGTAGCCTTGGCAATTTTCGCCCTGTCCATGCAAATTTTTGGAATCAGCATGCACGATTTTATCGTCTATGCTGTTACTGACAATTTTGGCCAGGGCAGCTCGACTGATCACGCCTTGTTGTGGAAACTTGAAAATTTTACCGATAAATTTTTCTATTCGGAACTTATACTCTTTTATCCAGCCCTGGTTGGCTATTTCCTCACGCGAAAAAAATTGGATCCGCTCGGCATTTGGCTTATTGCTGCATTTCTGGGTATCAGTGCGATCGGCATTTTCGACCGCGTTCACTTGAAGGAATTATTGCCGCCACTTTGTTTGATCAATGCAGTTTTTATTGGGGAGGCGGTTGAACTTTGGCAGCTGTCATCAAAAAAACTGACGATCATGGTTTGGATTGTTTTTTTCCCGAAACTTTTGGAGCCGTTCATCAGTCTGAAAAAATTGTTCCTTCCGGGAGCCCGAGATCAATCCGAAAGTTTTTGCCGGCAGCCTTCAAAGTATTTTGACGTTGATTCGAAGAGGGAGCTGGGGAAATGGATCAGATCAAATACAGAACCGGGACAAAAAGTATTAATCTCCGGATCTTCTGCGGAACTACAGGCTTATTCCGAAAGAGAGTCTCCGACGATTTATTTTAACGCGACGCAAACCCAATTGGCTAAGAAAAGATTTAGGGAGGATTTAAGGACAAATAAACCTTATATGGTACTGATTCCAAGATTTGCCTCCTATGAACAAAATATGAATCGCGAACTGCGGGGAACTGTTGATTCATTGGTAAATCAATCTTATGACTATGACACTTGCCAGTACGGATACGGCATTTATAAAATTAGAAAAACAATTAAGTAAACATGAATAGTAGCGATAATTCGAAAAAAGTAGTTTTTTCGCACTCTTATTTCATGCGTTTCGATCCCAAACAGTGGGAGATAGGACAGCCTTATCCTCCCCTGGGAACATTGTATGCTGCAGCATTGCTTCGCGAACACGGTTTTGATGTGAGCCTGCAGGATGCCATGTTTGCGCACGGACCTGCAGACATTATTCCCGCATTGGATAAACGGCCTGATATTTTTGTTATTTACGACGACGGATTTAATTATCTCACTAAAATGTGTCTCACCAACATGCGTGAGGCAGCTTTCGAAATGTGCAGGCTGGCGAAACAGAGAGGCAGCATTGTCGTCGTGTCCGGTTCCGATTCCACTGACCATTGCGAAGAATATTTGGGACACGGCGCGGATTTTATCATCCTTGGAGAAGCTGAAATTACTCTATTGGAACTGGCAAAAGCGCTGGACAACGGCTCAACAGATTTTTCATCTATTGAAGGACTCGCAATCAAAGGGGAAAGCGGAATTGTCAAAACTCCGAAAAGAAATGTGCTTAAAGATTTAGACAGTCTCCCAATGCCCGCCTGGGATCTTATCGAAGTTGAAAATTACAGGGATGCCTGGCTGAAGCACGCCGGATATTTTTCCCTCAATATGGCCACGACCAGAGGTTGTCCTTACAAGTGCAACTGGTGCGCAAAACCCATATACGGAAACCGCTATAATTCGCGTTCTCCGCAAAATGTGGTTAGCGAACTCAAATACCTCAAAGAGAAATTTCAATTTGATCATATCTGGTTCTGTGATGATATCTTCGGATTAAAACCCGGCTGGGTTGAAGAATTCGGTCGTTTGGTAAAAGAACAGGGCCTCGAATTCCGGTTTAAGATCCAATGCAGGGCCGATCTTCTCCAGAAGGAATCTTTTATTGAAGGCCTTGCAAGGGCCGGCTGTGATAATGTTTGGATCGGCGCAGAAAGCGGATCCCAAAAAATACTCGACGCCATGGACAAAGGCATCACAATTTCCGAAATACATCAAGCCGTGCATCTACTCAAGCAATATGACATTAAGCCTTCTTTATTTATTCAGTTTGGGTATCCCGGCGAAACAAAGGAAGATATTGCGCTCACGCTGAAAATGATCAACGAAGTCATGCCGCATGAAATAGGAATTTCAGTATCCTATCCATTGCCGGGAACAGTTTTCTACGAAAGAGTCAAAAATGAGTTGCAGCAAAAATCGAATTGGACGGACTCGGACGAACTTGCTGTAATGTTCAGGAATACATATAGCCCGGAATTTTATAAACGTCTTCACCGCTATGTTCATGCGTATTTCCACAGGATTAAAACGCAAAATACGCTGAAGGCAAATAGACGGAATCAACTCGGAGCTGTTGAAGCAAGCCTGGCGAGTCTGCTGAAACTTCCTTATTACCGTTTGAACGAGGGCTTACTCAAATTAAAATTGAAAGCGGTACAATAATGGAGATCCAAACGCCATTCGATGCATTAGCAGAAACCTACGAACAACAATTTGTGCATTTACGCATCGGCCAAATGCAGCGGCAACTGGTCTGGAATTATCTTTTGCCGCTGGTGAACAAGCGACCGCTGCGGATCCTGGAACTGAACTGCGGAACAGGAGAAGATGCAGCCCGCCTCGCTTCCATGGGCCACAGTGTTATTGCTACCGACGCTTCTTCAAAAATGATTGCGCAGTGCACGATTAAAATGGGCGATCGCCAGGAAAATCTTCAATTTGTCCGAAGTTCATTTGAAGAAATAAAAAGCAATTTCACCGGCCATCAATTCGATCTCATCTTTTCAAATTTTGCAGGGATCAATTGTATAGACAAAAATGAAATCCTGCAATTGCAGAACGACGCCTGGGACCTTCTTTCCGAAGACGGCCACATCTTCCTGGTGGCCCTGAGCAAAGCCTGCATTTGGGAATTTTTATTTTACACAATGCAAGGAAACCTGTCTACCGCGACAAGACGATGGAAAAATCCCGCACGTTTCGAAACAGAATCTGGCGCCATGGATATATTTTACTATGGGCCGTCCGTCATGAAAAAATTGTTTCACGGCTTCGATCTATCCAAACTGGCCCCAGTCGGCTTTTTCGTGCCGCCCAGCTACCTTGAAAATCATATCCCATCCGGCGCAAAATGGCTGAACAAATTATTCGATTGGGATCAGTCATTGCAACACTGGAGCATATTATCAAATTTTGCAGATCACTATTGTATGGAGCTAAAGAAAAGGAACAGAACATGAAAATTATTCTCACCCATGGCTATTTTCTTGCGGAGGATGCGAAGGAGCAGCAGATCATGAGGCCCTACCCGCCACTGGGTCTTCTTTATATTTCAGCCTATCTCGAAAAAAATGGATTTTCCAACGAGATATTCGACTCTACTTTCAAGAGCCTGGATGCGTTACAACAACATATTATCGATAGTATACCCGATGTCATTGGGATCTATACCAACCTGATGACAAAATTAAACGTGTTGAAGATTATTGGTTTTGTGAAGAATGAACCCCGGCTCGCCTGCACGAAAATCATCCTCGGCGGCCCTGAAGTAAGAAATCATAAACAGAAATTTCTTGAATTTGGTGCCGATGTAATTGTTTTTGGAGAAGGAGAAGACAGCATGCTCGAACTGGTATCGCTCTATTCGAAGGAAAAAAATCCTGATTTGAATGGAGTGACTGGGACTGCCTTCCGCGATCAAAGTGGAATAGTGGTAACGAATCCCGACCGCACCCTGATCAGGGATGTTAACCACCTGCCGTTTCCGGCAAGAGACAAAATCGACCTGAATCTTTACTTCAACGCGTGGAACAAGAAACACGGAATCAGGATGCTCAACCTGAGTACCATGCGGGGCTGTCCCTATTCCTGCAAATGGTGCAGCCGCGCCGTATACGGCACAAGCTATCGAAGAAGAAATCCCGGTCTCGTGGTGGATGAAATTCAGTGGTTGAAATCACAATACGAATTCGATATGATCTGGTTTGTCGACGATGTGTTCACGATCAATCACCGCTGGGTAAGTGACTTTGTCAGTATTCTCAAAGCCAGGCAGGTTTCGATCCGCTACGAAATCATTACCCGTGCAGACAGGTTGAATGAAGAGATCGTTGATCTTTTGAAAGAAAGCGGATGCTTCCGGGTATGGATAGGCGCAGAAAGCGGATCGCAGAAGATCATCGATGCAATGGACCGCCGTGTACAGGTAGAGCAGGTAAGGTCGATGATAAGGCTGGTAAAAGCGAAAGGAATGGAAGCAGGCACTTTCATCATGCTCGGTTACCCCGGGGAAGATGAGCATGATATCAAAGAAACGCTGCATCATCTTAAGGATTCTAATCCTGATCAATATACCGTAACGGTTGCCTATCCGATTAAAGGCACGCCCCTGTATACAGAGGTCGAGAATTTATTCATCGAAGAATTGCCTTGGGAAAAATCAACGGATCGCGATATCGATTTCAAACGACGGTACAACAGGAAATATTATGATCATGCGATCAATTGGATATATTACGAAATGCTATACCTGCGAGCGAAAAAGAATTCGCTGGGATGGGGACTTAAGTTAAAAGCCTGGAAAGCGAGAACAGGTATGTTGAAAGAAAGACTGGCTCCGCATTAGCCTGCGATCCTTTGCTGCGTGCGGGAAAGATATTCCTGTTTTTCATTCTCCCAACGCAATGAAACTTCCAGGAAGAGATTATTGAACCGGGATAATACTCGCTCGTGAAAAAATGAAGGATTCGGTTTGCAAAAATGCTTGCCGGTTTTTAATCCCATCCGGTTTCCCTTCACATTGAGTTTTCTCATCCTTTCTTTTTCACTCCAGCGACTGGCCGTAAGCCGCATGAGGTAATTGTCAAATTTTTCGCCGAAAGGGAGATCAAATAACTTCTCAAATATTTTTTTCAATGATGAGCGCGGAAGCTCCGGTTTGATTTTTTTCGGAATTTGATTGGGAAAATAGCCGCCCGGCCATTGATTGGCTTCAATAAACTTTTTAAAAGTGGGTTCCCCGAACATTGGCAGCAGCGTAACCATCTCGGTTGCGGTAAAAATGTTCTTCTCTTCTATTTCCAATCCTTTTTCATCCACAAAATAATTCATGCAAAACCAATGCTGGTGGCCGGTAATAAAAGTCAATTTTTTGAAGAAATGCATGATCGTTCTTGCTATCCAAAGGCGGTTTGCCTTTGTGATCACAAAATAGTCAATGTCGGCATGTTCATCTGCCACATTTTTAGAAAGCGAACCGGAAATACCGACACCGCGGACATAGGGAAAGCGATAAAGAAAACGCGATATGCGCTCCGCTTTCAATAACAATTTCTGCGCTCTTGCATTGTCACTTAAGCGCCGGCTGACCAACGAAGCATCCTTTTGCAGGGTATAATAGTCATTGACGTTATGAACAATACCCATGTCCATCAGGTGAAGCAGATTAATATTCAGGTCGCCTGGCGTAGCTGGCCTGTCCAGAAACCGATGGATCTCCTCTTTTGTCACCGGGTAATGGAATAAATCGAAATATGCGAGCACTTTCAAAATGCTGGACTGTAGGTTCATTGTCATTTCTAACTGTTAAAACCGGAGATTGTATGGCAAACTGAGCATCGTTTCCATAGTGAAGAATTTGATAACCTGTGCATTGGTGGCAACTATACGTTTGTCAGGAACGTACCCTATATCAAATACTTTGTTTTGCTCCGGAGGGTTGCCTGTTGGCGAAAACGAGCGGGGCATACGTTAATTCATAATTAAAGAATCAGAAAGATGAGGGGAAATTCAGGCGTTATTATTTCCATGAAAGGTGAACTGGTCAATGAAAACAGGCTAAGAAGTGCCGGACCGGGCGATGATAAAAATAAAATATACAGGATGGGAAAGAGGTTTTTTGACCTTGTAATTTCTTCTATAATTATAGTGGCAATATTGAGCTGGCTAATGCCGGTGATTGCAATACTGATCAAGCTAAATTCACGCGGACCTGTTTTTTTTCTGCAGGAAAGGGTGGGAAAGAATGGGAGGCCATTTACCTGTTATAAGTTCCGGACAATGATACCCAACCGCGATGCCGACAGCGTTCAGGCATCGGAAAATGACTACCGGATTACAGGATTCGGACGGTTGTTGCGAAATTCCAACCTCGACGAATTGCCCCAGTTTTTCAATGTATTTGCTGGTAATATGAGCCTCGTCGGCCCGCGTCCGCATATGCACGCCGATTGTCTGATGTTCTCGAGACTAATTCCCGGTTATTCATTTCGATACGGTGCGAAACCCGGTATAACCGGACTGGCGCAGATTAAGGGATTTTCCGGTCCTGCACTCGACCGCGAACGCATCTTCGGACGCTACCAGTGGGATGCATTTTACATTAGAAATGCCAACTTCTCTCTCGACCTCCGCATTATGCGCAATACGATTTTCCAGCAGTTGAAATCCTGGGTCAGTCCGTTGATTGCAATGAACAAAAAGACGGAGGCCTGACGCTGGTCCACAAGATTCTTACAAGAATTTCTATTCAAAATTTTTCGCGGTAATATTGCAGCCGCAATGAAAAATGTTTTGATTGTCGGCGGAGGCATTATTGGACTGAGTTCCGCCCTGTATCTGAAAGCTTCCGGCTTTGATGTAACGGTAATTGACAAGAGCGATTTCCTTGACAATTGTTCGTATGGAAACGCGGGTTATGTTTGTCCCAGTCATTTTATTCCGCTTGCAACTCCAGGCATCGTAAAGCAGGGATTTAAGTGGATGCTCAATTCCAAAAGTCCTTTCTATGTTCAGCCGCGACTGAGTCGCTCCCTGCTTGAATGGGGCATTCGCTTCATTCAAAGTGCAACGGCTGAAAAAGTCGAAAAAGCGGCTATCCCACTACGTGATATTGCGCTCCTCAGTCAGAAGGAATATGAGACCTGGGCCAGAACCCCAGGATTTGAATTTGCCTATGAACATAAAGGACTTCTCGAAATATTTCAGACGGAAGCCAAGCGGGAGCACGCTATCCACGCATTGGAAAAGGCCCGCGAACTTGGTTTAGGCGCAAGAATGCTGGATGAATCAGAACTGCATGCCCTGGAGCCCGGGACGAAAATAAGGTCCATGGGCGCAGTCATCTATGATTGTGATTCCCATTTGTATCCCAACCGTCTCATGCGATCACTGATGGAAAGGCTGAAAAGCATGGGCGTCAGGCTGATTCCGAATGAAGAGGTGAAGCAGTTTGAAACTGCAAAAGGACTGGTAAGAAAATTGATCACGACCAGCGATTATGATGTTGATCAACTCGTGGTGGCAACCGGGTCCTGGAGCAGGGAGATTGCTTTTCTGCTGGAAACCCGGATCCCGATGGTCCCCGGACGCGGTTATTCGATCACGTTAGAGAACCCGGGTTACATGCTAAACCATCCTGCGGTACTCATGGAGAGCCGGGTCGCCATCACGCCAATGGACGGCAATAAAATGAGATTCGGAGGCACCATGGAAATTACAAGTACGACAAGTCCGCCCAGAATGAACAGGGTCCTTGGTATCATCGGGGCAGTAAAAAAATATTTTCCGGATTTTGAAGTGCCGGTTCCATCGTTGGACAAAGTCTGGTACGGGTTCCGTCCCTGTTCGGCAGACGGGCTGCCATATATTGGAAGAATAAAAAAATTCAGGAACGTGGTTATTGCAACCGGTCACTCCATGTTGGGCCTGAGTCTTGGAGCCGGAACCGGAAAATTAGTCGATGAAATCATCTGCGAAAAGAACACCAGCATGGACATCAGTCCTTTTGCCGTCGAACGCTTTTCATGATGAGCGCCCACGCACATGAAACTGCTGATTGTGAATTTCTTATTTTTGCCTAACCAACATTGTTGTCTAATATTGTTTTATGGCCGATGTAATTGTAGAATTGAAAGGTGTCAACATCTACCAGAGCAACACTTTGATCCTGGAGCAGGTTAATATCACCGTGAACAAGGGCGAATTTGTTTACCTGGTGGGTAAAACCGGAACAGGAAAATCAAGCCTGCTTAAAACTATGTATGGCGACCTTGTACTGAAAGAGGGCGAGGGCCACGTGGTAGGCTTCGACCTTCGCGAAATGACCTGGAAAAAGCTTCCTTACCTTAGAAGAAACCTTGGCGTGGTGTTCCAGGATTTCCAGCTGCTCACAGACAGGAACGTTAACGACAACCTGAAATTTGTTTTAAGAGCGACGGGCTGGAAGCATGAAAAACTAATGAACGATAAGATCGCCGATGTATTGGATAAAGTCGGATTGCGCTCCAAGGGCTTTAAGATGCCTTTTGAAATGAGCGGCGGCGAACAGCAGCGTGTGGATATCGCAAGGGCACTCCTGAATTCTCCCAAACTCATACTGGCCGATGAGCCGACGGGTAACCTTGATCCGGAAACTTCCGATGAAATCATGCAACTGCTTTTCCAGATATCAAGAGATTATGGAACGACCGTGATCATGGCGTCACACGACTATCGTGTAGTCAATAAATTTCCCGCACGCATGTTGAGAACTGAAAAAAGCAGGGTGGAAGACAATGCTACCATATCCATTGAATAAGCTGGTTGGCATTTTTTCGATTGTCAAACTTTGACAGCAATATTTCCCTTCTTTTATTGATTTCACCTTCGCAAAGCTCCTGTTGGTAATTTTCTTCGATCAGCGATTTGAAAGATTCAGCATGATCTCCAATATGGCAGATCTTTTCCAGGCCAGTGCCCCTGACTGCCTGCGGATTAACAATACAGTGCCTGCCAGTAAACAAAGCATGCAATAATTTTAATTTAATACCTGTGCAGTTGAAGGAAGGAAGGATATGCAATTGAGCTTTCTCTATAATATCCTGCATCTCGCTTTCTGAAGGATCAGCCACAAGACATGCATGATGAAATTGTCTAACGATCTTCGACAATCGCGAACTTGGTCTTTTGCCTGCAATCACGAGCGGGAATGGAAGATCGTTAAATACCTTGGAAAGAAGCCAGATGACAGCCTTTTCATTTTCCGGCACGCTTAGGTTGCCGTGATATAGGCAATAACAACCTCTGCCGGCTTTGGCGCTTACTTCTTCAAAAGGGAGGAATACGGGAAGGCTTTCAATCCTGTCGGCATCAAATTGAACCTTATAGTAAGAGGCATCTTCATCAGTCATGGCAAGTAAAAATGCCTTTTGCGCTATCCTGCTTTCATATGCGCGAAGAATCCTGCTTTCATAATAGTAATAGATTTTTTTCGCAAGCGAAGAAGTGGAGCGATACAATTCATGATAATAGAGACATTCTACATTTTGCAGGCGCAGGAAAATATCGCGGGAAGAAAAACGATCGTCATTTAGTAAGTAAGAACAATGGATACCCTCGGCCAGAATCGGAAAATCATCTTTAAGCAGGTTGTCAAGTAATTCATGGTTGGACCTTGAGCAAACGATGTAGGGGAGTTTATGTGAAAATCCTTTGTGTCCCTCTCTCCTCGAATAGTAATTTACCGCTGCACAGTATTTATGCAGTTCCGGTTGTTCATCACGTCCGTATTCAAAACAATGCAGGTGGATTTTCACGCCCAACGCATGTAATGCTTTTATTTTGTAGAAAGGGTCGAATACGCCGCCATAATCAGCGGGATAAGGAACATCATGACAAATGATATGCAAATGTTTCTCCTGCATCTCTTTAATTAACCGTTTCTCCTTCTACTTGTTTGAATATTTCCAAAACAATTTTGCTTTCATTCTCCCAATTTAGCTCCTTGCGCAGTTTTGCAGTATTTTCTTTCCACAATTTCAATTGTTGCGGATCACTGAAAATCTTTTCAATCACCGAAGCAATATGCCTGGGATCATGGCTTTCGATGAATGTGCCGACATTGTATTGCGTGATGATCTTTTCTACTTCAACAAGCCGGCTTGCCAGAACGGGAACTCCGGCATGCAAATAATCAAACAATTTGTTGGGCAATCCGTATCGCATGTTGGAGTTTTCGGGTTTGTCGAGTGAAAGGCCCAGATGCGCCGCTTCAGTGATCTGTCTGAGTTCAGGAAAAGGAACTCTCGGCAACAACGTGATCATTTCTTCCAGCCTTTCTTCCGAAATAATCTTCCTGATCGCGGGCATAACATGGCCGGCGCCGACAATGATAAGATGATAACATTGGGGGTCGAGCCACTTCATGCTGAGCACCAGTTCTTCGACGCCTCTTAACATGTTGATTCCGGCTCCCTGGAACAGCAGGATTTTTCTTCCAGGCGGCACCGAAAATTTTTCGCCCGACTCACTCAAATGATAACCGTTTGATTCAGGATTTGCAAAAGGAAGATTTCTTACTGTTTTCAAATCTCTATGGTATTCTCCCTTGTAAATGTTACAGATGGCGTCTGACACGCTGTAAACAGCGTCGACGCGGGGGAAAATAAATGACTCCAACGACTTCCATATTTTTCTGCGAACCGGCTTCTTATCGAGTCCGTTCATACCCAAATAATATTCATGGGTATCATACACTACAGGTTTGCGGCGGATTGCAGATACTGAATAAGTGGCGGGCATGACATCAAGGTCATTTCCTAAATAAATATCGGCCCTGGTGAATAACAGTTTGAAGAAAAGGCGGAAGTTGAATTCAAGATAAAAAGGAATTTTTTTCTGAAACAAGACCGGAAGACGGTCGAACCGGTATTCGCGGGAACTCGGTGTAAGACTATCCTTCTTGCGGCATCCGATGAGGTAAATGTCGTAGCCATTTTCGTGGAGCGACTGACATACTTTATGCACTCTCTGGTCAGTAGCAAGGTCCGATATAACAGTGACCACCACCTTTTTTTTAGTATTGCTCATTGGATGCGACGGCTGGCTAAAGGTTTCCTGCTGATAATGACGGTCTGCCGGATCAAATATTGTGTGATTGGAAGTGCCCGCATTCATCCGGAATAATGGTCTGACAAGTTAATTCCGCGCCAAAATACATCAATTGTCCTAAATGGTCCGGATACCGAAGAACTAAGACAATCCTGATTGAATTAGGTTCATTACCCGGCAGTAATAATACAAATTATTGTAAAACAACCAATTGCCGTGAATTTTCAGCGCAGTGATCATAAAATCACCCTTCAGATTTCACGTGGCTGGCCGATGGATAGCGCCTTTTTTCTCAATGCTTTGAAGGCCAAAATGCAGTGGAATTGAAAAAAAATCGTAGTTTTGCCGCCAAAATTAGAAGAATACTTATTGGATGTTTTTAAAAAAAAATTGAGATGCCTTACTTGACAAAAGAAAAAAGAGCAGGTTTTTTTAAGGAATATGGTGGTAATACCGCCAATACCGGCTCGGTTGAAGGTCAGATTGCCTTACTGACTGAACGTATCAACCGTATTTCCGATCATCTTCAGGCCAACAAGAAAGATTTTTCCACTCACCGTGGACTAATGCAACTGGTCGGGAAGAGAAAACGCTTACTCACCTACATGAGCAAACACAATCTCCAGGATTACCGTCAGCTGATCGAAAAGATCGGACTCAGAAAATAAATACAACTAATGACTAAGTAAAAAATTTTCCCAACTGTGAACGGTTGGGATTAATTTTTTCTTTCGGTAATGTTTTCATTTTAAAAAGAGGGATTGCGGATGCGTTCGCTCATACATCAATGTGCAGTCCCACAAAAAAAATTAGCTAAATGCTTACACAACCTATAAGTGTCAGTTTCGACGCCGCAGAGGGGCAGACTGTCACTATTGAAACAGGAAAGCTTGCCCGCCAGGCTGATGGTTCAGTTACCGTTCGCCAGGGTAAATGCATTATACTCGCTACTGTAGTAGCCAATAAAGAACCAAGAGAAGGACAGGATTTCTTCCCTTTGTCCGTCGATTACCAGGAAAAATTTGCATCGGCCGGAAGGATTCCGGGATCCTTTTTCAAGCGTGAAGCACGTTTGAATGATTATGAGATACTCACGAGCCGTCTTGTGGATCGCGCTTTGCGTCCTTTATTCCCCGAAGATTATCTCTGCGACGTACAGGTGCTGATAAGCCTGGTGTCAAGTGATATCGAAGTAATGCCCGACGCACTGGCCTGCCTGGCTGCTTCAGCCGCACTTGCAGTGTCGGATATCCCCATTAAAGAAATTATCAGTGAAGTGAGAATTGCCCGTGTGAATGGCAAGATGGTGGTGAATCCCACCCGCAGCGAGCTGGAAAAAGCTGATCTTGAATTCCTCATCGCGGCTACAGAGAAGAATTTGATGATGGTGGAAGGTCAAAGCCAGGAATGCAGTGAGGAAGATCTGATCAACGCGCTCCAGTTGGCGCATGATGCTATCCGTATCCAGATCAAGGCCCAACAGGAATTGAGAGACAAAGTAGGCGTAAAGGCAAAAAGAGATTATACAAAGCCTGCGCAAAACGAAGAATTGCAGCAAAAAGTGAATGCTTTCGCCAAAGAAAGGGTGTATCAGATTTCACGCGCTGGCAGCAGCAAGCACGAAAGATCTGAAGCATACGAGTTGCTGAGAACAGAACTCATTGCCAGCCTGGGCGAAGAGGTTTCAGATGTCGATAAAAAGCTCGCCAAAAAATATTATGAAGATTTGAAATGGGAGGTGGTCCGCAACATGATCGTAGATGAGCGCGTTCGCCTCGACGGCCGTAACCTCGATCAGATCAGGCCGCTTGCCATGGAAACCGATCCATTGCCGGCACCACATGGATCTGCTCTTTTCACTAGAGGAGAAACGCAATCACTCACCACCGTTACGTTGGGAACACCGCTCGACGAACTGTTGATAGAAAGTGCTGCGAAATCTGATTATTCAAAATTTATCCTTCACTATAATTTCCCGCCATTCTCAACAGGCGAAGTAAAAATGATGAGAGGTCCCGGAAGACGTGAAGTGGGTCACGGTAACCTGGCAATGCGTTCACTCAGGCAAATGATGCCGGGCAAGGATTATCCTTACACGGTTCGTATTGTCAGCGACATTCTTGAATCGAATGGCTCATCATCAATGGCGACGGTTTGTGCCGGATCACTGGCATTGATGGATGCAGGTGTTCCGATTTCCAAGCACGTGAGCGGAGTGGCAATGGGATTGATTACCCGCCCGGCCGATGGCAAATACGCAATTCTCACCGATATCCTGGGCGATGAAGATCATCTGGGAGACATGGACTTTAAAGTAACTGGCACCAGGGATGGAATTTGCGGTGTTCAGATGGATATCAAAGTAGATGGATTAAGTATGGAAACTATGCGTGAAGCACTGGAGCAGGCACGCAAGGGCAGATTATTTATCCTCGACAGCATGTATCAGTGTGTTGATGCAGCGCGCGAAGAAGTGAAGCCGCATGCGCCGAGAATGGAAAAATTATTCATCGATAAAGAATTTATCGGTGCGGTCATCGGGCCCCAGGGAAAAGTCATCCAGGAAATTCAACGCGAAACCGGTACAACGATCAATATTGAGGAAGTGGGTAACTATGGAGAAGTCAGTGTTTTCTCTCCCGCAAAAGAAGGCCTCGAAAAAGCCGTGGCATGGATCAAAGGCATTGTTTCCGTTCCAGAAGTAGGGTCGGTGTACGAATCGAAGGTAAAATCAGTAATGCCTTACGGAGCTTTTGTAGAATTCCTTCCCGGAAAGCAAGGCTTGTTGCATATCAGCGAAGTGAGCTGGAAACGTCTTGAAACCATGGAAGGTGTTCTCAAAGAAGGGGACATGGTGAAAGTGAAATTGATTGGCATCGACCATAAGACCGGCAAATTCAAGCTGAGCCGCAAAGTACTGATGCCTAAACCGGAAGGCAAACCGCAGGAAACGCGCGAGTCAAGAGAATCCTGATCTTAATATCTTTCAAAAGGAATTCATGGAATGCGTCAGCTTCGCCATGAATTCCTTTCTTTTTTTATGAACCATATTCAAATTTCCGTTAAAACTGTTTCTGCGGATCAATCAGAACTGCTGATCGCAAAGCTTTTAGAGGCGGGGTTTGAGGGATTTGAAGAAGAAGGAATGCTGCTTCATGCATTTTGCCCCGCGCACCAGTTTGATGAATCGATCCTGCGGGAGATTGCAGATCAGTTTGGCATAACGTATTCGAGAACGGATGTTGCTGATCGGAACTGGAATGAAGAATGGGAGAAAAAAATAGAACCCGTTATCATCGATGATTTTGCTGCCATCCGTGCAGCCTTCCATCCGCCGATGAAAAATATCAGGCACGAGCTGATCATTACACCCAAAATGAGTTTTGGGACTGGTCATCATGCTACAACGACGATGATGATCAGGGCGATGCAGAAGATTGACTTCACAGGAAGGGAGGTAATGGACTTCGGAACCGGCACCGGCATATTGGCCATACTGGCTTCGAAAATGGGAGCTAAGGAAGTATTGGCCATCGATTATGACGATTGGAGCATCAACAATGCGCTCGAAAATGTGGCTGTGAACGACAGCGGTAATATTACTGTAACACAAAGCAATTCTACGCTTAACACCGGTATTTTTGACATCATCCTGGCAAACATCAACCGCCATGTCATCATGGAAAATCTGGCCGGTTTTCGGCAACATTTGAGGCCCCAGGGCGTTTTAATATTGAGTGGCTTCTTGACGCAGGATGAGGCGGAAATTGAATCTGACGCGAAAGAATATGGATTGATCAAAGAAAGGATTTTGCAGGAAGGAGACTGGATTTGTATGACGCTGAAAATGCCTGCATAAAGGCTGAAAATTTGTAATCAATTTAGTAGCAGTTTCACTATTTTTGATTTCCAACTACAACCCAACTGAATGAAGGAGGTCCTGTTTATACTACTGGCCTATCTGATCGGCTCTATTCCCACCGCGGTTTGGATTAGCAAATATTTTTTTGGCATCGACATTCGCGAATATGGCAGTGGAAACGCTGGTGCAACCAATACATTCAGAGTCCTGGGTGCAAAATGGGGCAGCATCGTGATGGTTGGAGATGTGTTGAAAGGAGTTATTGCAACCAGCCTCTACGTTTTTGTTCCCTATTACATGCACAATGAGTGGGACCGGACGAACCTCATGGTCGGACTTGGACTTGCCGCCGTTCTCGGTCATATCTTTCCGATATGGGCCGATTTTCGTGGAGGCAAGGGCGTTGCAACATTATTTGGAATGATCCTCGCGATTCAGCCGCTGGTTGCAGTGTGTTGCGTGGGCGTGTTCCTGTTGGTTTTATATCTCACGAGATTTGTTTCACTAAGTTCAATTTTAGCAAGCGTCGCTTTTGCAGTATTGATTCTTTTCATCTTCAACGAAAAAGAGCCGCTTTACCGGGCCTTTGCCATTGCAGTGGCATTGCTCGTCATTCTCACACACCAAAAAAATATCAGCCGTCTTTTGCGAGGCAGTGAAAGCAAGGTTCCCATATTGAAATACCGCGACAAGCGCAGGCAGCGCCGCACCAACATCGGCGACAAAAAATAATCATCGCCTTCTTCTGCATAAATCCTGTCGGTCATCGAGTGAATGTTCAGTTTTTGTCGGGGATTTGTGGTACAAAGATTGCCTCGTACTTAATCAAACTGACCATTGGTGAAAAGAACCCTCTTCTTCCTGACCATTGTAGCGGCATGTTTCGGATGCACGCACAATCCTATCACAGGACGGAATCAGCTTTCCCTTTATTCCGACAAGGAGATCCAGGACATGGCCGCAAGCAATTACAAACAATTTCTAAGCGCAAATAAAGTCGTCGCTAAAACTGTCGGCAGCGAGGATGCGCTGATGGTGGAAAGAGTAGGGAGAAGGATCGCCAGCGCAATCACAGCGTATTACACGCAACAGGGGATGGCAAATATTTTGGATGGCTACAATTGGGAATACAATCTTGTTGAATCGAAAGAAGTCAATGCGTGGTGCATGCCGGGAGGAAAAATTGTCGTGTACACTGGTCTTCTCCCAATCACTCAAACTGAAACTGCGTTGGCCATTGTGCTCGGACATGAAATTACGCATGCACTTGCAAAGCACGGCAACGAAAGGATGAGCCAGGCCATGATACAGCAATTGGGTGGTGTTGCGCTTTCAGTGGCAGTCGTCAATCAGCCGTCGGAAACACAGGGCATTTTCATGAATGCATATGGAATCGGCTCCAGTGTCGGAGGACTCTTACCCTTTTCCAGGAAACAGGAATATGAAGCAGACCGCCTGGGCCTGCGTTTTGCAGCGATGGCAGGTTATGATCCCCGCGAGGCAATTCCTTTCTGGGAGCGAATGAAAGCTGCTTCGGGTAATACAAAAAACATCGAAATTTTGGGCACGCACCCCGTGGATGACAACCGTATCCAAAAATTGAAGGAAGAAATGCCCGACGCTTTGTCTGTTTACAAGCCCAAATAACCCTCAAATGTGCAAATTGGCTGAAACTTAGGCAGGGCACGGGTTTCTTGCAGGCTGAATTACAATTTTCCCGGTTATTCCACTGATTTTTCCAACTTTTTTTCTACCTTTGCAGCCCCACAAGCTGTTAAACCCACATCATAAAACATCAGCCGCATGCCACAAACTTTGTTGGAAAAACTGCAGTTAAAAGATGAAAAAAGTCTTTTGATACAGGGACTGCCATCTTCGATTGAGAAGCAATTTACCAAGCTGGCTTTTGCCAAAAATGTCACGCCACTGCTGAAAACAAAAAAAATAGATTTTGCGCTTGTTTTTGCTGTAAACGAAATTCAGTTGAGGGGAATCATCAATGAAGTGCTCCCCGCCCTCCATCGCGATGGAAAATTGTGGGTGGCCCATCCCAAAACCACTTCCAAAATTGCGACTACGCTTAACCGTGAGTGCAGCTGGGGCTGTATCACACAGGCCGGCTATGAAGCAGTGAGGCAGGTAGCCCTCGACCACGTATGGTCAGCCATGCGGTTCAGAAAAGCAGACCGCCTTTCGCTTTTGGGAAGAACACATTCTACAGCAACAAATACGACGATTGTCGATCTCGATTATGTGCCGCATGCGTTCAATGCTCCTGAAGATTTTGTTCAGGAATTGAAGCGCAGCAAAATTGCCTCTCATTTTTTTGAAAAGCTCTCCACCGGCAACAAGCAGGAATACGTGAGCTGGATCACCAATGCAAAAAAGCGTGAAACACGATCACGCCGGCTGGAAGCGGCCATCGATAAATTGATCGCCGGCAAGACGACTCCACTGGAGGCCTGATTTTTTTAGCAGGAATTTATTTCACGATTACGGTTCCGACGACGCCGAGTAATTCTCTCTCCATATTCTTGAGATGCTTATGCGTTTCCATAAACATCATCTGCTCTTCAGGCGAATGCGATTTTTGCAGATCCTTCTGGTTCATATCCATAAGGCGCTTGATCTTGCGAAGTTTCAGGTAATTGATCGTCGAGATCACTTCTTCCCTGTATAATTCTTCTCTTGTCGGAATTTTTCCTTCGTAATGTTCTTTCCAGTTGGGACTAAGCTCATAAGGAAAATCCATGATCGAAACCACCAGCGCACTCAGCTTTTGGTCTTCCTGGTAGAGAAAATTCCTGGACGTTGGCTCAAGTCCCTGCTCGTACCAGTCCTTATATTGGTGCAGAACCCGGAGCAGATCTTTATTATCGATCATGTCCTGGTCCATAAATTCCTCCAGCATATAATCAGCAACCCGCTTCTGTTCGTCCCATGACTTGAGGCCGAACTCAAGAAGCGACCGAATGATTGCCCTTTCCTGTTGTTCATCTTTATTAAGCAGGTCAATCAGATCATTCTCCTCCGCGGTGATCAGCTGTTCTTCGACGCCTGCAGAAGTTGCAGCACTCCTGTTCTCAAACTTATTTACGCGTTCGCGAATATGTTTATTGACCAGCGCGAGCAATCCTCCTTCATCGATTTGCAGCAATTCGGCACACTTGCGGATATAGTCCTGCTGCCTCGTAAAATCCTCTGCCTTGTTGACCCTCGAGATGGTTTCCGCCATCTGGTTTACCAAAATCGCTTTTTTGTTCGAATCTCCCGATGCCTCGCGCAGCGAATTCTCGAGCTGGAAAAGGATGAAGTCTTTTTTATTGGCGTTGACAAATTCGCGGAAGGCCGATGCGCCAATTAGATTGACATAACTGTCGGGATCGTGGTTGTCGGGAATCAATACCAGCTGCACCTGCAGTCCCTCTTCCAATGCCATGTCAAGGCCGCGCAATGCTGCTTTGACGCCGGCCGCGTCACCGTCATAAATGATAGTAAGGTTGTTCGTGTATTTCTTGATGAGGCGGAGCTGATCCTGTGTCAGTGACGTGCCTCCGCTGGCAACAACATTTTCTATCCCTGCCTGGTGCAGGGAAACAACATCGGTGTATCCTTCCACGAGAAGGCATTCGTCCGATTTGTCGATGGCCTGCCTTGCAAAGTAAGAGCCGTAGAGTATTTTACTCTTGACATAGATTTCATTCTCCGGGGTATTGATGTATTTCGGTGCACGATCGTTATTCTTAATGATGCGCGCGCCGAAGCCGATGATCTTGCCGGTTTGATTGTGCACCGGAAAAATGATCCTTCCCCTGTAATTGTCATTCATCCGGCCATCGCGCACCACGACGAGTCCGCTTTTTTGCAGGTATTCGGTATTGTATTGCGCCGCAGTCGCTGCTTTTGCAAAAGCGTCGCGATCATCCAGGCAATAGCCTATCTGAAACTTGCTGATGACCGCTTCACGAAATCCTCTTTCTTTCAAATAGGTCAGACCGATATTCTGTCCTTCCTCGGAATTGAAAAGCTGATCTGAAAAATATTTTTGCGCAAATCCATTGAGGATATAAAGGCTGTCTGCCGCCTGTTGCTGCAATTTGAATTCAGGACTGGTGTCGGTCTCTTCAACCTCTACATTGTATTTGGCGGCCAGCCACTTCAAGGCCTCTACATAAGAATACTTCTCATGTTCCATGAGGAAACTGATCGTATTGCCGCTGCGACCGCAGCCAAAACATTTATAAATTTCTTTGCTGGGGGAAACAGTGAAAGAAGGCGTCTTCTCATTGTGAAACGGACAAAGGCCGAGATAATTTGCGCCCCTTTTCTTCAATTTTACAAATCCGCCGATGATTTCGGTGATGTCGATCCTGCTCAGTATCTGCTGTATGGTTTGCTGGGAAATCAATGTTAAGATTTACGGCCCGAAACTAATGAAACCGGGAGGACAAATTAAAAATATTTGTGGCGGGGCAAAAATAAATGGGGGATATTGTGCATAATTCTTTTTCGCTGATAACAAGATGAGTGACAGCACGGAAATCAAAAAATTTCTCCGCATTAGCCACCTGCATGTAAAACTGGGCGCCAGTCACGCGCTCAGAGATCTCCGGCTTGGCATCGGAGAGCGGGAATATTTTGCGCTGGTGGGCGCTTCAGGATCCGGGAAAACTGTTCTCGCTCACACGATCGCCGGCTTGCACCACTATGAAGGAAAAATTGAATGGAATGATGCGCCGCTTCACAACAATCTGGTGAATGTCTTGGTTGTCGAACAACAAAATCGTTTTAAGGACCTCAGCAATCTCAGCGAGTTTTACTACCAGCAACGCTATAACGCCTTTGATGCGGAACGAACATTAACCGTCAGGGAAGACATCGAGAATTATCTTGGCGACCTGGGGTCAGATTGGTTGTCTTTTGAATTTGTTCGAATCCTGCATATCGATAAGTTGCTCGATGAGCCTTTAATCCAATTGTCGAATGGAGAGAACAAGCGATTACAATTGGTAAAAGCGCTGTTAACTGTTCATGATCTGTTGATATTGGATCAGCCTTTTATCGGGCTCGACAAAGAAGGAAGGTCGATTCTTACTGCAATGCTCAACAATCTCGCAGTTCGCGGACATCGCATGTTGCTGATCACTTCTCCCAGAGATATTCCCGGATTCGTCACACATGTTGCAACAATGGTAGAAGGAATGATCGTTGATGTGCGCAGTGCAGCAACATTCGATCCTGCGCATGCCGGGAGCTTGCGCCATCTGCATTTTCACGCTGACCGCATTCACGCGGATAACGCAACAGACTTGTTTGAATATGCTGTACGGATGGCGGACGTGTCGGTCCGCTATGGTCAAAAAAATATCCTGAGCAATATTAACTGGAGTGTTGCAAGAGGTGAGCGATGGTCGCTCTCGGGTCCGAATGGAGCGGGCAAGTCAACATTGCTCAGTTTGATTTGCGGTGACAATCCGCAGGCTTATGCGAACGAGATATACCTGTTTGACCGGAAACGTGGAAGCGGAGAAAGCATCTGGGATATCAAAAAGAAAATCGGATTTGTTTCGCCTGAACTGCATTTGTATTTCGGGGCGGGTTCTTCCGTTTTTCAGACAGTGGCATCAGGATTATTCGATACCATTGGACTCTTCCGCCACATAAACGCCGGCCAATCGGATTTGGTGATGTATTGGCTGGAAACAATGGGATTGGCCGACATACCGGACAAAATGCTCTCGCAAATTTCACTGGGGGAACAGAGACTGACGTTGCTGGCAAGAGCATTAATTAAGAACCCACCCATGCTGATATTGGATGAACCCTGCCAGGGTCTGGATGAAGATATCACGTCGGCATTCAGTGAATTCATTGACGAATATTGTTGCACGCTGCATGCAACCTTAATTTATGTGAGCCATTATTTGCAGGACATCCCATCTTCTGTCAATAAGTTCTTCCGCCTGCAAAATGGAAAACAGGTTGTCAATGAAGAACAAATGATGAGATGATTACGAGGCAAATCCACGATACGCGACGATTATAACGGTGAAGGGTACACGCTACTGTGGAAATTTTTCCCCCACTCTGTAATTAAGGATTTGTTAATTCAAAAGATTTATTGGGTAAGTATTCGCTGTCACGAAAAATTGTGGCATAGTAGTTGTTTTTCACTCGTCAACCTCCAGTCTCTATTGCGTGTAATGAAAATTGTGTATCTGATCAAAATTCAATTTTAAAATTAAATTTCTAGTTATGAAAATCTCAAAATTGAGCCTCGCGGCTTTAGGGCTTGCATTTGCCGGAGTATTCGCTTTTAAGGCGCTCGTGAACGGAACAGTGAAAGGCACGGTAACACCTTCAGACGGTGCAGCAAGGGCCTGGATCATTTCAGCAACAGACACGCTGAAGGCACCTATTGACAAAGGCGCTTTTGAAATTCCCGATGTAAAACCGGGCACTTATAAAGTTATCATTGAAGCAAAGCCGCCTTACAAGAACGTGGCGAAAGATGGCGTAACAGTTACAGACGGGCAAACCAGCGACGTAGGTGAAATCAAATTATCACAGTAAGTTTTTCGACTATTAGCCTTTATTTTTGAAGCAACCGGTCTTGGGCCGGTTGCTTTTTTATGGGCCATGGCCAGGGCGCAAATTGCCCCTTTTTGCCATGCCTTGTTATTTCCCCTAATAAGTTATTTACGGATAATAAATTGATTATCAAATATATATAATATGTGTAGTAACTTTTTGTTATCGTTTCTGAAACAGATCACGGATTCATTCCAAATACCGTAAATTTGTCCTGCTTCCTGCCCAGCATTACAATAGCGGGCGAAGCACCGACCACTACTCACCCATTAGTTCAGACCTGCCTACTGCCGTTAAATTCTGTTTTAATAGATCCTAAAATTTGTGTCGTATGTATTCTTATGCGTTGCTAGAAAAGAATTGCTATTATTTGATCCAGGAAAAAGAGGAAGATCCGATCAGTCTGATTAAGGTGAACCTGGAAACAGATCATTGTTTGTATGTGTCCCGGTACTCGGACACAACCGTGCTTGAATGGAAGAAGAAAGTCGATGCGATTTTTGACATCCTTGAATTGTTGGGTGACGACAAGGTGAAGGTTTGGGAATCCATCTATAACGATAATCAGAATTCATTCAACTACGAAGAAGACGAAGATTAATTTCAATGCGCGAATGGTCTTGAGGCCGTTCGCGCTTTTTTTGATATTCCGGACGTCCCGGACAATATTCCCAATTTATTCTTCCACAAAATTGGGCCTTGCGAAACGCCAAAGCCCATACGAAGTAAGCACAGTAGCTGAAATGACACTGAGATAGTAAACGAACAGATTTACGTTTACTGTTTCCCGTTTGTAGTTAAGGTAGCTGAATACAAAAATGATGATCGACAGGCCGTATTCGAAGATAAACGCTGCGTAGATAAATCCCATCGTAATTTCAAACGAGCTGTGCTCGATTTTATTGAAATATTCGGCAAGACCGGCAATGCTGAATATGAGGATAATCAGGCCCCCGCTTCCGATAATGATGGTGCTGGAATCGAAATTATGCCCTTTCCATGCCACCATGCACAATTCAAACACCATGAAAAGGATGATCAGCCACGATAAAATTCTCTTTTTATTGTGTGTGGCCGAAAAATAAAATACCAGCAAAACGAGGGGAGTGTCAATCAGGTTATAGATCAGCGTTATTTGATTTTGAAGGGTTGAATTGTCCGATTGGCCCAGGCATTCAGGTAGATTGGCAATTCCGTTGATCAGCCAGTAAATGCAAACAAGGAGATATGTCGTTTTATAATTCAACTTTCTCCACAGCATTAGCAAAAATGGCAGGAAACAACATATTATTGCTATTACCGATACAAACGGATTAAGCAGGGATATAAACCGGGCGTTCACGGATAAGTATTTATATATAAGCGAGGAAAACAGGGGTTTTATTATAGGTAAAACTACTTGGTTTTGTACCAAAATTACGGCTGAAAAACCCGGCGTTTTAGGCAAACCACTTTGAGGAAAATACAAGCGGCATTTTGTCGTTTTTATACACACTAGTGTATAATTCCGTGAAAATGTTTCTGGAGTGCATTCATTATATTTGCCCGATTTGAATTGATATGGCTGAAACCAAGCAGAATTTATTTGAGTATACCGAAGAGTCGATAAAATCGCTCGATTGGAAAGAACATATCCGCCTCAGGCCGGGGATGTATATAGGCAAATTGGGCGACGGCAGCAGCGCCGATGATGGTATTTACGTCCTGGTAAAAGAAGTGATCGATAACTGTATCGATGAATATACCATGGGATATGGCAAGCAGGTCGACGTAAACATTGAAAACAAAACTGTGACCGTAAGGGACTATGGAAGAGGTATCCCGCTGGGAAAACTCGTGGATGCCGTCAGCAAAATAAACACCGGCGCGAAATATGACAGCACGGCATTTCAAAAATCAGTCGGATTAAATGGCGTGGGAACCAAGGCTGTGAACGCGTTAAGCGGCTCTTTCAAAGTCACTGCGTTCAGGGATGGACGGGAGAAAAGTGCAGAATTTGAACGCGGCATTTTAATCAAAGATTATAAAGAAACTAAGTCGGGGGAGTCGAATGGCACCAGGGTTGTTTTTATTCCCGACGAAAAGGTATTCAAGAATTTTCATTTTATCAATGAATACCTCGATAACCAGTTTTGGAACTATTGTTATCTTAATGCAGGCCTTGTCATCAACTACAATGGCAAGAAATACATTTCAAAAAACGGACTGCTCGATTTGTTGCAAAGACGGACCAACGAAGACGAACTTTGTTACCCGATCATCCATCTCAAAGGCAACGATATCGAAATCGCCCTTGCCCACAACAATGATTATGGTGAAGAGATCTTCAGCTTTGTGAATGGCCAGTTCACCACGCAGGGCGGAACGCACCAGCAGGCATTTCGCGAGGCCTTCGTAAAAGTGATCCGCGATTTTTACAAGAAAGACTATGATGCAGCAGATATACGCCAGAGTATTGTTGTAGCAGTGTCTGTACGCGTGATCGAACCCGTTTTCGAATCCCAAACCAAAACAAAATTGGGAAGCCAGTATGTTGCCGAGGGCGGTGCGACAATGAAGAATTTTGTGAACGATTTTCTGGCAAAAGACCTCGACGACTATCTCCACAAGAATCCTTCCACAGCCGAGGCACTGAAAAAAAGAATTGAGCAGAGTGAGAAAGAAAGAAAGGAGCTGGCAGGTATCAAAAAACTTGCAAACGAAAGAGCAAAAAAAGCCAACCTCCACAACCGGAAACTTCGCGATTGCCGCTTTCATTATAACGATGAAGCCACCGGCAAGGAAAAGGATGCCATCCTGGAGAAGCAAAAGGAGAGCACCATCTTCATCACCGAAGGTGATTCTGCAAGTGGTTCGATTACCAAGGTCAGGCAGGTAGAAACGCAGGCCGTATTCAGCTTGCGTGGTAAGCCGCTCAATTGCTTCGGTCTGACCAAGAAAGTTGTTTATGAAAACGAGGAATTCAACCTGCTCCAACATGCACTCAATGTCGAAGACGGCATTGAAGGCCTACGCTATAATAATATTGTCATTGCCACCGATGCCGACGTGGACGGGATGCATATCCGTCTGCTCCTCATGACCTTTTTCTTGCAGTTCTTCCCGGATCTTGTTAAGAATGGTCACGTTTTTATTCTGGAAACTCCATTGTTCCGCGTAAGAAATAAACAGGAAACGATCTATTGCTATGATGAAAGAGAGAAGCAGGCAGCCGTAAAAAAATTGGGTGTAAAACCGGAAGTGACGCGATTCAAAGGATTGGGCGAGATCTCTCCGGGTGAATTTGCCCGTTTCATTGGAAATGATATGCGCCTCCAGCCGGTCATGATCATGCCCGATACGCATATACAGGACCTTCTCGAATATTATATGGGCAAAAACACGCCTCAACGCCAGGACTTCATTATTGGAAATCTCCGCCTCGAAATTGACCTGGCTGATGGAGAAATGCCAAGATAAAATACCTTTGTTCAGGTTTTAATTTAATTGCGAATAAATGATTCACATTGTATTTCAGCAAATGGACGTTGAGGCACTCAACGCAGCTATCGCTTTAGACCCTTCTCTGAACGGCGACGTCATTCAAATCGCGGATGATTTTGCGGTAGGACCTGTCGACGATATTTATTCAACCGAAGGGATTGAAGGAAGAAAAATGTGGTGGAGAGAAGTGCTTGCAGGCGGCGATTACGACGGCATTGTCGATGATGGATCTGTAGCTGACGACAATCGCACTGTTGCCGAATTAATCGAACGGTTGCAACAGGAACCGGAAGAAAAGATTTGGATCTGGGCCGCACAAAATAAACACGACGTGAGCGGATATTACTGGCTGGTATCGCAGCTAAAAGATTTCCAGGGCAGGATATTCATTCTTTATCTTAACAACCTGCCTTTTATCGGTACGAAGGGAAATATATTCTATCCTGTTAACCTCTACGATATTCCGCCCAAAGAATTCATCAAGGCGAAAATACTGGTCCGGCCCGTTACACTTTCTGAATTCGAAGTGGATAGCGACGAATGGGCCAAACTGTGTGCCGAGAAGCAAGGGATCAGGCTACTCGAAGGCGGCAAGAAATTGGTGCAGGCCGATTATGATTATTATGACCGGAGCCTGGCAAATTTTATCACAGGCGACTGGCAGCGTGCAAGCAAACTCATTCATCATTTTTTATCAAAAGCAAAAGAAATAACCGGCGACGCATTCCTGCTCTGGCGGATTAAGGGGCTCGTCCGGTCCGGTGAATTTGATGTTCAGGGCGAATTGAAAAATATGAAAGACTTTGAGATAAAATCCAAAGCTCCACTGCCCGCGGGCGATTCCGTGGTTGTATAAAAATGGTCCATGAAAAAACTTGTCTTCGGTTTTATTTTCCTGCTGGTCTTTCATCTGTCGCGCGCACAAACTGTACCCGAAACAATTGACGAATTGCTCAAAGTTTACAGTAAGCAATTTGCATTCAATGGAAATGTGCTCGTCGCGCAGCATGACAGCATCATTTTTGAAAAAGGATACGGGTTCAGGGACCTTGCTTCTCACCAAACCAATGACAGGAACACAATTTTCCAGGTGGGTTCCATCACCAAACAATTCACTGCGGCTATCATCCTTCAACTCAGGCAAAAAAATCTTTTGCGTCTCGACGACGCTCTCTCCAAATATATTCCCGGTTATCCGAACGGGGACCAGATCACCATCGAACAATTGCTGACGCACACTTCGGGGGTGTACAATTATACAGCAGATGAAAATTTTATGAGATCCAGGGCATCGGTGCCGATAGCCCTGGACAGCCTCATTGGTTTATTTAAGAATAAGCCGCTCGATTTTAAACCGGGCACCAAATACAATTACAGCAATTCAGGATATGTGCTGCTGGGTTATATTATTGAAAAACTGACAGGAAAAACCTACTTCGCAGTGGTCCGTGAACAGATTCTTGAACCGTTACATATGAAGCATTCCGGCTTTGATTTTAAAGGATTGAAAAGCTCCGACAAGGCGACGGGATATTTAAAACTGACAGCGACCAGGTCGCAACTCGCGTCCATCGTGGATTCCACGGTTTCCTACGCTGCGGGTGCCATGTACAGTTGCCTGGAAGATATGTATGCCTGGGACCGGTCGCTCTATACGAATGCCATCATTGATTCGGTGTCGATCCGGGACGCATTCACGCCGCATCTCGCTAATTACGGGTACGGATGGGTGATAGATACTGTGTATGGAAAAAAAGTGGTGATGCATGAAGGCGGGACTTTTGGTTTTGTCAGTTTTATCGGCCGCATTCCTGACGACAAAACCTGTATCATACTTTTTGATAACCATTCTGGCATCGGTATGGTGAAGATTGCCGAAGATATCAATGCCATAATGAACAATCAGCCCTATGATTTTCCGAAATACAGGAAGGAAATTGAACTCGACGAAGCCACACTTCGCCAGTACGAAGGTGTTTACCAATTTGGACCCCATTTCCTGATCTCTATAAAAATAAATGACGGACACCTGACTGCACAAGCCAATGGACAGGGCCAGAATGATTTTTATGCGGAGAAAAAAGACTATTTCTTCGCGAAGATCGTCGAAACTCAGATGCAATTCATCCGCGACGGCGATGGCAAAGTAACGAGGCTTACAATTTACCAGGGAGGACAGGAAGTACAGGGAAAAAAAATAAAATGAACCATGAAAAATGTCCTGAAACTTGAAGAGGCCATGATGTTTGTATTCAGCATCTATTTGTTCAGCCTGCTGCATTTTCCGGGCTGGCTTTTTGCGGCATTGCTTTTAACTCCTGATCTCGGCGCGCTAGGCTACCTCGGTGGAAATAAATCAGGAGCCTTCTTCTATAATATTTTTCATCACAAAGGCGTTGCAATAGCCATTTATCTGCTCGGCATATACCTGCAGAACGAAAAAATCCAGCTGGCAGGAATAATTTTATTCGGACATTCGTCGATGGATAGGGTATTTGGTTATGGATTGAAATATGTCACAGGATTTCAGTTCACACACCTGGGCCAGATTGGTCGCCAGGCAAATCACAAACCTCTTTGAATACCAAACTATGGCCAAAAGCAAGAATAAGGAAGAAAATATTCAGAACGTTGACTCGGGGATCATTGGTCAATACAAGACCTGGTTTCTAGACTATGCATCTTATGTAATCCTGGAACGGGCGGTGCCTTCATTGCAGGATGGACTCAAACCCGTCCAGCGCCGCATTTTGCATGCGATGAAGGAAATGGACGATGGACGATATAATAAAGTGGCGAATATCATTGGTCAGTCGATGCAATACCATCCGCACGGAGACGCTTCGATTGGTGAAGCGATGGTGAACATGGGGCAGAAGGATCTGCTTATCGATACGCAGGGAAACTGGGGCGATATCCGAACCGGCGATGAAGCGGCTGCAGCTAGATATATCGAAGCAAGGTTGAGCAAATTCGCATTGGAAGTGGCGTTCAATGCCAAAACAACCGAATGGCAACTGAGCTATGACGGAAGAAAAAATGAGCCGGTGAATCTTCCGATGAAATTTCCACTCCTGCTCGCGCAGGGAGCCGAAGGCATTGCCGTGGGACTTGCCACTAAAATTCTTCCCCACAATTTCTGCGAGCTCTGTGATGCGTCGGTAAAATACCTGCGGGGAAAGAAATTTGAGCTCTATCCCGATTTCCAGACAAGGGGCATGATCGACGTAACAAACTACAATGAAGGAAAGCGTGGGGGAAAGGTGAGGATCAGAACCCATATTGAAGAAGTCGATAAGAAGACCCTGATCGTTCGCGACGTTCCTTACGGAGTCACCACGACCCAGCTGATCGACTCGATCATCAAAGCCAACGACCAGGGTAAGATAAAAATCAAAAAAGTAACCGACAACACTGCTGCCGAGGTAGAAATTGAAATAGACCTTGCACAGGGCATTTCTCCCGATATTACCATCGACGCACTCTATGCTTTTACGGATTGTGAAGTGGCAATTTCACCCAATGCCTGCGTGATCAACAAGGAAAAGCCGGAATTCCTCAGCGTCCGCGACCTCCTCAAATTTTCCGTCGACAGCACCAAGGACCTTTTGCAGAGAGAACTGGAAATAAGGCTAAGCGAATTGCAGGACAAATGGCATTACACTTCGCTGGAAAGAATATTTTTTGAAGAAAAGATCTATAAAGAGCTCGAAAAGAAACACGAAACCTGGGAAAAAGTACTCGATGCGATTGCAAAAGCTTTCGAGCCTTTCAAAAAGCAGCTTAAACGCAGTATTGCGAGGGAAGACATTCTCAAACTAACGGAAAAGCCTGTACGTAGAATATACAAGCTCGATATCGAAGAACTTAATAACCAGATCAAATCGCTGGAGGCCGAGATCAAACAGGTGAAACACGACCTTAACAATCTCGTCGATTTTGCCGTTGCCTATTATGAAAACCTCCTGACTAAATATGGCAAGGGCCGTGAACGGAAAACAGAGATTAAGTTGTTTGAAGCCATACAGGCTAAGCAGGTAGCCATCGCCAACACGAAATTATATGTGAACCGCGAAGATGGATTTATCGGCACGGGGCTCAGAAAAGATGAGTTTGTGACCGATTGCTCCGATCTCGACGATATCATTGCCTTCACGAAAAGCGGCAAAATGAAAATCGTCAAAGTGGCCGATAAGTCTTTTATCGGGAAAGATATTATTCATGTGGCCGTTTTTAGGAAGAATGACGAACGCACCACTTATAATATGATCTATGCCGACGGCAAATCGGGGATCAGTTACGGCAAACGATTTAACGTAACGGGCGTTACGCGCGACAAAGAATATGATCTTACTAAGGGCGAAGAAAAAAGTAAGGTCCACTATTTTTCGGTCAACCCTAATGGTGAGGCTGAAGTGGTAAAGATCATCCTGACCCCCGGTTCTTCCGCGCGAAATAAAGAATTTGATTTTTATTTTGAATCCCTGGAGATCAAGGGTCGCAGCAGCCAGGGTAACCAGGTAACCAAATATCCCATAAGGACTGTCAAGTACAAGGAAGCGGGCAAAGCAACACTAAGCGGAAGACACTTATGGTTTGATAACACTTTCGGAAGACTCAATACCGAACAAAAAGGAGAGGACCTGGGAAGCTTTGCGCCTGACGATAAGATCCTGGTCATTTATAGTGACGGAAATTATGAAATCACTGACCAGGAGCTGACCCAGCGTTTCGAAGCGGATAAGATCCTGCTGATCGAAAAGTTCGATCCTGCAAAGATCATCACAGCAGTGTATCTCGATAATGAGAAGCTGCAATACAATATCAAACGTTTCAAAATCGAAACGACCACGCTCAATACCAAATTCTTTTTTATCAAAGATGGAGAAGGTAATCGGCTCGAAGCAATTACAACGGATGAAGAGCCCGTGCTGATCATTCAGAAAGGACGTGGCGCGCAAGTGAGAAAGTCCAAGATAAAAGTGAGCAAACTGACTGAGATCATGGGTTGGAAGGCAGTCGGCGTCAAACTTGACGGCTATACCAAGACCCTTGTAATGGAATGGGAACAAAAGAAGAATTCAAATAAACAGACGGAATTATTCGATTAGGCAGGATTGCTGCCGGACAAATACCAAAAAGATTATTCTGATTTTTTGCGTTTGAACCTCACTGTTGCATTTCCTTTGAAGTCACTGCTAAGGAAGGTTTCGTAGCGTTGCTCACCATCGCTTACGACCATGAGTGCGGTGTTGGGCGGATATTTTCCCAGGTTTTCTGCAAACATGCTGAGTTCGTTTGTCTCTTTAGTGCTGTCAAGCTTTACGTATAGATTGATGGCTCTTTCGCTGAGTTCCTGGTGCGCTGCAATAAGATTGCCGTTCAGAAAAACCGAAATGCTGTCCCCGTCAATTTCTGCATTGTCGTAGAAGCTTACCCTGACGGAATCAGAGGCGACTTCCAATACTTTTCCGAGAACCTGTTTGCGTTTTTTGAATTGCTCACTGATCTTGATAAGATCGGGTCTGATGACCGGCGCTGTGCTGACTACTGAAGTGGTTACGATAGAAGGCGCGACTGCGATATCAGGCACATTATCCCCAGCGGCTTTGTCTTTGACGGGCTCGGGAATTTTTTCGGCTTTTTTTGCAGATGCAGCCGCCGTTTCCTCTTTTTTAGCAGCTGTGGAGGCGCTTGCATCGGCAATATATTCATCTGAATGCGATTTCCAGAACTGATGGGTGGCTACCATGTCCTTAAAAACGCTGTCCTCAACCAATGCTTCTTTGAAAAGCGTATAGCTGACGCGAAGATCAGGGCAGGTGTAGGTATATTTTTTATCGCGAACAAAATATCCCGTCAGCGATGATTTCACTTTCGATACCATCAGCGTTCCATAAAAATTCGTGATGCAATCCACGCTCGCTGCGGTCGAATTCGTTGCAAAATAGATGATGGGTATATTACGGATGACGACTTTCTTGGTTTGCGGATCGAAAGTTCCTTTTACCATGAAACTCTGATAAACATCTTTGAAGTAATAGCCGAAAAATCCTTTGACCTTATTGCCTTTTTGTGCGATGATTAATTCGGTGAGATAGTTGTTTTGAATGCCGGCCATTTCCACATTAGCCTGGCCATACCAATATCCGGTGACTTTTTGCGCATGCGCTGCGTAACAGGTAAATAAACTTAAAAGTATCAGTAATTTTTTCATGGGTTGTTAAATAAGTGAAAATATCGGGCCAAAACAACGATCAATTCCTATTTAAAATCAACAGGTAAAGCTATTTAACGCTCGATTCAGGCAATCATTATATCCGGAACCCATTATTTTTCTACCAATAATCATATTGCCGTACATGACCGAAAATTGCTGCTAACGCGCCGTGAACTGAGGAAACTGGAAAATAAAATGAAGGAAAAAGGCTTTACCCTGATACCCCT
>Ga0206955_1048_pt1 | contig 34415 bp, 28 predicted proteins | sample Alteio_BWOrgHeat_34_FD_153247 | JGI IMG/M metagenome (GOLD analysis project Ga0206955, IMG submission 153247) | Enriched cells from forest soil in Barre Woods Harvard Forest LTER site, Petersham, Massachusetts, United States -... | ecosystem: Environmental > Terrestrial > Soil > Temperate forest >...
GCCGGCTTCGGTCTTGTCGTTGGGATAGAGAACTTTCGAGACGGTTTCGCTGCGGGTCTTCTCGGCGAGAGCCTCGCTGTAACCGCCGCGATTGAAGGCCTCGAGATCGATTTTTTCCGAGGGCCGGGATTCCCAGAGGCGGAGGAAATTCACGGTGGTGGTGCCGTAGCCGGGGATCGGGATGTCGTAGGGAACGCCGACGATCTTCTTGGTGTCCGTCCAATGAGGGACGTAGTTGCCCTTGTCGTCGAAGACGTTTTCGACGTGGCCGTAGAGGCGGACTTCCTGCGTGTATTCGGGGCGTACGATTTCCCACGGCGTGCCGAAGCGCATCCAGTCATCGGGCAACTCGATCTGGTGGCCGTTGGTGAATTCCTGACGGAACAGGCCGAACTCATAATGGATGCCGTAACCGATCGCGGGATAATCAAGCGTGGCGAGGGAGTCGAGAAAGCAGGCGGCGAGACGTCCCAAACCGCCGTTGCCGAGGCCCATGTCGTACTCTTCCCCGCGCAATTCGGCCATGTCGAGGCCGAGTTCCTGGAGCGCCTGCTCGGTCTCCTTGTAGACGCCGGCGTTGTAGAGGCTGTTCGAGAAAAGGCGTCCCATGAGGAATTCGAGCGAAAGATAATAGACCCGGCGGACGTCCTGCTGATTATGCACCGCCTGCGTGGCGATCATGCGTTCGATGATGCGCTCCTGCACGGCCTTGGAGGTGGAGAGCCACCAGTCGCGTTTGGTGGCGGAGTGGACGTCGTGGGCGAGGCTGAATTTCAACTGATGGAGAATGGAGTCCTTCATCGACTGGGCGGATTTCTCGAAAAAACTGTGAAATTTGGGGTTTGTGGTCATGGAGGATGGAGGGGGTGATGAAACGTTGAAACAAATCGCCGACAAACGAACCCGCGTCGAGGTCAAATTGAAGCCGACGCGAACTCGTAACTCGAAAGCAGGAAGTCTGCCAGCAAGGGTCCTTGTAAGGATATCGCCATCTTACCGGGGACGGTCTTTTTAGCGCGCACCGGGCCGGTCGGCAATCCCGTAGGAAAAGACTTGAACCCTTTTTCGCGCTTAGGTAGTTTCTCCCTCTTGGCACATGCGGGTGTAACTCAGTTGGTAGAGTGCAACCTTGCCAAGGTTGATGTCGCGAGTTCGAGTCTCGTCACCCGCTCCCCTTCATTTTGGGGTTTACCTCTCAAACCCGTGAGAGGCAGTGGTCACCAGAAGCCAATTATTGCCAAATTGTTGGCAGCAAAAAGGCCATTCGTCGAGCCATTTTGCCTCTGTTGGGTGTGTCGTCAGCGTGATGTGTGTCAATACGTCGATTCGCTGTGGTGACGTGACCGCGGTTTCAACGAGATCGGGTCTTGCTGGGTAATGGGCCCTTTTCGACTCCCATCGATTCAGAGATCAATTTTTGACCAGCGCGATAGGCTTCCGATTTGTATGAGCTTAACGCTATTTCGTCCAAGTCCGGAACGAGTATGCCGCCTGCAAGCTTAACCGAAGCCGTGGGAAACGGGAATTGAGGGATAGGGATGGACAATGCTAGAGGCTCATCTCTGAGAGAGGTAAAGCAACTGCTGGCGGACTCCCGTATCAGTAGAATCCAATGCCATGCATTGCTCGGTTTTAATTGTGCTCTCCATTTAGTACAAATGCAGTCGTGGGGGGCGATCGAACATTTATTTGACTGGCTTGACGGCTTTGCGGACGTAAACCTTAACGAACCGTCATGGTGACAATACGGAGTCTGTAAGCATGAGCGAATTAAGCGCCAAACTCTTCACCCAGGTCAGCCTGGAGTTTTTCCGGATTCTTTCGAATCCGAACGCGCGTATCTATTTGGATGCAATGGAGGCCCTCGCGCGAGAAATGGGTGATGCGGCTCTGGGCATCTCGCGTCAGGAAGCCGTCGAGACAATCCTGGAAGTACTGGAGGAATCGGCGGGTGGCCTGGTCCCAGAAGATGGCGTTCCCGCTTCCTCGGAGCTTATTCCACCACGCTCCCAGGCTCTGGCCATGCTCAACCGACTCGTGGCCGTGGGCTGGTTGGCCGAGCCGCAGCGAAACGATTTCGAGCGAAGGATCTACCTGGAACGGCAGGGCGAAATCATGCTCGGCGCACTGCGCCAGATCGCCTCGCCCGAGCAAGTGGCCTTTACCGACAAACTCCAGATTGCCTGTTTCACGTTGATGAATCCCGACGCCTTTGCCGATGATCCCTGGGGTCAATTGTCCGGCTGCATCGAGAACGTCAAACTTGGGCTCCTGGAATTACGCGGCATGCAAAAGAATGTCGAGCAGATGACCAAGCGCCAGCTCGCAGCGCAGACCCTGCGCGAGAACCTCGCGATTCTTTACGATGAATTCTCGGAAGCCATCGGTCACACCTGCTATCGGGAATTGGTCCGCGTCCGTCTCCCGATCCGTGCGCGGCAGGCGAAGCGATGCCTTGAACAGATCGAGCTCGACGAAGCCCTGCAAAACAAAATGATCCGCGAGGTGATCCGGCGACGGTTGGCGGACGACCCTGCTGCTGCGGCTAGCCATACCCGCAACCGGATTCACGAACTCTTCCAGTTGCTCGATGCAATTGAGCCCCAGGCGGAAGAGATCGACCAGCGGACGGCGGATTTCGCCCGGCGCTCGTTCGCCCGGTTTCGCTACCTTCAGGAAGTGGGAAGTGCGCGGCGGGAGCAGGTGCAGGAAATCTTCGAGTGGATCAATACTACCTATGCGGGAAACGCCCTGGTCGGTCTTGATCTTCCGGAGAAGTTTCCCGATATGCTCATCCCGGAGGCTGGCCTTATCGCTGGCCTCGAATCGCTCTTCTGGCCACGGCGGCGGCGGACCTTGGGCGAAATTAGTCCGATTGATGCCGACCCTACCGAGGACGAACTCGAGGCCTGCAAGAGGGAGATGGAAGCCAGCTTGAGGGAATCGCTCACCGTCGTCCGCGCCAACCGCTTTATCGAGAACATGAATTTTGAGAAAGTCATTTCCTCTGCCGACATGCCTCTACAAAACGAGGACGATTTATCCGATCTGATTGCCGTCCTGCTGCACAGCGAAGCGGCTGACGCGCGTTATCGGGTGCGGGCCTCCCGCGAAAAAACGGATGGGGACACGGTTCCGGTCGATTCCAAAATCGGCTATCGCATTGAACGTTTTGAAGTGGAGAAGAAATGAGCGAAGTTCCTACCGTAGCACCACTCTTTCCGCATCTCGATGCCAAGGACAGGGCCAACTTGCAGGAAACGGCCCAGCGCCTCCTTGCCAGCGGCTCGATCCTGCGCGACGAATCGGCGGAGCGGGAACTCTATGACTGGTGTCAGAACCGCGCCACGATGTTGGAAGAATGGGCCAGCCTTCTGGGCCTGAAACTGGTCTGGCTGCGCGAAGAGAGGATTCTTCTGGCGCAGCCCGAATCGCCCTCCCTGATGAAGCGGCTGAAGCTGGATGAGACCCTTGTCATCCTGGCCCTCTGGTACGACTACGACACCGAGGTGCGGGACCAGGGCGCTCATCGGGTGAGCTATTCCGTACGGGATTTCAATGAGCGCTTGAGCAGCAAATTCAACAAACTCAAACCACCCAGTGAAACGCGGTTGGAGCAAATCTTCCGGCTCCTGGACCGCAAGAACTTGATTCGTTTTTCGAACGCCAATCCGCTGACCGCCGCCATGATCGAAATCCTGCCGACAATGCGATTTGCCATTCCCTTCAGCGGGTTGGAGGAGTGGACCCGCCTGAAGATCCAGTTTGAGACGGGTGTGCCAACTGATCTGGAATCGACCGACGAGGAGACCAGCGATGAGCCGTAAAATCAATCTCACCCGCCTCCACGCCATTAACTGGTTTGGCTACAATGACGTCCTCGACGTTTGCGGAAATTTGGTCATCGCCGGGGTAACCGGATCGGGAAAATCGGTCTTGATGGATGTCATCCAACTTGTGTTGGTTGGCGATCAAAAAGCCAAATACAACCAATCCGCCACCGGCTCTGCCTCGACACGCAGCTTGAAAAGTTATTGCCTGGGCGACACGAAACAGGACATCGACGGCGCCCCCCAGTACATGCGGGACAAGGGAAGCATCACCTACGTCGCCTTGGAATTCGAGTGGCCCGACCGCAAACGGATCGAAACCTGGGGGCTACGCATCGAGTTCGACAGTGCTGCCAATAATCAGCCCAGCCGCCGCACGGGCTTTCTCCTCGACCGCCGCGTCGATAAGTCGTTTTGGCTGAATCCCGACCGGACACCGCTCGATTTTCCAGCATTCAAGCGTGCGGTGAAATCGCTTGAGGGTGGCGAATTCTACGAAACGATGGATAGCTATCGGCGGGAAATGGCACTCCCGTCGCATCTCAATTTCGACCGGGGCACGCTCGATTATCTCTTGCCGACGGCCATGTCGTTCACGTTTCTCAAAAGCTTCAATGAATTCTGCCGCGACTATATTCTCCCCACCCACGACATCGACATTCAGCCGGTGAAGGAAAGCTTCCACACCTTCCGCAGCCTGGAGCGGGAACTCGGCATCCTTTGCAACCAGATGGAGCGCCTACAAGCTATCCAGACGACAGATCGTCAGCGTGCCGAGGCCGAAAGAGACCAGAAGATCTGGAAATATCTGGAGATCGAACTGCGGGCCGAGGCAGCGGAGGAGGAGCGCAAGGACCTGGCGCGCGAAATCGTCGTCCTGGAAGAAGCGCTGATCGATGACCGAAACCGCCTGGCTGAACTGGACGCCGAATTGGCCCGACTCAAAGACGAAATGGATGCCCTCAAAGCGGCGCTTAACGCGACCGAGGAAGGAAAACTTTTTCTCTCGTTGCGCAAGCGGAACCGGGAACTGGTGGCGGACATCGAACGGCTCAAAGGCATTGGTCGGACCGTCGACGAAGCGGTCGAATCGCGGGTTCGTCAGGCCCAGCGCTGGATTAAACTCAGCAGCGCGCTGCCGGTCGAGGTCAACTCAAGTTTGTTTAAGGATTTCTCTCGTGCAGTGGAACAATTGGGCGCCGGATCCAAACGACAATTGCGGGAACAGGTCCGGCATCAGGCCCAAGCGGCCCAGGCTTTGCAAAAATCGGTAGAAAATGGCGCACGTGAACTTTTTGCCGAAGAGACCCGCCTGCAAAAGGAGCACCAGCGTTTGACCGAGCTTTTGAGCGCGTTGAAACTCGGCCTGGTTCCCGAGGCGAGTATTCTTCTCAATGCCCTCAATAGCGCCCTGCCTTCGCGAGGAAACAAAAAGCGGGCGATGGCCCTGCGTGAACTTTGCGAGGTGCGTGATGAGGAATGGCGCGCAGCCGTGGAGGTTGCCTTCGCCCGCAAATTCGCGGTCGTCGTCAGCGCGGAGGACTACGACCAGGCTGAGCGGATTTACCATGAGTTGAAAACCGAGGCGAATCGCGAGTCACTGATCAACCCCCGGCACGCGCTCGAACTCAAGGGAACTGTCCGTGAAGGCTCTCTCGCCGAGAAACTCGAGACCGAGCATCCGGTGGCCCAGGCGATCATTTCACAGGCGTTCGGCGATTTGATGTGTGTCGATCAACCCATCGAATTACGACAGCACACCCGGGCCATTTTGCGCGACGGTTTCATGTATCAGCGCCCTTTCGTAGAGCGTCGCTCCCATTACCGGAACAATCCCTGCGTGGGTCAACGGGGCATCGAGGCGCAGAAGGCTTTTCTGAAAGCGCAACTTGAAGACATCCAGATGGCCCAGAAAGTCCTGGAGCCGAAGGTCCGCTTGGTCCGGGAGTTTCTCGACTTTCCCCGGCAGAACCAGCTCCTCTCCGAATCGCTCGATGAAGATCTGGCCGAGGCTTTGTTGCTGGAGGATCGTCAGGCCGAACTGCAACGCAACATCGAGGCCATGCGCCCCATTTCCGATCTCGATTTTGGACAAAAAGAACAGGCCATCGCCGATTGCGATCAACAGCACAAGGGCCTTTTCGAGGAACGGGACAACTTGCTCAAGAGTTCCAAACAGGCTGCGCTGGTCAGCTTAAAAAACAAACTGAAGACCGCCGAGACTGACGCATCGACGGCGAAGGACGCCCTGACCCAAGCCGTGCTGGATACGGCCCTCATGCCTCACGTGGTTCGCAAACAAGAAATGCGCGAGGAGGCGTTGAGAGAGCGTCCAGCAAAGGACAAGGCGATCGATTTCTGCCATGAGAGGGCTTTCAAGGCAGATGGTGATGCCTACAAACATCGCGGCGACTTGGTCAATCTGCGCAAGGAACTGGCCATGCTTCACTCGATTTTCCAGGAGTTTGATCCCGAGTCGCTTTCCAACGACGTCTACGACGCCCGACTCGCCAAGATCGCCGAGAGCGACATCAAGCTTTACGAGGAAAAGTCGCGGAGAGAACGTTCCAACTGGCAAAATCTTTTCCGCACGCAGGTCCTTTCGAAATTGCACGCCGCTTTGCATGAAGTGGAAAATCTCCTGGCGTTGCTGAACCAAGAACTGCGTAGTCCGATTGGCAACAGCCGTTATCAAATTGTGCGCAAGCCCAATCCCGAGGCGGAATACGAAGTCTATCGCAACCTGGTCGATGCCTCCACGGCTGCCCAGGAAGATGAACTCTTTTTCGCCTCGCTGGACGGACCACTGAAACAGACAATCGAAGGCATCTTCGACCAGCTCAGCAGTCAAAACGCCAGCGCCGGAGCCCTCGCCTTTCTCGATTATCGCAACTACCACGACTATGACATGCACGTCAGCGATCCGCGTGATCCCGATGGACGTCCCAGCAGCGTGGACCGCCATTCAGGCAAATTCAGCGGTGGGGAAAATCAATCGCCCTATTTCATTGCCATCCTGGCGTGCTATCTCCGCGCCTATCACCGGTACGAAAAGCGGCGCAAGGATCCCTCTCTGGCGCTGGTTCCGATTGACGAGGCGTTTTCGAAGCTGAGCGGCGAACGGATCAAGGACTGCATCGATGCCCTCAAGGCTCTTGATCTCCAGGGTGTCTTCTCCATGTCGAGCGGCAACATTCCCTACGCGCTCGACATGTGCGACCAGATGATCACCGTCATGAAAGTTGAACGGACGGAAGGCCGCCGTCATTTCATCCGGAATATTCCGGTTCCCCTGACCCGAGAGGAGGCCATCGAACGCTATGGCACCACCAGCGACAGCTAGCCGCGTCCTGGCCGAAGTGGCCCGCCGCTTTCAGCGGACCAAAGCCGCACGGACTGGCGTGGTTGCGCGAAGCCGGTTGATTGACTACGAAGACCTTCTCCATAGCTCCGGTTGCAAGGACGGCGAGGAGCGCCGCCTGGCGGAACGCGACTTGGACATCGCTGAACAACAGGGCCTCGTAGAAATCATCCGACACCGCCGCACCGGCCTTCGCCAACAAGTGCGCGTGATCGCGGAAAAGGAACCGGAACTCTTTGCGTTTGTCGGTCTGGCCGCTCCAAGCGCAATCCGCGCAGAAATCCGGACATTGTTCGAAAACGCCAAGGAATTCCCCGTGCCAGAAAATCGCCGCACGGAGTGGACCGTTTTTTGCGGAACCATGATGGAGGATGTGGCGAGTGGACGCAGTATTGCGCCGTTTGATCGGGATAATCTCGCAGAAATTGAGGAGATGCTCAGTCTCCTGGCGAAATTGCTTTCCTGGAAGGGCGAATCATTGATCCGTTTCGCCAGCTCGGTTCTCTGCCGGAATTCAAAACGCCTGGAGGAATTGCAGGCCCGCCTGGGAACCTGTCTTTCACGCATCACCCATGAGACAGTCACGTCATTGGCTGATCTCGGCATTCTTCCGAACGAAAGATCGGCTTGGATCCATGGACCGTTGAAAATCATCTTGTCCGATGGCAAAATTGATCTGGGACTTCTGCACGGTCCTACTCGCTTGAGTTTATCCGATGTGATTCGCGGGAAAGTAACGACCCAGGCCCAACGCTTCCTGACCGTGGAAAATCAGGCCATGTTTCATGAACTCTGCAAGCTTCGTAGTAATGTGGTTCTGGCCACCAGTGGCAGCGAAGGAGGTTTTGCCCATTCAGCTATCATCAGCTTCATCGGACAACTTCCCCGCGAGTTGGAGTGCTGGCATTTTGGCGATTCGGATCCCAAGGGTTTTGAAATCCTTGCCGATTTGCGAGAGCGGAGCGGACGTGTGATCCATTCTTTCCAGATGAGCTACCGTTCTGATACCACAAGTGCTCCCCTGACGAAAGAAGACCTGAATACCATTAACCGACTTCTCTTTTCCACCTTTCTGACCTTCGAGGAAAAGCAGCAACTCGAAACGATGCGGCAGGCAGAACGAAGGGGTCAGTTTGAACAAGAGTCGTTGGGCTCTCCCGCACCAAACTGGCCTTTCTACGTTAGTACCAAGCATCCCTTGAGCGCGGCATAAAAGGGATGTAAGCGGAACCGTCGCGGAACTTTATTCGATACCATCACGAAGCCATTTTCTAAGCCTGGGACAAAAGCTCCCAAACCTGAAGCTTCACCCTGAGGTCTTCGATCATCGTGTGTGGCAGATGAAGCGAGCTTGATTCCAATGCAGTACGCTGGTCGTTCGTGAGGTCATCTATTTGTTCGTCGTGATTGACGGCAAAATCACTGGCCGCAAAAGCGCCACGATGGTACGCCTTCGGCGAAAGAATCCCTGATCCCGGCGCATGGAGCACCTTTGCATTTCCTGGCGCGCGGCTGAGAGTGCGTTACGGGCTCTGCCGGAGCCTTTGTCTACGGTGCTCGGTAAGTGGCACCTCGACCGGCGCGGCCAGCAATCCATAACGGGCTGACGAGGTCGCGGACGCATGCCCGCGAAAACGACAACTTGAAGCTTCAATAGCTTTATTTGGGTGAGGAAGGCAGTTCGGTGGGCCAAAGACATCCGTTGGATGTTGCCCCTTTGGCCCACCGAACCGAATAGCGAGAGGTGTAGAAGTCAAAAAGTCAAAGTCTGACTGCTGACCTAGCGGAGACGGCCATCCAGTGATGGCGCAACTCCCAACCAACAACCTCAATTCCGACTACTTCGGAAACAAAGAAAGCATCATGCCCAAAATCGACCATAGCCTAGAAATTCAATACCACTGTTCGTCTCCAATTTGGGAATTTCAAGACCCAGAAAAGTATATTGCGACTATCCAGATATCATCGACGCCACGTAAAAGGGCGAAAGCAGGGTGGCTGAAATACGGATTGAAAGAACTTGCCTCAGGGGCAAAGGTGTCGTTTGATAGTCGGCCCGCCAGAAATTCCAACTGGCTCTCATACTTGCCGCGTGGTGCAATTGGTAGCACACCAGATTCTGGATCTGGGTGTTCTAGGTTCGAGTCCTAGCGCGGCAGCCATAAGTCGCTATTCCGGAGCGACTTGCGAACTAAAAATGGCGGTGTCGCTGTAAAGCTCGCTGTAAAATTCGCGATACTGGCTTTTCCCAGACGAGAAAATTTTTTGCGGCGATGAACTCTGCTTCATCTGACGGGGGCTTGATCGATTGGAGCTCCGGAGTCTCGTGACTCCGCAACTTCTTGATCATCGTATAACAAACATTTCGTAAAACCGTCATAAACCATGCCTTGCCATCCCCGCCGCGAAAGCGGGCGAGATTATAGGCGGCATCGAGATGAGGGAGGAAAACCTGTTCAAAGTCGGGCTGACTCAGATTACCTCCTGCATCGTGATGTTGCGCTACCCTGAATATACGATTTCAACCGGGTTTATTCCCGAAAAGAAGTTTTTTGTTCATGGAATAAACAACACCCACCGTTGGTAAGGCATGAGGGAAGGCCCATGACTAGCTTTCATGTTTTCAGACATTCGATCGAAAATCAGGACAATCTTATGACGCTAAACGAAAGTGGATGCACGGGAAAGACCACTGGTCGGGAATGTGCCCATACTTGCGGGACCTGCAACGTATCTCGCCGGACAGTTAGACCGATGGGGCATCATGGTTACGGCCCGAAAAATCGAATTTCCGGCTTTTTCCAAATCGTAGATTTATGGCGAACCCGAGAACGAAACCAGGAAGAACCTCGAAACAAGCAGAAGGACATTTTGGAAGTGGCCTCGGTTCCTGCGGCGGAGTGCTGCCCAACCGATTGCCTCAACGCAAGGTGTGATATATGACGCCTCAACCCAAAGCCATCTTCTGTCAGCATGACGTGTGGAACGAAATGCCCGGCAGGCTGGAAGACTTGCCAGCTTTTATCCCAGCTAAATCTCCCGAGAAGGGGAAAAAGGGGGCCGCAACCTATTCTGGCATGACCGATGTGCATCTGGACCCCGTCTTGGAAGACCTCGTCAGGCTTCGGGTGGCCCAGATTCATGGCTGTAAATGGAGCGTGCAGGAGCAGAAAACGAAGTTGAAAACACAGGGCGAAACATACCAACGACTGCGCCTGGTGGAAAATTGGAGAACAGGGACGGTCTTTAGTGATCGAGAAAGAGCCGCGCTTAATCTCGCGGAAGCCATTTCCCGCGACCCAATCTCGACAGTCTCAAACGCGGTTTTCCATGCCGCCTGCGTCATTTTTAGCGAAATCGAGGTGATCTGCTTGATCCTGGCAACTCTGGCGGCAAATGACTGGCACTATCTCCATGAATGACCCTGGAAACGAACGAGCAAATTCTATTTAACGACCAATCCAGCCGATGATAGCAAGAATCCTGATGCTAGGCGGCGGATTTGGAGGTGTTTACGCGGCTGTTTATCTCGAAAAGCTGATGACGCCAGCGGAACGAGAGTCCGCGGAAATCGTCATTGTCAGCAGGGATAACCACCCTCATCTTTCAGTAAGATGATAGCGAAATTGCGCCCCACCCTCCGCCAGGTTTTTAGTTTCAGCCTGCTCGGGTTGTTGCTCGGGCTGGCGGTGCTTTTTTATCTGGTGCTGCATGGTTTGGAAAAAACCCTTTTACGCAGCTCGGAACGCTATCGCGACTTGGCAAGCCGTGAAGTTGCCCAGCAGGTGACAGCCTATCTGAACGAAGCTCCCATGGCGGTCACCCATTTTGAGCAGGAGGTGAAATACGGCCTGATCGACCCCAGGAAAACCGATTCGGTGGAGCAGGGGTTGCTTTCGCTCTTGCTGGCCAATGATAATATCTCGGAGGCAACGCTCACGTATGCGAACAGCACGGGGAAGGGTCAAACAGCCAATCTTGTGATCGATCAGGCTTCCGCGGGCCAGTTGGCGGTTCTTCGTTCCACAACCGTTGGTGAGTTTATCAGCAAGAAAACCTGGTTTAACGGGTCTCAATTTGTCTCCCAATCCGTAATCCTCCGAGGGAACCCGACGGCAGGGGCCACGGCATCGACTCCCGTTATTCCATCCGTGGATCCGACGGCCCACTACACCTTTCAAACCGCGGTGTACGATGATTACGGACAGCTCATCTCGACGGACCTGCATTGGTCCCAGCTTGACGAAGGACTGCCTGAAGTAAAACGGCGCGTCGAGGTGAGCGTGCAAAAGACCATTGAAGATTCCCATGCCCATTTTGCGGGCGTTTTGCGGGTGGGACTTATGAAGTCGCAAATTGACCAAGCGGTGCGGATACATATTACCGATCAGACGGAAGGCGATCCGCATTTGATTTTTCTTTGCGATAACCAGGGGCGATTGATAACGGGTTTTGGTAATCGGGATATTGTGGCTGTTTCGGGTATTGATTTGCGGGTTGTGGCCGACGACATGCCGGTCATGGTAACGAGGGCGCTTCAAGAACCAGCTCTCAAGGATATCGACAATGACCGGCCCCTTGCAGCGACTTCCTTTAGCTTGGGGAACAAGGTCTATCTTTGCACATTCCGTTATTTGCCGGGCACGCAGGACTGGATTGTCGGAATCGTTGTGCCTCGGGATTTTTATCTGGGCACGCTTCTACAAGTTCGTCAGCAAGTTTTATTGGCATCACTTACACTCATCGTCGTCATCGTCGTGGCGGGTGGCCTGATCATTCGCGGCGTGGTGAGATCGCATTCACTGATTCTGAAAGAAACGACCAAGATGAATGAGTTCGAATTTTCGCCGACCCATAACTCCTCCTATCTGCGGGATGTGGGGGAAGTTCTTGTCGGATTGGAGAGAGCGAAAACGGCCATGCGTGCCATGAGCAAATATGTACCGGTCAATCTGGTGAGGCAGCTTTACAACCAGGGGGAAGAACCGGTCCTGGGCGGAAAATCTTGCGAACTGTCGGTGTTATTTACCGACATCAAGGACTTTACCGCATTTGCAGAAAGCGTGGCGCCGGAGGAACTGGCGAAGATTTTGGGTCTTTATTTGCAGGTGATGGCGAAAACGATTCAAGGCGAGAAGGGCACAATTGACAAATATATCGGAGACGCGGTGATGACGTTTTGGAATGCGCCTGAAGCCGTGCCCGATCACGAAATACTGGCGTGTCGCGCCGCGCTCCATTGCCGTGAGGCCTTGCAAAGGCTGTACGATTCGCCCGACTGGCGCAATGCTCCCCGGTTTGAAACGCGGTTCGGCCTCCACCGCTGCGTGGCTACGGTCGGGCACTTCGGCGCCCCGGACCGATTGAATTACACCGCGATCGGAGACGGCATTAACCTCGCCTCTCGCCTTGAAGGGTTGAACAAATATTACGGGACGCACATTATCGCAAGCGAAAGGATCCATGCCGCGGCAAAGGATAAGTTTGAATTTCGCTTACTGGATCGTGTGGCTGTCAAAGGCAAGTCGGAAGGCATTGTGATTCATGAACTCTTGGCCGAACGAGCGGAGGAGAAATCTCGTCCTGAGTTGGTAGAGCTCTACGAGCAGGCCTTTGCTTCCTATCAAAATGGTGATTTCGAGACAGCCTTAAAACTACTAGAGCGCCAAGATGAGGACGCCCCAAGTCGCGTTCTGGCCCATCGATGCCGTGAGTTCCTGACGAATCCACCCTGTAATTGGAACGGCATTCACGTCTTTGACTGGAAGTAGCGCATACGATCAAAAGCGGCGTCAAAGGCGAAATGCCCACCTTTGTCCAAAGGTATGATGATAAACAAATCGCGTCCATCATGAGCTATTTGCGGGCCCTGCGCTGAGGTTTACTGGGTATGAAAAGCTTATTCTTTCATATCCCGACACACCCCACTCAGGCATCGTCCAACATCGTCCGCAAGGTCTTGAGCAACGTTCCAGCCGTGTAAGGTTTTGTCAGAAAATATTTCACTCCGGCGCCGGACGCCTTGGCCACGTTGCCATTTGCATTCAGACCGCTTGCCGCAATGATTTTGACCGCTGGATTCATCCGCACCAGGGCATGAATCGTGGCAGGACCATCCATGACCGGCATCATCATATCGGTCAAGACGGCGGCGATTTCTTTTTCGTGTTTGGCGTAAATCGCCAAGGCATGAGCTCCGTCCGTCGCGGTCAAAACCTGGTAACCGAAGGCCAGCAAGGTCTGGCTGGTGATGGTGAGGATGGAAACTTCGTCATCGACCACCAAAAGGGTCTCGCCATTTCCTCGGGGCAAACCGGTTGCTTCCAACTGTTCTTCCAGACCTCCGGAAGATGTTTCCATCGCTGGCAGGTAGACTTTAAACGTCGTGCCTTTGCCGGGCTCGCTGTAAACGTTAATGATTCCATTATGGCCTTTCACGATGGCCATGACCGTCGAGAGGCCCAGTCCGGTTCCTTTGTTAAGTTCTTTGGTGGTGAAGAAGGGCTCGAAAATTTTCTCGAGAACCTCAGGAGGCATGCCCGTTCCTGAATCGGTGACGCTGATCTGAACGTAATGACCCGGCTTGGCCTGGATGTTCATCGCCGCGTACTGTTGGTCCAACACACAATTTTCTACGCAGACGGTTAGGTTGCCACCGTTCGGCATCGCGTCCCGGGCATTCACGCAAAGGTTCAGAAGGATCTGATGCATTTGCGTGGGATCGCCCCAAATGATCCACGTGTCGTTGGGGATGGAGAACTCCAGTCGCACGTCCTTCGGGAAGGTGTCCTTGATGATTTTCTCCAAGTCCTTCAACAGGTGCCTAGGCTGGACTTCTATCCTTTCACCAGCCATGCCGCGCGCGAACGAGAGCACTTGCCCCACGATGTCCGCGCCACGTTTGGCGCTGACCTCGATGGTTTCCAAAATTTTCGTTGCCTGCGGATCGTCCGACGTGCTCTTGAGGATGTCGATGGACATCATGATCGGCGCGAGGATGTTGTTCAGGTCATGCGCGATGCCGCCGGCAAGCGTGCCGATGCTTTCCATCCGTTGCGCCCGCATGAACTGGGCCTCGATCTTCTTCCTCTCCGTGACGTCACGGAAGCTCCAGACCCGACCGACGGGCTTACCCTCCACCAGCATGGGACGCGAGAAACGCTCGAAAACCCGGCCATCCTTGAAGTCAAGCACGTCAAAACTCTCCTCCAGCGGATGATTATAAAGATGATGGACCTTCGCGAGAAACTGTTCGGGCGTTTTGAGTTGATCGAGAACACACCGAATTGCGAGGGTGTCGTTGTTGGCGGCAAGAAGATCGGGCCCGATGCGCCACATCTTCACGAAGGTTTCGTTAAATGAGAGGATTTGCCTATCTGCTGCAATCGTCAGGATGCCATCGGCGGTTGAATCAAGGGTGGCACGCAGCAAAGCGAGTGAGCGAACGTTACTTTCCTCTGCCCGCTTGCGCTCGGTGATGTCTTTGGCCATCCCGCCGATGCGGATAATTTTCCCGTCCGCATCGCGAATCGGGGTGCCGCTGGCCAGCACCCAGCGCATAGAGTCGTCTGACCGGATCACGCGGTATTCTGTCTCGTACCGGGCTGACTGACCCGAGAGTACGGTTGCGTACGCATGGAGCACTCGTTCCTGGTCATCGGCATGGATGGAGGTCACCCAGGCGCGGGGGTCTTGATAAAATCGCTTGGCGGGCAAGTCCCAAATTTTTTCCACGGCGGGGCTGACGTAAAGGATTCGTTCCGGATTCAGGCCGACGAACCAAAAGACCTCGCTACTCTGCTCCGCAAATTGCCGGAAACGTTCTTCGCTATCGACCAATTCTTCCGTGCGCTTGGCGACGAGGTGCTCAAGGTTTTCGTTCAGCCACTTGATACGGCGTCCGGCGAGACGCAGCTCAAGCAAGTGGACCACCTGGCGCGATAGAAGGATGAGCATCTCGCGCTGTTCAGGCGTGAGGTGATGGGGTGTGCGATCAAGCACGCACAGCGCTCCGATATTCTGCCCATCCGGCGTGACCAACGGCGCGCCCGCGTAAAAACGGACGTTCGGGTCACCGGTGACAAGTGGGCTGTCTCGGAAACGTTCGTCCTCGAGTGCATTGGGGACTTCAAGTATTTCGCTGCCCAATATCGTGCGACCACAAAAGGAAGTATCTCGCGGTGTCTCGCTCACTCCCATGCCGATATTGCTCTTGAACCACTGCCGCGCGGTATCAATGAGCGTAATCGTGGCAATGGGCGTGCCGCAAATCTGCGAGGCGAGCCGCGTGAAATCGTCGAAATCCGCCTCGGCGGGCGTATCGAGAATGTCGTAGCGCCGCAACGCAGCCAGGCGTTCGGATTCATTTGGAGGAATGGGTGCGTGTTGCATGGGGCGGAGGGCTTATTTATTCCGCGTAAGGAAAGTTTTTGTGAATAGAACCAGACGAACAGTAAAGTTGTTCAAGAGCCGGTTGGCACCAAGCTCCACCGTGGCCTCAGAAGTGAAATGGTTGGCCATGAACGCTCCGATCCGCTGGGATACGGCGACGACGGCTATCATTTTACCTTTAACAGTCTTCATAAATTCGGATTCGATTGTTTGAGGTGGCGGGAGTTGAAATCGGATTATTCAATCCAACGGATTACGCGCACGAGATGCGGTCCTGCGGTCGTCGGACTCCAGAGCAGCGCCTTATCCGGCAGTGATTCCTGGGTACGGCATTCTATCCTCTGGATTTGAATATCGCCGGCTTGGATGAGGACCCCATTGATGATGGGAAACGGTTCCCTTAGGGTCTTAAGATCAGAGATTGGCTTGATCATATTTTTGATGAGTTTCCCCTCACGACAAGAAATTCGTTCCTGCTTCGATGAAGGTTGGTTCCCCATTCTTGATTCCACGAATTTCCAAAACCCCCTCTTCCAGAAGATTTAAAACTCCTCGTGCAACATCCATTGTTTCAATGGCCTTTAGTATGGCCGTCGCGTCGGCTCTTGGTATTTCATGCCTTTGAATGCTCTTGTTTACGGCAGCTTTTAGTTGCATGCTTAACATGGATTTGTGCGCGTTTGGAGAGATGGTTGCCTAAATCGTAGAAACTTGCCTGCTGGTAACACATCGTGTTTGAAAGATGTGAGCCCATCGGCGTCTTCCTCATTCCTTACCCGCTACACGTCTCGTTTATTCCATGAACAAGAATATTTTTGGAATAAAGCGAGCCTAACCTAGGCATGATGTCCCTTGAACCGGACGAGATGCGAATCGATCGCCAGTTGCAGAATTCTCGGAGCCCTTTGTTTCCCGCAGGCGCTATAGGTTGACACGATCAAATCCCCCAAAGTCATGCTTTTGGCTTTGATCCGGCAGGAAGCGTCACTTGTTCTATTTTGTGTTTTCATCATGCATGTGCGAGTGAGCTTTGTTCGATTTCCGCCTTCGACCAACCCTCATTGGCAATGCTGATTGCAACCAACAGAATGCTGGCGATGAGTTCGCGCGGAATATGCGCTGGTTCGGCGTAATTCGTGCCACCGGGCTTGGGGATTGATTGGCGGGCCTCTGCCAAGCTAACGGATATATCCCGAGCCAATTCTGTAGCGAGCGCCACTCCAGCGGCAGCGTCAGTGGTTTTGAGAGATTGAATTGTAGTGGTGGTTTTCATGAGTAGTTTGTTTTATTCGAAGCGATCCAGGTTCATCACCTTGTTCCAGGTCGCGACGAAGTCGTTGACGAACTTCTTTTCTCCATCGGAGCTTCCGTAGACTTCCACGAGGGCGCGCAGGATGGCGTTGGAACCGAAGACCAAGTCAACCCGTGTGCCGGTCCACTTGATGGCACCCGTTTTGCGATCACGGCCTTCCAGGATATCCATGTCTTTCGAGGACTGGTTCCACGCCGTGCTCATGTCGAGCAGATTGACGAAGAAGTCATTGGTCAGCACCTCAGATCGCTTGGTGAAGACACCATGCTGCGTTCCGCCAAAGTTAGTCTTGAGTACGCGCATACCTCCGATGAGGGCCGTCATTTCAGGCGCAGTCAGAGTGAGTAGTTGCGCCTTGTCGATCAGCAGCGCCTCGGCCGGCACGGTGTATTTGCCCTTGAGGTAATTGCGAAAGCCGTCCGCGATGGGCTCGAGCACGGCGAAGGACTCAACATCAGTCTGCTCCGGCGAAGCGTCCATGCGTCCCGGTGTAAAGGGAACTGTGACCTCGTGACCGGCATTTTTCGCCGCTTGCTCGATACCGACGCATCCAGCCAGGACAATCAGGTCCGCCAGTGACACTTTCTTGCCGCCGGTCGCGGCACTATTGAACGCGCTCTGGATGCCCTCCAGTATCTTGAGCACCTTGGCCAGTTGGGCGGGCTGATTCACTTCCCAATCTTTCTGCGGGGCCAGGCGAATGCGGGCTCCGTTTGCTCCGCCGCGCTTGTCGGAGCCACGGAACGTGGAGGCCGATGCCCATGCGGTAGAAACCACTTCCGAGACCGAAAGACCGGAAGCCTGGATCATGCCCTTTAGGTGGGCGATATCCTGCGCATCGACCAAGGGATGATTGACCTTGGGGATGGGGTCCTGCCAGATGAGTTCCTCGGCGGGAACATCCGGGCCGAGATAACGCGCGCGCGGCCCCATGTCGCGGTGCGTCAGCTTGAACCACGCCCGGGCGAACACATCAGCGAATTGGTCTGGATTCTCCATGAAGCGCCGCGATATTTTTTCGTAAGCGGGGTCGAATCGCAGAGAGAGGTCGGTGGTCAGCATGGAAGGCGCGATCCGCTTGGACGAGTCGTGCGCATGCGGTACTGTGCCGGCGCCAGCGCCGTTCTTCGGCTTCCACTGATGCGCACCGGCCGGGCTCTTCGTCAGTTCCCATTCGTAGCCGAACAAGTTCTGGAAAAAGTCGTTGCTCCACTTCGTCGGTGTGGAGGTCCATGTAACTTCCAAGCCACTGGTGATGGCATCGCCGCCTTTGCCGGAGCCAAAGCTGCTCTTCCAGCCCAGCCCCTGGTCCTCAAGGCTGGCCGCCTCGGGCTCATGCCCCACATGGGACGCCGGGCCAGCACCGTGAGTCTTGCCGAAGGTGTGGCCCCCAGCGATGAGCGCCACCGTCTCCTCGTCATTCATCGCCATGCGGGCAAATGTCTCGCGGATATCCCTCGCGGCCGCTACCGGGTCGGGGTTGCCGTCCGGACCTTCGGGGTTGACGTAGATCAGGCCCATCTGCACCGCAGCCAGCGGATTCTCCAGGTTGCGCCCTTGCGAATCCCCCTCCTGCTTGGTGTCGGACAAAAGCACCGAACCTTCCTTATCGACACCCTCGGAACCATGCGAGTAACGCTTATCGCCTCCCAGCCACTTGGTTTCCCGGCCCCAATAGACGTCAAGGTCCGGCTCCCAGACGTCCTCGCGGCCCCCTCCGAAACCGAATGTTTTAAATCCCATCGTTTCCAGGGCCACGTTTCCCGTGAGAATCATCAAGTCAGCCCAGGAAATCTTCCTGCCATACTTTTGCTTGATCGGCCAGAGCAGGCGCCGCGCCTTGTCCAAACTCACATTGTCCGGCCAGCTGTTGAGCGGCGCAAAACGTTGCTGCCCCCTGCCTCCGCCACCCCGACCGTCCCCGGTGCGATAAGTGCCCGCGCTGTGCCAAGCCATGCGAATGAATAAAGGGCCGTAGTGGCCGAAGTCCGCCGGCCACCAGTCCTGAGAGTCGGTCATCAGCGCCGTGAGATCCTTTTTCACTGCCGCCAGATCGAGGCTCTTGAGCTCTTCCGCGTAATTGAAGTCGCCGCCCATCGGATTGCTCTTGGAAGAATGCTGGCTCAGAAGTTCGACTTTCAGCTGTTTGGGCCACCATTCGCGGTTGGTCGTGCCGCCGCCGGCAGTTTGATGGAAGGGACATTTGGATTCGTTTGACATGGGTTTTTCCTTAGGACAGTCGGTTTGGTTTCCTTACACTGGAACAACAGGAATTATAGTTGAAATACTTTGTTTTCATCGTGATCATAGATGCTATCTATGGAACTCCATCAGCTTCGCTATCTCTTGGCCGTGGCCGACAACCGCAGTTTCACGGCAGCGGCCGAACTCTGCCATGTCAGCCAGCCGACGCTCAGTCATCAGATTAAAAAACTGGAAGAGGAAGTGGGCGAGCCACTGCTGCAAAGACGAAAAAAGGGCACATACCTCACTCCATTGGGCGAACGGGTCTATCGGCATGCACAGGACATTCTCAAAAACGTGGAATCGGTTCAGCAGGCCGCCTCTGCTTTTTCGCACAGCGTTCAAGGTCTCCTCAAGATCGGAGTGATCCCGACGATAGCCCCTTACCTTTTACCGGGCTTGCTTCGTCTCTCACAAAAACGTCATCCAGGAATTAACTTTCAGATAACGGAGGAACCGACCGAGCATCTGCTCGCCTCTCTCGGCACTGGCGCGCTGGATCTCGCCATACTCAGTCCGCCCATCGCAAACGACCACGTGCGAACTCAGGACCTGTTTGAAGATGAGTTCCTGCTGGCTCTACCCAAGAATCACTCGCTCCTCAAATCTCGCGACATTTCGCTGCGTCGCTTGCGGGAGTTGCCCATGATCCTGATGAACGATGCTCACTGCCTGCGGGGACAAACCATTTCGTTTTGTCACCGGTCGGGCTTTGCTCCCAAAGTATTCATTCAGAGTTCCCAACTCGATACTGTCTTGGCTATGGTCGAGACAGGACAGGGGATATCTTTGGTTCCTGCGATGGCACGTAAATCATTCCGGCATCGCAAAGTCGTCTTCCGCTCGCTGCACCCCGAGAAGCTCTCACGCAAAATCAGTCTCGCCTGGTCGAAACAGGTCACTCCCAGTCGATCTTTCAATGCGTTCATCGAGCTTTGCAAGACAATGGACAAATAGATATAACGACATGTTCATGAAAATAGATAGTGCGTGGCTGTTTGCTGAACGTCGACTCTACGTCGACTGGCTAGAGGAGCGCACACTCTCATGAATGTCCTGGCGACGGGCCAAAAACGTCTTGTCATCATCGGGGCTTCGGGAATGGTCGGGGGATACGCCCTTCGCTACGCGCTCGACCACCCCGTCGTTGGAGGTGTGACGGCTATCGGTCGCAAGAAACTTGGCCTTTCGCATCCCAAGCTGGCAGAGGTACTGCATCGAGACTTCGCGGACTGCTCCGCCCTCGCGGAAGTACTCTCAGGTCAGGACGCAGCACTCTTCTGCTTGGGTGCATACACGGGGGCGGTACCTGACGCCGAGTTCCGTGCGATAACCGTGGATTATACGATTGAGTTCACGCGCGTTCTTTTCGGCAACAGTCCCCACGCGACATTCTCATTCTTGAGCGGGAGTGGCGCAGACCCGACAGGACGAAGTCGAATGGCCTTTGCGCGCTACAAGGGAGAGGCCGAGAAAGCGCTGATCGCGGCAGGGTTCCCCCGCGTTTACATATTTCGGCCCGCGTATATCTACCCCGTGGAGCCACGCAACGAACCGAATTTCGGCTACCGGTTATTGCGAGCAATCTACCCGGCGTTTCGGGTGCTGTTTCCCAATCAGGTGATTCCCGCCGACGACTTGGCCCGCGCCATGGTGGATGTCGCCGTCCGGGAAACTGGAGAACCCGAAAGCCTGACTTTCGAGAACCGAGACATCCGATCTTATATAATTAAACTTAAGTGACAGCCTCATTTTTCCGTGAACCCCGACGAGATGCCTCGCCTCAATCTCGCCAGTAAGCTTGGCGCTAAAGGATTCGTTGTGTTTCACCGGAAATGCGACCTTTTCTACCAAGTGTCGCATTTTAGAAGATGCTTTATCAGAGCATACGCGCGCGGGCGTCAGGTGGAGTTTTGTTGTACCACCCGCCACGGTTTAGGTGGGTAATACACTGGGTGTTCTAGGTTCGAGTCCTAGCGCGGCAGCTTTTCTGGTCTTTTGCCAATCAATGACAATCGGTGTCAAAGTGCGATTTCTCCTCTGAGAATTGAGTTTTTCTTCCGATTGTTGACCCACGTTAACTTTGACAGTCTGGGACAGTTTTAACCCCCCTTTGTCAGAAATCTGTGTGCACAGGTGTGTTCGCAAAACCCATGGTAACTTGTTGATGGCCTCACGGGTACCCTGTCGTTGATCTTCGAGAATCTCCACCGTGGACTCTGAGCGAAGTGCCCTGAACAACTAGTCCGACAAGTAGAAGGAGTTGAAGGGGAAGTGACCGGCTCATTGCCAAAGGTGGTCATTTTTATCAGGCAGAAATTCCAATGCATACCCCTACACTTGGGGCGTGAGTTGGAACAGTGTTGTCGATCATTGGAACCGAACGTAACATTGGTGCCTTTAAGCCGTCGAAAATGAAACTGTCTATTTTCAGAAATGTCTTGGTTGCTCTTTACGCCTTCCTCGCCGCCAATTCTGCCTCCGTGCAGGGATGCTCGCGTATTCTTTGGAACGACAATGGACAGACTGTCGTGTCGGGGCGCTCCATGGATTGGTCGCACTCGTTTGACGACTGGATGTTTGCCTATCCGCGAGGAGAAAAAATGACCGGTGGCAATGTGCCGGATTCCGCCCAATGGACTTCCAAATACGGCAGCGTGGGTGTCAGCATCATCGGCTATGCCAAACAATACGGTTACGATTTTTCGCGGGATGGGGATACGGATGGCTTGAACGAAAAGGGTCTCGCCGTGCATGTCCTCTACCTGGGAGAGACGGAGTATGGCGGACCGGATGGACGACCTACGGTGTCCTACATGCGCTGGGCCCGCTATCTTCTCGATAACTTTGCCACGGTGGCCGAGGCGGTCGAGGGCATGAAGAAAACCCGCATTGCTTCCGTGCCGATCGGCAAGGCCGTTCTGGGCGCCCATGTCGCGATCGAGGACAAGTCGGGAGATTCCGCCATTTTTGAAATCGTGAAGGGCAAAATGACAATCCACCACGGACCTCAATACCGAGTGATGACGAACGATCCCGTTTACGACGAGCAGATAGCCAACCTTAGCCGCTACGAAGGATTTGGGGGCAAACTGGAAATGCCCGGCGCCACGGCCTCCGAACATCGTTTTGTCCGGGCCTCCTATTATCTAAAATTCTTGCCCAAGCCGGCGAATGATGTCGAAGCCATCGCCACCATCCGCAGTCTCATCCAGAATATCACCGTTCCTTTTGGTGCGCCTTACGGCGACGGGGTTTACCCGACTTGGTGGACGTCAGCCGTGGATCTCAAGGACGAGGTGTATTACTTCAACTGGGTTCGGAGTCCGAATGTAATTTGGGTGCCTTTGGACGAGTTGAACCTTGCGGAGGGCCAGCCCGTCCGAACTCTCAACCCGCGTGATCCCAAACTCGTGGGCGATGTTTCCCGTCTTTTTGAGCCGGTCGGCAAACCATAGCAGCATACGAAACGCCTTTCGCTCACACTTTGCCTTCCCCAATAAAGATGCGGCGGAATTTTCCCCAGAATTCGCCACCCCTGACAAAGATACTGATCAGATTAGGTTTCCCGGCGCAAGGGGTGAGAGGCGCAGCGAATGCCGCCGCCTAATTTCGAAAGGACATCCATGCGAAATCCCGAGACCACATTGACCTCGCGCTTTTCGAGTTCCGCGATCAAGCGGACATGCTCCTCGGCAACCAGCGGAGTATTCGCGTCGAGGCAAACGGTATTGCATCCCATGTGATGCGCCTCCTTTTCGGTGGCGGGAATAATTTCCCAATCCTTGAGGATGGACGGCAGCCCATCGGCCAGGCCGCTCAGGCAACAGACGGCTAGACCGGGACGAATCACGGCGAACATACAATCGAGATGCAGCCATTCGCCGGTGAGCGGGACTTCGTGCACCGCGTAACCTTCCGGACCCAAGGCCCGCCGCAGCCATGCGATTCCCGCGCGATCCGAGGCCAGGCCGGAGTTGCCCACGAGAATGTCTTTATCGAAAATAAAGATATCGCCGCCTTCGAGAAACGGACCGGGTCCATCCGACTCGCGAGTCGGATGGACCGGTCGCGGCTGTGGCATGGCAAGGTACCGCGCGGATACGTCCTCCGCGAGGCGCTGCTCGATCATTTCGCGCAGGCCGAAAATTTCGCGGCGGCGATAAGGCGTTTTCACCGCCAGTTCGATTAAATTGCGGCCCACCACCAAAATCGGATCGCGGACATAGATCGGGGCCCCTCCCGCCGCAAGTTCGGCGCCAAACCGCAACTCATCCTCCGATAGCGGACGCGGGCGATGAACCTTTACCCCGGCCCGTTCGTAAACCTTCGCCAGACCCTCCAACTGCCGAGCGGCGGTTTCCATCATGCTCGGGGCAATGCTGTAGAATGTTTTGCCACAGTGTTGCTCCATCAGTGCTAGGGTCGCCTTGTCCAGATACGCATATGACATGTGGGTTGGCGCCGGAACCCGCATATCTTCAGGCAGGATGCCGACGATCACTTCGCGCAGTCGGCTCCATTCGTTGAAAACACCGATCTGGTGGTAAGCAATCATCGTCTGCTATTTCGCGGTGGAACGAAGACGTTTGGTCTCGTCGAAAGAGGCTTGGCGGGTAAACACGCCGAAGCGGGCGGGAAGGAGTGGCCATGGCGAAGATTGAAGGCCAAGTTTCATTGGAGAGTTATTTCGGGCTTTGGGATTGCTGGTGGGCGGCGATCAAGGTGCCGAATTCCAGCATCAACAGGCTGGCGGTGGTTGGCAAGGGATTATCGAGCGGCGGGCAGTAGCCGACGATGTCCGCGCCTATGAGGTCGAGGCCGCAGTGGGTGGACCACCCAATTCATCTGGTTGCGGCAAATCCTCGATGCGCCCTGATCTTCGAGGGCCTCCGTTAGTGTTAACAGGCCCTAGGCCATTCTATCCCGGGTTCTCCCGAATTGCCCCGGATTTTCTACAGGTTGCCCATTTTTATAGGGTCGGATTACAAAATTGGGTTACAAAGGATTCGGCGGGTACACCCGTTAGTTAAGAGTCTAGGTCGTAAAAGGATAGGTGATGGTTTCCCAAGCGTTCTTCTGGCATTGATTAGCGGAATTGTCCTGATAAACCTAGGAGAACCTTCCTACTCCGTGGCCCTTGGACCTAAAACTTGGCGAGAGCTTTTCGACGCTGTTTACGAGATGAACAGCGCTGATAATCACGCCGATTTTGCGACGGCTGTGGTGGCGGGTTTAAATCGCCTGATCATCGCGGATGTAACAGTTTTTCAGGTTTTCGACCGCACGAAGCAGCGACTGATGACGCGGATGTCGCCCTCCGAACCTTTTACCAGAGACGAAATCGCCTACTACACGTCGCATTCCGGAGACATGCCATTGGTCGCCTACTACGCGCGCGGAAACGACATCCAGGCCCGCCGGATGTCGGACGTGATTGATCTCGAGGTATGGCTGGCGAGCGATTACTACCGCATTTGCCAGTCGCGCCTGAAACTGTGGTACTGCGTCGCTTTGCCGATCAAGGTCAACGAGTCAACCGTCGTCGGCATATCGTTCAACCGAGGCGCCGCCGATTTTTCGACTCGCGACTGCGAATTGCTAGACGCCTTCGCGCCCCATTTTCGCCTCGCTTGGGACCGTCACGAGGACCCGTGGGCGGAACGGCGTGAACTCGACTCGAGAAAACGCCTGCAGCGCCTCGGGCTTTCGCTCCGCGAGAGCGAAGTGTTGTACTGGATGACCGAGGGCAAGTTGAACCGGGAGATCGCAACGATCCTCGGGATCAGCCTTGGCACCGTGCAGGATTACGTCTCGCACCTCCTGATTAAGCTCAAGCAGGAAAACCGCCACGCCGCAACTGTCTTTGCCATTGGCAAATTGCGACGGAATTGAGACGGAGCTACCCCACTCGTGGGGATACCCAACCTGGGTTCGAGTACCTAGCGTCAAGGTACAATCGTCTTTTCCAACCGCTATCCCCAACCGGGACTACCTATGGCCTTTAACCCCTCCCCAGAAGATGTAGCGAAGCTAAATAGCCTCTCCTGCCTCGCCGACGGGAGCTGCGGTTCTACTCGTGAAAGCGGGAGAAAATTCCCAGCGTTTAGCCGATGGTTGCCCGGGATTCTCTGGCTTGTGGTTGCTGCCATGCTGGGTCTGAATCCAGCCCAGGCCCAGACCCCGGACTACACGGGCATGGTGGTTTTTGGTGACAGCTTGGTTGATGTCGGAAATACGATTTCGTTATTCTCCGAAAGCCAAAATCGGACGCTGACAGGCTACAATCCCAACTTCTATTACAACAATCGATTTTCCAACGGCCCGATCTGGGTGGACGATCTCTACTCCAGTTTGGGCCTCGGGAACATTAGTGGGCTCCAGGTGAACGACAATGCCAATAATCAGAACGGAACGGACTTTGCCTGGGGGGGCAGTCGAAGCGGAACCGGCGCCTCGTTTGTACTCCTGGCGAATCTCCAGCCTCAGGTGGGCTTCTATACAAGTCAGCTCAGTGCCGGCAATCCGGCCCTCCCCGCCCCGGCGACGACCTTATACGTCATCTGGAGCGGTGCGAACGATGTTTTCGCCAACGTCAACAACAACGACCCGATTACCCCGGACCAGGTCGCCGCCAACATCTCCACCTCCATCACCAATCTCTATAACGCGGGAGGAAGATCGTTCCTGGTCCCGAACCTCCCGCCCATGGGACTGATACCGGCATTTGTGAACGATCCGGTGAAGTCGGCTCAGGCGACCGCTTTTGTCAATAGTTACAACCTGCTGTTGCAGAATTCCCTTGATTCTCTGTCCCTCACCCTGGCCGGCATCGATATCACCCAGCTCAATGCCAATCAACTGTTTCTCAATATGACCAATAACCCTGGGGAGTACGGCTTCACCAATGTCACCCAGCCAGCCTATACGGGGGATCCTAATGGTTCGCCCCCTTACGGTTCCGTGGTTTCCAATCCGGACCAGTATCTATATTGGGATAATAATCACGGCACCGTGACAACCAACGCCTTCATCGCCGAGGCGGCGTTAGACGCCCTCAGTGTTCCCGAACCCCCCACTTGGACCTTGCTCCTCGGCGGCGCTCTACTGTTAACCACTTTCGACCGAAGGACCAGGAGACTTGCGATCCGTCCCTCCTAGCTGGGCAAGGAGTAAGCGCGGACTACCCCACGCGTGGGGATACTCAACGCGAGACTGGCAGCTTATCGTTCGCACCATCTCCTTCCTTGGAAGGCAACGTCAAACCCGAACCTTAACCTGCTTATGGCCTTTGAATCGCGCGAAGTAAAACACCACGCCGCCCTGGCTGGCGTGTTCCTGCGTCGCGAATGAGGGCCAACGCACCAACATCCTAACCTACTATGAGCGAACCCATTTTTTCGGATGAACTTTTTGCCAGCTATCAACATTGGTCTGGCATCCCGACCTTTCTCCGCTGTCCCCATCAGCCGAACTTTCAGGATACGGATATTGGCTTGCTCGGATTTCCTTACGCTGGTGGAAATCCGGTCGAACACATGCAATATCTCGGGCCGCGCACAATCCGAAATCGTTCCATGGGCTTCGCCAGAGCGCATCGCGAATTTAAGGTCGACCCCTTTAAACTGGCCCGTATCCGGGACCTTGGAGATGTCCCGCAGTTGCACCCGCTCGTTCCTGATTTGCAAGCGGCAGACGCGCAGGCCTATTATGAGAAAGTCTTCAAGGTCGGCATTATCCCCATCAGTATTGGAGGCGATCATTCCGTCACTTGGCCAATTCTGCGCGCGGCACGCAACACCCGGTTCCCTCAGCCGTTGGGGATGATTCATTTCGACAGCCATACCGATTCCATGCCGGCCATGGGAGGGACGAAAAACCATGCCGGCGGCTTCCGTATCGGAACCGAGGAAGGAATTATCGATCCCAAGCGCACGGTGCAGATCGGCATGCGCGGCCCCGTTGCACTCCTGGAGCAGGATGACTGGTCGAACGAAAACTTTGCCGCAGTCATCACCACCGAGTCCTTTGTGGAGCAAGGTGAGGAATCCGTGATCAAGAAAGTGCGTGAGGTCGTTGGCGATGGGCCGACCTACCTGAGTTTTGACCTTGATGCTATCGACCCGGTCGACGCGCCCGGTGTGGCTGATCCCGAGATCAACGGCCTGAGAATACGTGAGATCATGAAGGTGATTCACGGCTTCCGGGGACTGAATCTGATGGGCGCCGATATCGTGTGTTACTGCCCGCCGGTGGACAATCCCTCGCAGATCACCGCCCTGACGTCCTGTCAGCTCCTGCATGAGTTTGTCACTCTAATCGCTGAAAACGTGGCGAAAAAACGCACGGCGGCCTGACCACCGAGCACCCGGTTCTATCACGGGAGAAACGTATGCAAGTCTTGAGCGTTAACACCGGTAAGCTTGAGCCCTTGGCGAACGCAAAAACCGCATCGCTGACGGGCATCTATAAACGAACCCTTACGGGAGCCGTTGCGATCAAGACGGAGGGTGTGGGGGACGACGCGATTGGCGACTCGAGGTACCATGGCGGCGCCGACCAGGCCGTCTATCTTTATGGCCAGCCCGATTATGTATGGTGGGAAGCTTCGCTGGGGCAACCCCTGGCGCCGGGCACGTTCGGAGAAAACCTGACGTTAAGCGATTATGAAAGCGCCCACGGGGTGATTGGAGATCGTTTCCACATTGGCGAAGTGACGCTGGAAGTGACCTATCCGCGCGTTCCCTGTGGAACGCTGTCGTCCCGCATGGGCGACACTGCTTTTTTGAAGAAGTTTAAAAATGCCGAACGGCCTGGAGTTTACTGCCGGGTCATCCGCAGCGGCATGGTGCAGGCTGGTGACGCCGTCCGCTACGAGGCCTACACGGGGGGCGATAAGGTCACCATCCTTGAGCTTTACCGCGACGCCTTCAAGCCCGCCAAGGATGTCGCCACGCTTCGCCGCCATCTCGCCTCGCCTCTCGCCAGCCGGACACGGATTGACAAGGAAAAGCTCCTGGCAGAAATCGAGGCAGGGGGCAAAAAGTGACTCGGGCTGCGGTACGCTTGGTTTGCCTTCTTGCCTGCACAATCCTCATCTGCACTCGAATTGAGGCGGCCGATGACACCATCGCCCACCCCACGGCGACCGCGATATTGCCCTCACACGAACCTCCGCCGGTCACTCAACCGGGTTTCTGGACTCAAGGCACCATGAGCGGAGATTGGGGCGGTTTTCGCAAGCAACTTGGCGACGACGGCTTCACGATTTCACCCAGCTTTACCTCGGCCAACATGGGAAATCCAGTCGGGGGAATGAGGCAGGCTTTCACCGCGGATGGAGTCTTTAATGTGCAACTCGACTTCGATCTGGAAAAAATGAGTGACGGTGACGTCACCGGCCTGCTCATCCACACGAATGCCCTTTATATCTACGGTCAAGATCTCTCCCAGCAATACATCGGTGATTTTAGCATCGTCAGTCCCATTTCGGCTTACAACACGGTCCGGCTGCAGGAACTCTGGCTGCAAAAATCATTCCTGGACGACCGCCTTATGCTCCGGGCTGGCAACCTCGCGATTGATAACGATTTTTTCGTTTCCTCCAGCAGTTCTCTTTATCTTAACAGCATGATCTGCACAATGATCACGCCCATCGCCATCAATGCGCCCAACACGCCCGCCTATCCTATAGCTTCACCCGGCGTACGACTTCAATTTCTACCGACACCGGAGACCTATGTCATGACCGGCGTTTATGGCATGGATAATAGTTCCAATCAGGCGACCAACAATCGGTATGGGACGCGGTTTGCCCTCACCGCCAGCAGTGGCATGTTAGTCATGACGGAAGCTGGCTACCTGCTCAACCAGGAACCTAAGGACAAGGGCTTGCAGGGGACGTATCGCATCGGCTCCTTTGTGCATACGGCCAATTACGATACCTGGGGCTCGCAGGCCCAGAATGCCCTTGGGGCCGGGCCGCTGAAAAGCGGCGGCTCCAATTTCGGCGTATATGGATTGGCGGAGCAACAACTCTATGCCCACAACGCGCAGTCCATCTCCGTTTTCATGGGCGGTGGTGGCGCACCCTCCAACATCAGCTTTCTGGCTTGGTCGATGGAAGGCGGATTCAATTTTGAGGGATTCGTCCCCGGTCGGGACCACGATGTAGCGGGCATCTCGTTTGCCCGCTCCTCGGTCAGCAGCAACCTCAGCAATGCTGCAGTTTCTCTTGGCTCCGCGCCCCTCACGGTGCAGACCGTGATGGAGGCAACCTACCGCGCCCAGATCACGCCTTGGTGGTCCTTCCAGCCCGATTTTCAATATATCGCCAATCCCGGCGCCGCGCACGCTTCCCCAAATGCGGTTGTCCTGGGAATGAGCACCAGCATCGCGTTCTGAGACGGTTTGCCTCTGTGGCCTGCCTCGTGCAATAAATGAAGAGCCATGAATCCTGAAGAACCGAATCGTAATCCATCACCGACTGAAACAAACTGGCGATTATGGATCGGCACTAGTTTCTTGGTCCTGGCCTTGTTCCTGCCCGTTGGCGCGCTTGCTCTTTCATGGCTCGGATGGCCCGTGGCACAATCCGCGTTCGTCGCCTTTCTGCTGGTTGGAGGGATGCCGGAAATTATCTGCCTTTTGGCGATTGCGGTCCTAGGGAAGGCAAACTTTGAGTCCGTCGTATCAGTGAGTAAAAGGACCCGCTTGGCCATGTCCCTGGCTGCACCCGCATCCCAGCTGCGCTATTATGCCGGCCTTGCCGGCTGTTTGCTCAACGGAGTGCCTCTCTATATCTATGCCTATGCCCCGTGGTTGCTGCCGGATGGATCGAACAAATTTTACATCCTGGTCGCGGCAGATTTGATCTTCTTTTTCTCCCTTTTCCTGGCAGGAGGGGAGTTCTGGGAAAAATTCCGCCGTATCTTCGTGTGGGAGGGAAAAGTTTAAACTCCTTGTGATTGTTTAGATCGAGCCATTTTTCTAGACATGATCTCGATTACGCTTCCTGCCAAAGCAGGAAATCTGTCCCTCACCGCAAGCTCATCGTTGTCTAAATGTCTCGTGCTTGACTCGGTTGATATGAGCTGAACTATCTGGGTGTTCTAGGTTCGAGTCCTGGAGCGGAAGTCATAAGCGACTTGTTATAGTGACTTATGAATTAAAAATGGGCGCATCGCTGTAAAACTCGCTGTAAAATTTATCATTTTGCTGTCTGACGGTATAAGAATCAGAATTTACCAATAGCGAGGCTAGGTCCAACGGGACGAGTCTGACGTATCGCTGAGGCCCCTCTGTCCGATTATATCTCACGGGACATGGTTCGATTGGACGATTTTGGTGGAAGTTGCCCCACTAAAAATTAATGACCGCGCGCGCACCCAGGATGACGACGCTCGATGAGGTTGTGGCGCCTCCGGGATTCAGGATCACTTGCACATCCGGTTCCAAGATCAACCAGTTTGTCACCTGCGCGGCGTAGGTCGCCTCAATCAAGGTTTCATTTGGGGGACCCGATCCGCCCTGGCTGATCAACTGCGCTCTCGCTCCGCTCGTCACCTCGCCGCAGGCCACGGCGAGCCCGAGGGTGTCCATGTCGCGACCGGGAATGAGACCGAGGTAGTTGAGGCCGCCATCGACATAACGACCGATGTAGTTACGGTCCTCGGGTTGAATGGCCAAGCGCACAAATGCCCCCAGACCTTGCTTGGTATCCGCCGCTCCGGGCCGATAAAGCATCTGGTCGGCGATGAGATAGGCTCCATAATTTCCCGAGTTCGTGGCCGTCGGGCTGGAGAAATTCACGAAGGAGCCAGACTCTCCCCAGACCCCGGCTTTGACATCGCCCGGAAGCCAGTTTTGATGCCGCCATTGGACTTCGTTGAGCGAAAGAAGTCCCTGGTCATAACTGAGCTCCCAGTCGAAGCCATGCTTGTTCACATTTTGCGGAAAGACATTCCCCTGCAAGACCGCGCTCATGATCGTGACACACTCTATCGGCTTGACCGCCACCCGGATACCTGGTCCGCCACTCGGGTAAGCGGGGCCGCCATTGGGAATGTTGGAAGACAAAGCCGTCGGCCATCCGAATGTACCGTTCATGAAAGCCGAGGCATAACTGGAGGTGACGAACTCCGAGTCCGCCGCCAACTGGCCGACACGGATCGATAACTTGTCATCGAAGAAGTTCTGCTGGTACCAGAGCTCGTAATTTCGGACGGTGTTGTAGCCCGAGAGGTTGTTAATGGCGAAAAAATTTCCCGTCAGGTCCGCGGAAGGATTCTGACCGGAGAGCCAGAACCAGCGGCTATAGAAAGTCGCTCCCTGCCATCCAACCAATTTCTCGAAATCGATTTTGTTGGAGAACTCGAGAAGACCGGAATAGACCGCCTCCTGCTTGATCCCACCTTTCACATTTCCCCAAACATCCGCCGAATAGGTCAAATTGAAATCGATTCCCTCGTTGGAGAGGTGGGTGCGTGTGCCGCCCCAGTCACCGGTGAGATAGTCCCATTGTGAGAAGGGTTTCGACTGCGACGAATCGGCTGGTGAAACCATCTTGCTGGGAACGGAAGGAGACGTGGTATTTTGGGCGACGCCGTTAAGAGCTCCGGCGGAGACCATGCCGACCAACAGCAGTAAATGAAAGCGTTTCACGGTTGCCGGGGATGTCTTGTAGTCATTTCCCCTGACAAAGGCAAGTTCGACCACCAATGGAGGCAGATTGTTGCTTTACAATCTCCAGCACCTCCCGGACACTCGGCTGGCGTCTGGTATGGCAACCGAACCGGTTGCCGGTTGGGTTGTAAACGCTTAAACCAATCTGCTCTGAAAAAAAATCATGAACCTCCTCACTCGGTTGCTAAAATTCGCCGTGTCAGTCACAGGTAAACGCAAGGTATCTTTTGCCTTGGCTGTCACGATTCTCGCGGTTTTTTCCCTGACTCCGCGGGCCGAAGCCCAGGTACCGGAAGCGGCTGGCGCAGCCGACAGCACTGGTGCGAAACATCCCTACAACATCATCCTGGTGCTTTCCGACCAGCAGGAATTCAATTTGCTGGCCAAGGACGGCTTCGATCTGCCTGCCCGCGCCCGGCTCGAGCGTCAAGGCACCACATTCGAGAACCACTATATCGCCTCGGCCATGTGTACGCCTTCACGCGCCGCGTTGTTGAGCGGCCAGCCGCCCCAGGTTAACGGTGTTTTCGACCAGATGCAGACCGGCTATGTGCCCAGCTTGAAAACGGACCGGTGTGTCGGAACAGTAATGAAACAGCTCGGGTATACGACGGCCTTCTTTGGCAAGTTCGAGATGGATTTCAACATTCTCAACGCAAAGGACACGGTCAATTATAGCACGGCGCTCCAGCCCTATGGTTTCGATACGTTCGCTCCGGACGGCGAGAAATTTGGCCGGCCGGATCAGGGCTACAAGACCGATTTCTACACCGCTGGCGAAGGGGTGCGCTGGTTGCGCACGAATACCCTCGAATCGCGCAAAAGTGGCAAGCCCTTCTTCCTGGTCGTCAGCTTTGTCAATCCTCACGATATTATGTATGCGAATGCCAACCTGCCCGGGCAGCCGCGGGTTCAAAATGGCGTGGCCAACGACGCGTTGACCACCCCTCCCGATAACGCACTCTATCGCAAGCAATGGAACTTTTCCCTTTCACCCACCCTGGATGAATCTCTCAAGGCCCCCGGCATGCCTTCGGCGTTGCAGGAATATTACACCGGCTGGTCAAGTTGCCTGGGCTACATTCCCAGCGACCGCAAGGATATGTGGCAAAATTTTTACAACTATTACCTCAACCTGATCAAAGACAACGATTCCGATCTCCAGCATGTCGTTGATACGATGGATGAATTGGGGTCGTGGAAAGATACGATTGTGATCTTCACTGCTGATCACGGCGAAATGGGAGGCTCACATGGAGGTCAACGCGGCAAAGGACCCTTCTGCTACGAAGACAATTCGCATGTGCCCTTTATCCTCGTTCATCCCGATTACGCTGGTGGCAAGACCTGTTCCGCGCTCACCAGCCACCTCGACTTGGTGCCCACCATCGTTGGACTCACCGGCCTGCCGCAAGCCCAGCGGGAGAAGGCGGTCAAGGGCCTGGCCGGGCATGATTTTTCAAGTGTGCTCGCCGCACCTGAGCAGGCGGATGTGCATGCGGTCCGTCCCGGGGTTCTCTTCAACTATGTCGGGCCGATGACGGTTGACTCAACCTATTGCCTCGCCTCCATGACGAACTTGATGACCGGGAAACTTTCACCGCCCTTGTCTCAACTCAAATCCGGCGTGAGCAAACGCGGGTTTCTTACCTTTGCCTTTGATGGCCAATACAAATTCGCCCGGTATTACGCGCCGGATGCCTTCAATGCCCCGAAGACAATGGAACAGATTTTTAAATACAATGACGTCCAGCTTTTCGACCTGAAGGCCGATCCGAATGAAACCCATAATCTCGCCCTTGATCAGGACGCAAACAAGGAGACGATCCTGCGCATGAATGCCTTGCTCAACGATCTCATGGCCAAGGAAGTCGGCTCAAACAACGGGGCCTTTCTTCCGGAAGCCATTCGTCCCAAGGGACCGATCAGCTTCTGAGGGCACAAGGATGCGGAAGCGCGGTGAAGCGAAACCCACCTGCCATGAGGGAATCATCCACCCAGTCCGATCGGGAACCGACTTCCCAGCGCGCCAAGCTGCCGGTTGAAGTAATGCCAAGGCTACAGCGTACCGCGCTGTGGTGCGTTGGCCTGTTTGGCACCACCGCGGTGGTTACGGCTGTCCTGGCGGCGGACGCTCCAAATCTGCTCTTGGTGGGAATCAGCGCCTTTCTGAGCTGGTGCTTGGTTGCCTCGACGATCCAATATTTCTTTTTACGCCTTGAATCGTCAGATCGACGCAAAGAAGAGCGTGCCCCAGCTCCGCATGGTCACGCTTCCCCGCTCTTGCCCAATTTCGCCAGACGCTGGCAATGGTGGATTCTGGCTCTCGGGTTGTCTTTAATCCTTGCTGCGTCGGAGCGGTTTTCGCGGGGTGCAAGCCGTTCACGGACGAAACCCTCACGATTGTTCGTTCGGCCACCGTCATCTTTCTGGCCTCCGGGTGTGTGATCTTCTTTTTCGCGAATTTTGTTCAGGCGATTCAGGCGCGGATCAACACTACCGTTCTGGATCCCGTTTTGATTTTGGCGCATCTGGCCTTTGGGTTCTGTCTGGCTGCCTCGGGAATCACCTTCCTTTTCATTTCCCCCTCGAC
>Ga0206955_1042_pt2 | contig 34347 bp, 32 predicted proteins | sample Alteio_BWOrgHeat_34_FD_153247 | JGI IMG/M metagenome (GOLD analysis project Ga0206955, IMG submission 153247) | Enriched cells from forest soil in Barre Woods Harvard Forest LTER site, Petersham, Massachusetts, United States -... | ecosystem: Environmental > Terrestrial > Soil > Temperate forest >...
ATACATTCCCACCCCAGCTAAAAGCATGGCGGGCAATATGCTTTTAGCGATACGGTAACCGACCAATCACTGGAAAAAGCGATCAATACGGCTGAGTTACGCGAATTTGTGGATGCGCTTCCTGAAAAACTGAGTACGATCGTTTCCGAACGTGGCTCCAGTCTTTCGGGCGGGCAAAAACAACGGATTATGCTGGCAAGAGCATTGGCCATCGACCCAAAAGTTTTACTGCTTGATGATTTTACTGCCAGGGTTGATGGTAATACGGAAAATAAGATACTGGCCAATGTGCAGAAAAATTATCCGGGTTTAACGCTGATCTCTGTTACTCAAAAAATAGCTTCGGTTGAGCATTACGACCAGATTATTTTATTAATGCAGGGCGAGATTATCGCCAGCGGCAAACATGACGAACTGATGCACAGCAGCCCTGAATACGTTCAAATATTTAATTCGCAACAAAGCACCAGCAATTATGAAGTACAATCTAAATGACCTGCAGGCGAATGCCCCTAAAACATCCACATGGTCGTCGCTCGGGAAGTTGCTTAAGCTGATTGAACACGAGCGAAAGAACCTGATATTGGCGCTGATCGCCATTTTAATTAACTCGGGATTGAACCTGGAGGGGGTGCTGATCATGGGCCGTACCATTGATAAGTACATCTTCGTGCCGCATAAAAACTATAACGGGGTATTAATCAATTGCGGCATTTTACTGGCAATGTACCTGGTAGGCCTGGTAGCAAGCTACCTGCAAACCATTTTAATGGGCGGGGTAGGGCAGCGCATGCTGTTTACCTTGCGGAATGCTATTTTTAATAAGCTGCAATTACTACCGGTAGGCTTTTTTAACCAGAATAAAGCCGGCGACCTGATTTCGCGCATCAATAACGATACGGATAAACTGAACCAGTTTTTTTCGCAATCGCTGATGCAGTTTATCGGAAGTTTGGCTACCATGACAGGGGCGGGAATCTATTTGCTGTCCATCAATATTAAACTTGGTTCGGCCACTTTGCTGCCCGCAGTGGTAATTTTGATCTTTACCGGTTTAACATCCCCATGGGTAAAAAGGAAAAATGCCCGCAACCTGAAAAGCGTTGGCGGCATGAGCGCCGAAATACAGGAAAGCCTGAACAATTTTAAAGTGATCATTGCTTTTAACCGCCGAGACTATTTCCGCAAAAAATTTGATGAGGCCAATCAGCAAAATTATAGTACGGCTATTGGCGCTGGTATTGCCAACAATACTTATTTGCCGGTTTACAGCTTGTTTTCGAGTATGGCGCAACTGATCGTACTTGCTTATGGCATTTACCTGATCTCTGTGGGGCAGTTTGGAATTGGCTTATTGGTGAGTTATTTCTCCTATGCCAACCTGTTTTACAACCCTTTAAGGCAATTAGCCTCGCTTTGGGCCAGCTTCCAGACCGCAATGGCAGGCTGGGACAGAATCTCGCATATTTTAACGCTCGAAACCGATTTGGTTACGGTGGATACCAGCATCGCTGAGCCATCGTCATCGTTGTTGGAATTCAGGAATGTGCATTTCAGTTATGATGAAAGTAAGGAGATTTTGCACAATATCAACTTTAAACTGGAAAAAGGTAAAACCTATGCATTGGTTGGCCCGACAGGTGGCGGCAAAACGACGACTGCATCGCTGATTGCCCGTTTGTATGATGCCAGTAAAGGAACGGTGTTGCTTGACGGGAAAGACATAAGAACCTATGATCCTTTGGAAAGGACAAAAAAGATAGGTTTTATTTTGCAGGAACCGTTTTTGTTTACCGGCACCGTTAGGGAAAATATCCTTTATGGAAACGAGCTTTATGTAAACCATACCAACGAACAACTGGAGCAGGTGATACTGGATGCCAACCTGGGTAGTTTATTGGCGATATTTGAACAGGGGCTGGATACAAAGGTGCTTTCTAATAGCGATAGTATCAGCCTGGGCCAAAAGCAACTGATCGCCTTTATGCGCGCTGTTTTGCGTAACCCTGAATTGCTTATTTTAGATGAAGCGACGGCTAATATTGATACCATTACCGAAAAACTGCTGAGCGATATTTTGGATAAATTACCTGAAACGACTACAAGAGTAATCATTGCGCATAGGTTGAATACTATTGAAAATGCAGATGAAATATATTTCGTGAATTCCGGTGAAGTTATCCTTGCCGGTTCGTTTGACCATGCCATGGATATGTTGCTGCACGGGAAGCGGGTGAGTTGAGGTTTTAGTCCGAAAGTCCGAAAGTCGGGAAAGTCCGAAAGAAGAAATAAGAGCGTTGAGAAAAAGTTTTCTGATTTCGGGCTATTGTTAATCCGATGATAAATCGTTATATCTGATCCAATCCAAAAAAACTTCGCGACAATTAAGTTTCAGCCATAAAAATATTTTTGAAAGACTTTTTGCCTGATTTATTTATGTTTATTTTTGTATGTTATTAATATATAATGGTTTAATTAATAAAGTGGCCGATTGAGGCTGCTACCCCAAAACGCGTTTAGCCTTCAGAAACAGGTAAAAATATGGTACCCAAAATGCGTTTAGCCTTCGGAAAAGGGTAAAAACTTGCTACCCAAAATGCGTTTAGCCTTCGGAGATGCCTGGAAATGTGGTATCCAAAATGCGTTTAGGGTTGCAAGATTTGAAAATTTGGTGGATAGACCGGCTTTATATTGCGGATTCGATGTGCAATGCGTGGAAAAGAAGCCTGAAAAAATAGCAGAAATCTTATAAAATGATCTTAATACTCTTCTATCAGACTTAGGTTATTTTTACCGAAATGTCAGTTGCAGCTGCTTTCGGACTTCCGGTCTTTCCGGACTTTCGGACTAATCTTTAAGCACTAAAAAAATCTCCGATTTTTTTTTTACACTTGTAAATTACTATAAACCTATTATGCAGAGATATACAGGTCAAAAAAGAATTTTAGTTGCTACAGATTGTATCATATTCGGTTTTGACGGATGGAACTTAAAATTATTGCTGGTTCACCGCAACATTGAACCTGAAAAAGACAAATGGAGCCTGATGGGCGGCTTCATCCAACCTTCGGAAAGTCCGGAAGATGCCGCTAACCGGATATTGGAATTGCGCACCGGCCTGAAAAATGTTTACATGGAGCAATTCCAGGTATTTGGCAAACCCGACCGCGACCCTGTTGAACGTACTTTGTCTATCGCTTATTTCGCGCTGATAGATATTCACCAATATGAGGAGCAGATCAGTGATGAGTATCATGCCGAATGGTTTTTGCTGAGCGAAGTGCCAGAGCTGATTTTCGACCATAACGAAATGGTTAAGCTGGCCCAGCGGCAGTTGCGCTATAAAGCCGCCCTGCACCCAATCCTGTTTCAATTGCTGCCTGAGAAGTTTACAATTCCGCAACTACAGGCCCTTTATGAAGGGGTATATAATACTACTTTTGACGACCGTAATTTCAGCCGTAAATTGTTATCTACCGGTTTATTGATCAAATTACCCGAGAAGGATAAATTTTCTTCAAAAAAAGGCGCCTTTTATTATAAACTGGATCAATCTCACTATACCGAAAATTTTGAACGTTTCTTAAACCTGGTGCCAAACCCGGATAAGTTTTTTTAGGTATTTGGGCAGAGATATTCCTGTTAATTCAGGGATGTCTCTGCTTTTGTTTATTATGCCTTAGATACTAACTGAAGTGGTGATTTTTTAATATTTTCCGTTAACTTTTTTATCATTTTTTCCGTATTAATCATTGTCTTTTTAGTATTGAATTTCTTTGTGTTAACTATAAAACAAATGCTGGAATATTTCTTAAAATAATATATATTAGGTGGTTTTTACAAAGGAATGTGCGCTTATTAACCCTAAGCCATTTTAATGATTTTAAGGTGCTCAAACGAATGAAGAAACTTTTACTTACTTTAAGTATCCTTATATTTCTTTTCAATTTAAAAGTTCAGGCACAAACCAATCAAATGGTCACTGCAGGAACTACTACTACTGCTGTGACTTTTCCGGGCCCGGGTTGCACTTATAATTGGGTAAATGATGCGCCGGGTATTGGCTTGGCGGCAAGCGGTACCGGGGATATCAGTTCGTTTACTGCGGTGAATAACACCAACAGCGTAGTTACCGCAACGATTACAGCCACGCCGGCGCCCTCAGGGTTTGCTTATATAGCAAATACCGCAACTGGAGATGTTTCTGTAATTAATATAGCAACAAATAAGGTTATAACTACTATACCCATATCGGCCGGACTATCAGGTGTTGCTGTAAGCCCTGACGGGACTCATGTTTATGTATCGGCCTCCGATTTATGGGAGGTAGCAGTCATAAATACGTCAACCAACACCGTGTCAACTTTTATTATAGTAGATCAGTCCCCCTATGGTTTATGTGTTAGCCCTGACGGAAGCAAACTTTATGTAGCGAATTATGGGAGCGGTACAGTCACCGTTATTAACACATTAACAAATAATATTATAACAAAAATACCAGTTGGAGTAGGTCCCATGGGTGTAACTTTAAGCCGTGACGGTAGTCGCTTATATGTGGCGAATAATTACGATAACAGTATCACCGTAATTAATACTTTAAATAATAGTGTATTATCAACCATCACCGGAGTAAAGACTCCTATTTGTATTTCTGTGAGCCCTGACGGTAAAACAATCTATGTAACAGATGGGTATAATGGAGTTATCACGGATGGGTATATTACAGTTATCAATACGGCTACGAATGTTGTAGAAAAGACTATAACAGCGGCTTTTACGCCTTTTGGCATTGCGATAACGGCCGATGGTAGCATGATTTATGAGACTAATGCAAATTCAAACTCGGTATCTGTAATAAACACCTCGACAAATTCAATAGTAGCAACTATACAAGTTCAACAACAGCCTCAGGGAATATCGATAAGCCCGGATGGAAGTGAGGTGTATGTTGCAAATTATCGACAAAATACGGTTTCTGTAATTAGTACGCTGTCTAATACCGTAACAACAACCATTCAGGTTGGTAGTGCCCCAAATTCAATTGGTAACTTTATAACAGGGAATTACAATTGTACCCCGGTCAAATTTACCATAACCGTAAACCCCGCAAACGCTGCGCCGCCTGTAATTACGCCCAGCACAGCAACCGGAACTATTACCGCATGTGCCGGCACTGCCTCTACAAGCCCCAATATTCAGCAATTTACCGTTTCAGGAAGTAATTTACAGGGAGACATCCTGGCATCCGCTCCATCTGTTTTTGAAGTGTCGCTCAGCCCGAATAGCGGTTACGGGAACTTTGTAACGCTTAAACAAACGGCTGGCGTTGTAAATAGTACTATTATTTATGTAAGGTCGGCTACAACGGCATCTACGGGCATTAAATCAGGCTTCATTGACTTGACCTCCGGTGGTTTTGCAGGTACTCCTGTGCCGGTCACCGAAACAATAAATGCACTACCAACAGTAAATACTGTTTCTCAGCAAAAACTTAATAATGGGCAGCTTACCAATGCCATTAATTTTACAGGTACAGGCGATACGTTTAATTGGGTTAATGATACGCCGGGGATAGGGTTGGCTGCCAGCGGCACGGGCGATATATCTGCGTTTACCGCCGTAAATACGGGCAGCAACCCGGTTGCCGCTACTATAAGCGCTACTCCGTTATCTGTCGGGTATGCTTATGTTCCCAATTATGGGTCTGATAATGTCTCCGTTATTAACACAACAACCAACACAGAGATAAAAAAGATCTCTGTTGGTGTAAACCCGTGGGGAGTATCGGTTAGCCCAAAGGGTAATTTTGTTTATGTTACTAATCAAACCTCAAATTCTGTATCAGTAATTGATGCGACCACCAATATACTGTTTACAACAATTGGCGTCGGCCTGAGCCCCGAAGGTATAACAGTTAGTCCCGATGGGAGCAGGGTATATGTTGCAAATGAGACGTCCGGGACGGTATCCGTAATCGATGCCGCAACCAATAAGGTGATTTCGAATATAACAGTAGGGGCAAACCCCCAGGGCATAACAGTTAGCCCTGATGGAAACCATGTTTACGTTACGAGCGCTACTTCCAATAATATTTCGGTCATCAGTACTGCAACCAATATTGTTACTGCTACAGTCGGTGTAGGTACATCTCCGATTGCAGTAGCGGTTAGCCCGGATAACAGCAAAATATACGTCGCAAATTTCAACTCCGGCAGTGTTTCGGTGATCAATGCGACAGCAAATGCTATTTTAACAACAATTCCGGTCGGTTTAAGCCCTGAAGCAATCACTGTGAGCCCCGATGGTAAGTTTGTTTATGTTACAAATGGCGGCTCCAGCTCAGTGTCGGTTATTAGTACTTTAACAAATGGAGTAATATCGTCAATACCAATTGCCTCAACCCCCGAAGGGGTTTCGGTAAGCCAGGATGGTAAACTATTGTATATAGCCAGTTTCGGGGGGGCATCTGTGTCTGTTTTTGATATCAGCGCAAATTCAGTGATCGCAACAATAGGGGTAGGCCAGTTTCCAGGAATACGGGGTAATTTTTTAAAAAATGGCACCGGCTGCACCGGTGTCCCTACAAAATTCAACATTACGGTTAGCCCTGACCCTGCCGCAGTGCCGACCATTGTGCAACCAATTACAACAGGCACTATCGTAGCGTGCCTGGGAGTACCCTCAGCAAGTCCCTATATTCAGCAGTTTACGGTTAATGCCACCAACTTAACTGGCAGCATTACAGCTACAGCGGCACCGGTATCACAATTTGAAATTTCATTGAATGCAAACACCGGGTTCGGGAGTAGCCTGACGATACCGGAAACCGGCGGTGTTGTTAATAATGTAGTAGTTTATATTAGATCGGCTGCATCAACCACAGCGGGAAATCTGACAGGCGGAGTAAAGTTGAGTTCTCCCGGGGCGTTGTCGGTAAATGCCGAAGCGAAAGGTGTTGTAAATATACCTCCTTCTATGGATGGCAATGTACCATCGCCAACGTACATCAACGGGCAACAAACAGCCGCCATTAATTTTAGTTCGAATGGCAATACTGTTGATTGGGTAAATGATACACCCGGGATAGGCCTGCCTGCAAGCGGCACCGGGAATATTCCTGCATTTACAGCAGTAAATGCCGGGACAACAGCCATTGTTGCCCATATTATTGCTACGCCAACCAGCCCCGGCACAGGCTGTACAGGAACGCCTGCCTCCTTCACCATAACAGTATCGCCGACCAGCCCGCCGACGATTGCCGTAACAGGCCCACTGTCGCCTTTAAATACTATTTATGGCACTCCTTCCACCTCAACTGTTTTTAGTGTTTTGGGTACTGGCTTAACCTCGGGTATTTTGGTAACGCCGCCGGCTGGCTTTGAAGTAAGCACCAATGATGTTGCTTTTGCAAGCTTCGTTACCTTAAGTTCAGCAGGTACCCAGGTTTATATCAGGCTGGCTGCAACTACACACGTCGGGCCTCATTCCGGAGAAATCCGGTTAACGAGTGCCGGAGCCGCCGACGCACAACTCGACATGCCGCAAAGCACAGTTACCCCTGCGCCTTTAACGATAACTGCTGATAATAAAAGCAAAACTGCCGGGACCGCCAACCCTGTTTTAACAGCAACATATACTGGTTTTGTTAACGGCGATACTCCGGCTGATCTGACCAGCCAGCCCGTACTAAGTACTATTGCGGATATTTCATCCCCGATTGGTCAATATCCTATCACACTAAGCGGCTACGCATCAACAGACTACACAATTACCCCGGTTTCGGGCATACTTACCGTGATTGGGGCAATTGTTATACCCAATACCTTTACACCCAATGGTGACGGTATAAATGATACATGGAACATCAAATACCTTGATGCTTATACCACTTGCACCGTTCAGATATTCACCCGGTATGGAGAAAATGTTTATTCGTCTATCGGTTACGGGACTCCCTGGGACGGTACCTTCAAAGGGTCGAAATTACCTACCGGCACTTATTACTATGTGATCAACCTGAAAAACGATAGTAAGCTTTTAGCAGGATATATTGCTATAGTGAGATAAAAGAAAGACAAAGGATTGCCACACGTTTTGAACCATTTGTTGACGGTAAAAATTATTGTACTGTTGAAACGATATAATGCCCCGGGGCTAATGCAATTAACATGGTTAATTATTATTAAAATAATGTAGTTGCGGTGAGCGGATGTTACTTTCGCCATTACCATGGATATGTCATGACCTGTTTTCTCAACCAGCAATATTTCGATATCAAATACGTTTACCCGTAGCGACAATGACATAAATGACACACGGGGCATCAAAAATCTTAATTCTTACTTAAATTGTACAGTTCGGGTATACAACCGATACGGAGAAAATGTATATTCGTCAATTGGTTTGGGATACCATGGGATGAGACTTAATAAAGGAGCGCGTTTGCCAGAGGGTATATATTATTATATTATCAACCTAAAAAATGGTCTGAATGCTTTATCAGATTATGTAGCAATTATCAGATAAAATTAAATGAAAAGAATTTTACTTATATTATTAGGGGTTTTTACTTACATACAAATAGCTTCGGCACAACAAAAGCCGCAGTATACACAATATGTTTTTAATAATTTATTGTTAAATCCTGCGGTAACCGGCATTGAAAATTATACAGATGTTAAAGCCGGATACCGTAGCCAGTGGACTGGTCTGCAGGGAGCTCCCGTAACCAGTTACTTAACTATTGATTTTCCTTTAGGTGACAATTTTTTGCAGGGCGATGCAACGGCTTTCCCAGCGGAAGGTGGGGTGAACCCGTCGAGCAGGCTTTATACTCAAAACTATATGGCCGCCGAACCGCACCATGGTTTGGGGCTTAATATAGTGTCTGACGTTGCCGGCCCGATTAATACGACCAATATTGACATTGACTACGCCTATCATCTTGGTTTAACAGATCGTTTAAATCTGGCAGTTGGCGTTGGGGCTGGATTTAACCACATTAGCCTCAATACCGCTGAAATAACGCTTGAAAACCCGAATGATCCGGCGATTACCAATGGAAATAACAGCCAGTGGAAGCCTGACCTGAATACAGGTATATGGCTTTACTCGTCCGACTATTATTTTGGAGCCTCGGTTCAGCAAATACTGCCCCAAAATCTTTATTTTAGTTCAACCCATTCCGCAGATCCGAGTAAAACCGTTCCTCAATATTTTGTGACGGGCGGCGTTAAATTTTTTCTTAACGATGATATAACGCTTTTGCCATCCTTCTTAATAAAGGAGATCAACCCGGTGCCTTTAACTTATGATATCAATGCCAAGCTTTCCTTTCAGGATAAATTTTGGATCGGTGGCTCTTATCGCCATGGCGACTCTTTTGGCGTGCTTGCGGGGTTAAATATCAGTTCGTTTATCAATGTAGGGTACTCTTACGATATTACTACTTCGGCATTAAATACGGTGAGTAACGGAACGCACGAAATTGTGATCAGTTTATTGCTCAATAACAGGTATAAGGTGACTTGCCCGCAGCACTCATTTTAGTTTGCAGTTTGCAGTTTGCAGTTTGCAGTTTGCAGTTTGCAGTTTGCAGTTTGCAGTTTGCAGTTTGCAGTTTGCAGTTTGCAGTTTGCAGTTTGACATTATGTTAACTTAGTGGGATGATTTATCAAATATAGACAAACTGCCAACTGATAACTGCCCACTGCCAACTATAGTTCTCTTCTCAGTCTCGCTACCGGGATATTCATCTGTTCACGGTATTTGGCTACGGTGCGGCGGGCGATATTGTAGCCGGCGTCTTTTAAAATTTCTGTGAGCTTTTCATCAGCGAGGGGGTGCTGTTTGTCTTCATTGCCGATATGCTCTTCAAGGATTTTTTTAACTTCTTTGTTCGAAACTTCTTCGCCGCTTTCTGTTTGAATAGCTTCGGAGAAAAAGGATTTTAACAGAAAAGTGCCGAACTCTGTTTGTACATATTTTGAGTTAGCTACGCGCGATACGGTGGAAATATCCATAGCGATCCTATCCGCTATATCCTTAAGGATCATGGGTTTTAAATTCTTATCGTCGCCTGTTAAAAAATAATCATACTGGTATTGCATGATAGCGTTCATTGTTTTTAACAGCGTTTGCTGGCGTTGTTTAATGGCATCAATAAACCATTTGGCCGAATCGAGTTTTTGTTTTACAAATTGCACAGCTTCTTTTAGCTTTTTATCCCTTTGTGATGCTTTATCATAATGATCAAACATTTCCTGATACGAGCGGCTTATCCTTAGTTCAGGCGCATTTTTTGAATTTAAGGTAAGAATAAGGAAGCCGCTATTATTACTGATGTGAAAATCAGGGATCACCTGCATTTGCTTGGTGTTGATCTCGTTGGAGTCGCCAGGCTTGGGGTTCAGTTTTAAGATCTCATTTACTACCGCCCTTAACTCATCCGAGGACATGTTTAATGATTTTTCGAGCTTATCATAGTGCTTACGGGTAAACTCGTCCAGGTAATGCTCAACAACGATCATCGCCTTTTTAACCACCGGGTCAAACTGGTCCTTTTTACGCAATTGAATTAAAAGGCATTCCTGTAGGCTGCGGGCCCCGACACCGGCAGGGTCGAAACCCTGGATAATTCTCAGCATGTCTTCAACCTCGTCGTCTTCAGCAAAAATATTTTGCGAAAAAGCAAGGTCATCAGTAAGTGACGTGATCGGGCGACGCAGGTACCCGTCATCATCAAGGCTGCCTATAATTTGTCTCCCTATCCTGAAATCTTTATCTGATAATGGTAATAAGTCGAGTTGTTGCTGCAAGCTTTCAAAAAACGAGCTTTGTACGGCAATGGGTATTTCTTTACGTTCGTCATCGTCATCGCCATTTTGGTCATAACGCGATCCGTATTCATTTACATTGTCTTCCTGCAGGTAGTCGTCGATATTAAACTCATCCGCTTCGCCTTTTTCTTCATCGCCGTTGTAATTATCATCTTCAGGGTCGCGGTCGGGGTATTGTTCTTCCGGTTCATTTAAATTAGTAAGGCTCAAATCTTCAAGCGCCGGGTTTTCTTCCAGTTCTTCCTTTATCCGGGTATCTAATGAAACCGTAGGTACCTGCAGCAATTTTATAAATTGTATTTGCTGTGGTGATAATTTTTGTAAAAGTTTTTGTTGAAGATTTTGTTTTAGCATAATCAGATGGTCGCAAAAATACATCAATTACCCTTAACTAAAAAATTTGTTAGGATAAGTTGGCAGGGGCTCTATTTTAGTAAAGAAAAATATTTTTTTGATTGTTTTACAATTTGGTATATTATGCAAAATAATAGGTTAAGTTATGGCTTTTGTAAAAGAATTTAAAGAATTTGCCATGCGGGGCAATGTGGTTGACCTGGCTGTTGGCGTTGTTATTGGCGCCGCGTTCGGTGGTATAGTTACATCACTTGTAAAAGATGTTATTATGCCTCCCATAGGTTATATCATAGGCGGTGTTGACTTTTCAGAGAAGAAGATTATCCTGAAAGTTGCAGATCCGGCCCATAAGGTGGTAGAAAACGCCTTACGTTACGGTAATTTCATTAATGCGGTAATCCAGTTTCTGATCATTGCTTTTTCTATCTTTTTGGTGGTAAAGGCAATTAATGCCCTGAAAAAGGCGGAGCCTGCCCCAGAACCTGCACCCGATCCGGAACCAACTAAAGAAGAGTTGTTGCTGACCGAAATAAGGGATTTGCTGGCAAAGGGTAAATAGTTTATAGTTCGAAAATGGGCCGAGGTTAAGCTCTTCGGTCTATGAACTAAAACGTTTTCGGAATTTTCGGGTCGGTTACAACAATGTAATCGCCGTTTTTACTCAATTTATTCCAGTCAGGATTGTCGAAATTTTCATCGTCAAAAGTCGCTATATTTAATATTCTGATTTTTGGTGCATACTTTTTCAATTGTACTATTGCGCCCAGTTTTTCCTCACTGTGAAAGCTGCCGTTTAACTGAAGTATTTTATAACCCTTATGTGTTTTTACAAACCGGGCAATTGACCAACCCATTGTGGCGTCCCACAAGTTTTGCGCCTGGAACATTTGCATCCCACCCAAAGCTGCATGGCCGCCCATAATCTGTAAAAATTTATCGTAGTAAGCTCCTGTTGCCGTATCAATTGGCAAAGGAGGTAAATGCGATTTACCTATAGTATTTAATTGATCCAGACTTTGCAGGCCCAACCGATTGGTCATATTTACATAACGGTTGGGGGCATTGGCGGCAACAACCGGGAGTTTATTAGCTTTCGCCCACTCAATTAAAGGCCTGTAATCCTTATAATTGTGCCATGCCCGTGCTTCGGTAATAAAGTTTTTTTCGCGAATTAAACCCTCAAGGTATTCGTTCAAAACATTCTGGCAGTCTGTTTCAAACATTTCCATTGATAAGGCTGTTTTATCCGGATATTTTTGGCTGAGTTTTTTAAATAACGAATATTCTAAAAAATGACCGGTTGAATCGTTATGCTCCTCACCAAAAAACAAAACGTCGGCATTTAACATATCATCAGTAATGTCATCCAGTGACACTGTTTTTTGTTTTGCAACGCTGTAGATTTTATAGTGACCGGATAATGAATCTTGTGAAAAAACACAAAAGGGGAGGACGACAAGAAGAAAAACGGCGGATAATTTCATCAATTAGCTGGTTAAGTTGAGTAAGCGGCCGGGTGATTGTTTGTTCCAATTGGAATTACTAAGTTAAATATACAAACTTAATTACCCCCGTCAACTTAATCAACCTAATAAACCATTCACAAAACTATTTGAAATGAAAAAAAAATACACTACATTTGCGCTCTTGTTTTAAAAACGACGAATAGAATAAAATAGCCATGAAAAGAACGTTTCAGCCCTCACAAAGGAAAAGAAGAAATAAGCACGGTTTCCGTGAGCGCATGTCAACTGCTAACGGCAGAAGAATATTAGCATCAAGAAGAGCTAAAGGCAGAAAAAGACTGACAGTTTCTGACGAGCGCAGTCACAAAGCATAAAGCTGGTTGCTTCTCCAAAACGGGGCTTGAACCGCTTATTGATATAAATCCGGTTCAGACTTAGCAACACCCATGTATACTTTTAAGAAAGAAGAACGGTTATGTAATAAAAAGCTTATTGATGAGCTTTTTCATAACGGCTCTTCTTTTTTATGTTATCCCTTCAAGGTATCCTGGCTTCTGAGCGATTTTGCAGGACATTTTCCGGTGCAGGTGGTTTTTTCCGTCCCCAAAAGGCGTTTTAACCACGCAACCGACCGTAACCTGATCAAAAGGCGCACCCGCGAGGCCTACCGGCTTTATAAACAGGAGCATCTATACAGCCAGTTAAATTCTGCCGGGAAAAAGATCGTACTTTCATTAGGCTATATCGGTAAGGAAATAGCATCCTATGACCTTGCCGAAAAAAAAATGCTGAAGCTTTTGAAACAGCTAAGTGCTGAGATCGCCAAATGAAAGCCATCGTCGACATATTAAAAAAGGGGATAGGCTTTATATTCATCGTACTTATTAAAATATACCAGTATTTTATTTCGCCTATTACCGGGGCCTCATGCCGCTATACGCCCACATGTTCGCAATATGGGGTGGAGGCTATAAAAAAATACGGGGCATTTAAAGGCGGCTGGTTAACTTTAAAACGTATTGTCAGCTGCAACCCATGGGGAGGGCATGGGCACGACCCGGTTCCCTGACTTAAGGCTGTAGTCTTGAGTCGAAAGTTAAAGATGCTAATCATTTAAACGATAAATTTAAATTCACACTTCAGTAAATGAGCCTGTTATTACAAATTGAAACTGCTACCGCATCCTGTTCAGTTGCCCTGGCAAAAGATGGCGTTGTTTTGGGGGTTAAACAAATAAACCAGCGAAACATCCATGCAGAAGTAATTACCTTGTTTATTGAAGAATTGCTTGTTTCCGGAGGGTTAAAATATAGCGACCTGGATGCGATAGCTGTCAGCAGCGGCCCGGGGTCTTATACTGGTTTACGCATTGGTATATCTACCGCCAAAGGTTTGTGTTTTGCCCTTGATAAACCGCTGATCGCCATTGAAACCCTGGAAGCCATGGCTTATGGCATCATTAATTCCCATCAATCAACAATAAGCGCAGATACACTTTTATGCCCTATGATAGATGCCAGGCGCATGGAAGTGTTTACCGCAGTTTTTAAAGCCGATGGGACGAAAATAAAGCCCACCGCTGCGGAAATCATAGACGGCAATAGTTTTGCTGCCCTGATTGAAACAAATGAAATATTATTTTTTGGCGATGGCGCCGAAAAGTGCAGAGAGGTTTTAGGAACCCATGCGAATGCCAGCTTCCTGCCCGATTTTACTAATTCGGCGGTGCATCTTACTCAAAAGGCACTCGAAAAATTTTGGAAGAAACAATTTGAGGACGTGGCTTACTTTGAGCCGTATTATTTGAAAGATTTTATTGCAGGGAAAAAGGCGCTTTAATTTCGGATTTCGCAATTTCGATTTCGGAATTATTTATGAAGTAAAATTCGAAACAGCCCCGCCTTTCGTGGGCGATAAAGTAAATTGACAGCTGTGGAATTCGACATCGAGGTTAAATCCGAAATCGAAATTCCGACTTCCTAAATCTTAGTCATTTGTTTTAAACCACCTGCTCCAAAGCCGGCCCAAAAAGCCTTTTTCGCCCATCGGGATGCTGCTGGCGTTCATCGGGTGCTCAATAACCGGCCCCAGTTTTAGTGAAAAACCTATAAAGAAATCAGCGCCGGTATAAGTGCCGTTTTTATTAATGTCTGGCGAATTTTTATTAAGTTGATCTCCGGCTAAAGCAATGCTTTGCATTAATTTGTCGCTACCTATAAAAAACTCCCAATTAGGGGTTTGCATCATAAATTGGGCGCCTAAATTAAATATTTTTAGGTCGTCGTAAGTGGTAGTAAGCGTTAAAGAGTATTTTTCATATTTAATCGGATTCACCAACGCGCCAATAAAGCCCTGATAGAATAATTCTTTTGATACCACAACGGTTGGAGAATATTTGAACATATGATTATCATCTATCCAAAAACTTTTTGAAGCGCTAAACTCGGCCCTTCCGTCAATAGGGCTGGTGAATGACCCGGTTACGGTATTACTACCGTGGACGATACCGCTTACCTTATTGTAAATACTGTCTTCGCGATGCGGGCTTGAAAGGCCATAGATGGATGTTGTGCCGTTAAAGTCGTAATAGCGGGAACGGCTGCTCCAATGAATAAATCCAAGGTCTTTTATGTTCCCCTGCAATATAAAACTGTCTTCGGTACGGTAGGTGGTACCGATGCTGATTGCGGCTCCGGGGCTTCGTAAATTTGGTAAATAATCGCGTGTGACAAAGTGGCCGGGTATATAGCCGGCATAATATTTGCCTTGCAAGCCCACCACAGCCGAATCAGCTGCCTTGTCAAATGTCACCTGTGAGCCGGTAATATTAAGCTTTTGATAGCTTACCCCGAGCAATGCACTTAGTTTTACGCCAAAAGCAAATTGTTTATTGAATTTTTCGCGATAGGTAAAACTTATCTGGTGGTAGGTTTGGTAATAATAATTATCGTTGAATATATTGGTGTAATTTTGGCCGTTGGCGAAACTTTGTGGTCCGTTCAGGGCTGCAATTGATTCGTCAGTCAAGCGGCCCTTGCCCTCTGATTTCATTTGCCATGAGAAGCCCATCTCTTCGTCGCCGCTTAAGCTCGAAAACATTTTCAGCATAAGCAAATATGCATTCACATTTTCGTTTATGGTATTATACTTGCCTTTGCCAATCTGTAAGGCTGCATTGTTGTACTGATTTAAAAAGGCACGGTTTTTTAATGTCGCCTGGGCATCACCGCTTAAAAACAAATTGGCGCTAAAATTGGGAATAAAAAAATTTGAGGCGTACATTTTACTGGTATCAGGAATGAAAGCCCTTTGGGAAGGATTTTCGAAAGAATCGTATAAAGTACCAGTGTTATACTGAGAAAACTGTTGGGCAAAAATTGTAACAGAAAACAATAAAAAGAATAGAACGAGTAAAAATTTCTTCATAAATAGCTTTGCGCCTGAGCTTTTATTTTCGTTTTAAAGATAAAAATTCCAGAGTGATTATCTGAAAATAAAGTAATATTTTAGTGTTAAACGAAAAATAAGGGCGATAGTTGTATGTATTGATTAATTTTTAACTAAAACTGTATCTGTGTTTAACTTTAAACAAAAGTTTGTATAATAATCTTTTTTGGCAGCGCTCAGTTGCCACGATAGCCCGTAAAAATTCCCCCAACCCGGGTCACTTGTTTGAAAAGAATCATAAATTTCAGGGTCCATATCTCTTTTTAAAATTTGTTCGGCATTTTTAAAGATGAGCATAAAAGTAACATTGCTTTGTGCAGAAAGCAGGTTGTCAAACTGCCCGTATTGTTGGTTTTTGCTCAAAAATTTTCTGTTTAAATAGCTGTCATTATAGCTTTTAAGCTCGTTAGGACTGTTGGCCAATATTAAATAATTATCAATAATTAAATAATAAGGATGCCGGAAGATGCTGAACGCATCGCCCAGTAGAAAGAAAGGTAATTTATCGTAACTCAGCTGGCCTGATTTTTCATCTGTCATTTTACTGACATTCATCAACAAAGTGTTCATTTTTGCCCCATCGCTAACAGAAATAATAGCCAGTTTTTCAAAATAGCGCGTGGTGACAACAGCAAACTCATTACTCAGCAAACCATAAAACCGTTCTCTTAAATTTGTGCCTGTTTCAGCTTGTATTTTACTGAAAAGTTGTTTTTCTTCTTTTTTTAACCCGGCTTTTGCGTACCACTCCGAAAGGCTTTTGCTGAATGCAAGAGCATCTGAAACCGATAAATTTGTGCTGTATGCAGTTGTGGAAGGGAAAATATTTTTTAATTGGTTGTTAACTGGTTGCTGATTGGCAAAAAGGTTCAGGTAGCTGATCCCCTGGTTTAGCTGCACCGAGGTTTCGCCATTGAACATTAATGCATCAGTTTTATAATTGAGGCTTAGCGTTGCAAGCCCGGTAAGCAATCTGAAACTTTTAAATATATCGGTGGTCTTATTTCTAAATAGGCAGTCAAATAATGGGTCGAGCTGGCTGTAATTCACATAAATATTAGCCAGGGAGTTGGCGTTTTGCTGTTCTGAAAGTAAAACAAAGGAGGGCATTTTGTCGCTTTTTTTACCGGCTGATACCTCGTCTATCAGTTCTTTTGAAAAGCTGCCCGAATAGATATTATAATCATTACTGATAACGTAAAACCGCTTTTTTAAAGCATTTATATAAAAAACATAGCCTTGTTTAGCACCGATACGAAGTGGGGTGATTAATATACTGTTACCTGGCTGCTTTGCTAACTGATCAATTACCGCCGGCCCGAAATCGTTTGATGCCGACAAGGTGATCAGTTGCTCAAGTTTTTTTGTTTGTGTTGGATGGACAGAAATAAAAATATTTTCGCCGGAGAAGTATTTGTTTAGTATTTGGTTTTGCAGTAATTGCTGTCTCAGGGTATCTAATTCACCAAGTGCCCGTTTGCCTGTAACCGCCGCAAATAATTTGTTATCTTTAAAAATATCATAAAAGCTTGCATCATTATTGAATTCGAATATGACAGAAGCGTTGCCGGGGATGCTATGCATCACCCTGCTGGTATTTGAACCTGGCGGATTCAAATTTTTAAAGTAAATAACCGTTACATACGCGGTAGCTATTAACAAAATAAAGGTAATAATAAGTTGTTTTTTCATTGCTTCCTGCTATACAAAGGTAACTTAAATTTAGGTGCTTCTTCGGGTCATTTGTCATTATTAAAACACTAAGCCGGTAACAATTCTCTGCATGTAAAACCTCTGATCACTAAAATTATTAACTTAGCCATTTATTATAAACATGAAGAGAAGAATTATTATTACTGCAGCCATATTTGGAATGCTTGCGGTTATTGCCGGTGCATTTGGTGCACACGGTTTAGAAGGGAAGCTGTCGGCAAAAAACCTCGAAGTATGGCGTACCGCAGTACAGTACCAATTTTACCACACTTTTGCGTTGATCTTTTTATCAACATTAACCCGTTTCAAATTACGGCTTGTTGGTCATTGTTACATCCTTTTTAGTTTAGGCATTGTATTGTTTTCCGGCTCCTTGTATGTGCTTGCCTGTTCCGAATTGATTGATTGGTCGTGGCTCCCGGTGCTCGGTCCGGTAACCCCCGTCGGCGGACTTCTTTTTATAGCCGGGTGGGTGTGTCTTGGAGTTGCTGCTTTAAAAATTAAATAATTGCATGTTAGAGTTTGCTGAACCAAGCCGTGCCGATCGCGAAACATTTTTTGTTGAGGTGATATTGCCCCTGGCAATTGCTAAAAACTATACCTATAGGGTGCCGTTTGAAATGAACGGGTTGGTAGCAGTTGGCAAAAGGGTGGTGGTGCAGTTTGGTAAAAGCAAACTTTATACAGCTATTATAGCATCCATCGGCAATCTTGCGCCTGAGAAATATGAGGCGAAATATATTATAGAGTTGCTGGATGATCGTCCGCTGGTTACCGCTGCTCAATTGCAGTTTTGGCAGTGGATGGCCGATTATTATATGTGCACCATTGGCGAGGTGATGAATGCCGCTTTACCATCAGCCTTAAAATTGGCCAGCGAAACCCGGATTACCCTGAATAAAACCTTTGAAATTGACCGTTCAGTATTACATGATAAAGAATACCTGATTGTTGAAGCGCTTGATATCCAACCAGAGCTTACTGTTAGCGACATTGTGAAGCTACTGGGACAGAAAACAGTAATGCCGATATTAAAGCTGCTTTTTGAGAAGAACATAGTCCATATTTCTGAGGATATCAGCGAAAAATACAAGCCCCGCACCCGCACGTTCATCACTTTAAATCCTGTTTATCATCAACAGGAAAGCTTAAAGGAGTTGTTCCTGATCCTTGAAAAGCGGGCGCCAAAGCAGGCTGACGCAGTACTGGCTTATATGAAACTGGCGCGCCATCAAAAAGCGGTCACCAAAAACGAACTTGCGGAGGAAAGTGGAGCAGGGGCGTCGAGTATTAATTCGCTGGTTGAAAAGGAAGTATTTATTGCTGAAGAGAAAAATGTAAGTCGCTTGTATTACGAGGATCAATCGATTTTCGACAGTTTTGAGTTAAGCGATCAGCAGACTAAGGTGCTGAAACAGGTTGAGGATGAGTTTAAGCAAAAGGATGTTGTTTTGCTGCATGGTGTCACTTCTTCCGGGAAAACCCAAATCTATATCAGGCTGATAGAAGAAATGATGAGTGCCGGTAGGCAGGTATTGTATTTACTGCCCGAAATTGCCCTCACAACGCATATTATTGAAAGGCTCAGGCAGTATTTTGGCGCTAATATCGGCATCTATCACTCCCGATTTAATGATAATGAGCGGGTTGAGGTTTGGCAAAAAGTGCTGAATAATGATTATAAAGTGATATTAGGTGCACGTTCATCTGTGTTTTTGCCTTTTCACGATCTGGGTTTAATCATTGTTGATGAAGAGCACGAAACATCCTATAAACAATATGATCCGGCCCCGCGCTATAATGCCCGCGATGCGGCTATCTTCCTGGCGAATATGCACAAAGGGAAAGTTTTGCTGGGATCGGCCACACCATCGTTTGAAAGTTACTATAACGCCCGTCTGCATAAATATGGCTTTGCCGAATTGACCGAACGCTACGGCGGCGTGAAGATGCCAGAAATTGAAGTAATAAGTATCGCAGAGGAAACGAAGCAAAAAACCATACAATCGCATTTTACAAGTGTTTTGCTGGCGGATATCAGGCAGGCGCTGGAAAATAAGGAGCAGGTGATCCTGTTTCAGAACAGGCGTGGTTATGCCCCGGTGCTGATGTGCAAAATATGTGCATACACCCCCAAATGTATCAACTGCGATGTGAGTTTAACGTTCCATAAAAGCAGCGGCAAACTGCATTGCCATTACTGTGGTTATAAGGAAGATGCCCCCAATATTTGCCCGGCTTGCGGATCGACCCACCTGGAATATAAAGGTTTCGGTACCGAAAAGGTGGAAGATGAACTGGCGCTGATATTGCCCGAGGCCCGCATTGCCCGGATGGACCTGGATACTACCCGCTCGCGCAATTCGCTGCAAATATTGCTGAACAACCTGGAGGAGAAGAAAATTGACATCCTGGTAGGTACCCAAATGGTTGCCAAAGGGCTTGATTTTTCGGATGTTACCGTAATTGGCATCATTAATGCCGACAGCCTGCTAAAATTCCCTGATTACCGTGCCAACGAGCGTAGCTACCAGATGCTGAGCCAGGTAAGCGGCAGGGCCGGTCGCCGCGGCAAGCAGGGTAAAGTGGTGATACAAACGTATGATACCACGCACAGGGTAATCAGGCAAGTAATTGAAAGCGACTATACCGATCTCTACTTTACCGAGATGGAAGAACGCAGAAGTTTTAAATACCCGCCTTTTTACCGCATTATTAACCTGGACATAAAACACAAAGACCCTGAAATAGTCAACAATCAGTCTATTTACCTGGCAAAAGAACTGCGAAAGCATTTTGGCGATAGGGTAATTGGACCCGAATACCCCTTAGTAAGCCGTATCCGCAACTATTACATCATGAGTATTATGCTGAAATTTGAGAAAGAAGCCGATTCTATCAATAAAGCAAAAGTCATCATCCGTGAGGTGATCACCCAGTTTCAAACTACTAAATTAAGTAAGGGGAGTATTGTGCAGCCGGATGTGGACCCCTACTAGACACGATTTTCATGATTTTTAAGGGATTAACAGGATTTTATTTTTTTAATTTTTATGGAGAATATTAATGATATAACCAGTAAAATTATCGGTTGCTCGATGAAAGTACATAACATTATTGGCAGTGGTTTTCAGGAGATAATTTATCAACGAGCTTTGGCAATTGAAATGAGGATACAGGGATTATCATTTGAAATGGAAAAAGAAATGCCGATATATTATGCGAATGAGTTAATAGGGAAACGGCGGGTTGATTTTTTTGTTGAAAATTGTGTTATGGTTGAGTTAAAGGCACTTGTACAATTGGAGACTATTCATAAAACACAAGCCATAAACTATTTAGAAGTTTACAATATAGCTGACGGTTTACTTATTAACTTTGGCGCTTTAAGCCTGGAATTTAAAAGAGTTTATAACAAAAAATTAATTACACCCGGAGGTACAGGATTTAAGGATTAAAATGAATTGAAAGGATTAACAAAGAAAACAACGTAGAGCATCTTCTTTTGTCCTGTAAATCCTTATAAGTTATAAAATCAAGTTCTATCCTGTAAATCCATATAAATCATAAAAATCGTGTTAGACGGATACAGGGATAAAGGCCTTCGCAAGGCATTAGTTGAAGAGTTAAGAAAAAAAGGCATTGAGGACGATAAGGTACTCGAAGCCATGGGCAAGGTGCCCCGTCATTTCTTTTTTGAAGAAACCTTCAGGAATCAGGCTTATAAGGATATCGCTTTCCAGATAGGCGAGGGGCAAACGATATCGCAGCCTTACACGGTAGCTTATCAAACCCAATTGTTACATATCCGGAAAGATGACAAAGTACTTGAAATAGGTACCGGCAGCGGTTACCAGACCTGCATTTTAGCAGAACTTGGCGCCAAAGTTTATACCATTGAACGGATAGAAAAATTGCACCTGCAGGCCAAAGAGCTTTTGCATGAGATAGGCTACAAAGCCCGTTTTTTTTGTGGCGATGGCTCAAAGGGCATAGCCAATCGTGCGCCATTTGATAAAATTATTGTTACCGCCGGGGCACCTACTGTGCCTGATGAATTGGTAAAGCAATTGAATATCGGCGGCATATTGGTAATTCCTGTTGGAGACCAAAAATCCCAAAAAATGGTGACTATTCTTAAAACCAGTGAAACTGATTACGAGAAAATTGTACTCGATACCTTCAGATTTGTGCCGTTAGTAGGGGATAAGGCCTGGTAGGGGTGAGATTTCGGATTTCGGATATTCGATTTCGGATTTGTTTTAGTTGCGTGTTTAATCAAATTACCTTATTAAGTCGAAAATAATTAATTCCGAAATCGAAATTTCGAAATCCGAAATCAAAATTAGCCTTTCATCGCTCTATCCATCTCTACCTTCGTATCTCTTTCTTTCATTGTTTCGCGTTTATCGAAGGTTTTTTTACCCTGCGCCAGGCCGATTTCCAGTTTAGCAAATCCGCGTTCACTGATGAAAAGGGCAAGTGGAACAATAGTCAATCCTTTTTCTTCGCCCCGGGTTTGGAGTTTCTTTAATTCTTTTTTGTTGAGGAGTAGCACACGGTCGCGCTTGGCTTCGTGATTGTAGAAGGAGCCAAAACTGTATTCAGCAATGTGCAGGTTACGCACATACAATTGATCATTAATAAAGGTGCAAAAGGCGTCGTTTATATTGGCCTTCCCCTGGCGGATAGATTTGATTTCGGTGCCCAGCAATTTTATGCCGGCAATATATTTATCCAGTATATGGTATTCAAAATAGGCTTTTTTATTTTTTATGTAGATGTTCTGGTCCATTTGCTGCAAATATACAGGAATTTATTTTGACACGAATGTTCACGAATGAAGACGAATGGACACGAATAGGAATCGTCACGAACTAAACGGCAACTTTTTAATTAACGGCCTGGTTGCGGTTTGACTACCAGCACCGGCACGTGTACCTTATGGCGCACGGAGTCAACGGTTGTACCAAAAATAAGGTCTTTCAATACCTTGTGCCCATGCGAACCCATTACTAAAAAGTCGATCTTTTCTTCGGCAACAATCTGCGCGATGGCGCTTGCAGCCCGGCCAAATCCCATATGGGCATTGGCATTGTATCCCAGCTTCACTATTGCTTCGGCATATTTCTCAAGGTTGTTTACGTCGCTTTGTGTTTCGTGGTCCATTACTTCTGTGCCGTAATACCTGGCCCCGGCTGTTTCAACCACGTGGATCAGTGTATACCGGGCGTCTTTCCCACCCTGCATAATGGCATGCCTGATGCAGTCACGGTCGTTTTTTGAAAAATCAATACTCACGCCAATGTGTTTGTATGAAATAGGCATTATCTCGTGAATAGTTGAAGCAAGCCCGTGCGGCACCCGGGCTGGTAAATCACGATGTTTAAATAATAGCGGCCTTAAAAATACATAAAGCAACAATAGTGCGATACCAGCGATAAGCGGTATCACTAGTGTATAGATCCAAAAGTGGGCGGCCGGAAATTGTTTTATCCAGTCGAGCAACTGATCATAAACCAGTTTTGCATTCAGGGCGACGATGAGAGCTGCGCTTAACCAGGCCACGATCTTTACTTTTAAACTGATAGCAAATTTACCCATTCGTTTTCGGTTAGAGGTGAAATGGATTAATGGAATAACGGCAAAGCCTAATTGAAGGCTTAAAACTACCTGGCTCAAAATAATGAGGCTCCCAAGGCCCGAATCGCCAAAATAAATAATGGTTAAAACAGCCGGAACTATAGCCAGGAATCTGGTTAACAACCTGCGCAGCCAGGGTTCAATACGCAGGTTAATATGTCCTTCCAAAATAATCTGACCGGCAAGTGTACCGGTTATGGTTGAACTTTGCCCTGAGGCTATCAATGCAATTGCAAATAAGGTTGGCGCCAGCGACCCGAATATATGCGCCAGTAGTTTATAAGCATCCTGGATTTCGGCAACTTTAAAATAGCCATTGCTGAAAAATGCACCGGCTGCCAGAATCAATATAGCAGCGTTAACCACAAATGCCAGGTTAAGAGCGATAACCGTATCAAATAAATTAAATTTTATTGCCGATTTAATGCCCTCGTGCGTACGCACAATTTGCCGTGTTTGAACCAGGGAAGAATGCAGGTACAGGTTATGCGGCATTACCGTGGCCCCGATAATACCAATGGCGATATAGAGCATGTTTTGACTTATAGTATCACCTTTGAATAAATTGCTGGGGATGAATCCTTTAGTTATCTCCAAAACATCAGGCCGAACGATAAACATTTCGATTAAAAAGGACATGCCCATAATGAATATCATCGACATGATAAAAACCTCAAGCTTGCGCATGCCTTTGTTCATTAAAAACAGCATGAGCACGGTATCGGTTAATGTGAGCGATACCCCCCAGATGAGCGGCAGGTGGAAAAGTAATTGCAAGCCGATGGCCATACCGATCACCTCGGCAAGGTCACAAGCGATGATAGCTATCTGAGCCAGGATATACAGGCAAAAATTGATGAATTTTGGGTATGCGTTTTTTGAGGCCTGGGCCAGGTCGAGGCCGCGCACAATGCCAAGCCGGGCACTTAATGATTGCAGCAATAATGCTATCAGGTTTGATGCAAATAATACCCATATCAACTTGTAGCCAAAGGCGCTACCGCCGGCAATATCGGTTGCCCAGTTGCCCGGGTCCATATAGCCGACACTAACCAGGTAAGCCGGCCCTATAAATGCCAGCAACCTGCGCCAGCCTAATTTATTTTCGGTACCAATGGAACTGTGAACGTTACTTAATGATTTATTAGGGGTATCCGTATCCTTCATAGTGTGATCAGTAAATTATTGGCCACTTCGCGGCTTATTTGTATCATTTTATCTTCTGTTTGTAAAACCATTGAATGGTCGAACTCAATGATTTCGGCCACCGTTATTTTTTTGCCGATGGTGAGCGATTGTTTTTCGAGGTATTGCAGATATGCTTTTGAATGATCGCGGACGCCACAAATAACACCACCTTCATTAACACCAATTGAAGAGACAGGCTTTAAATTGTGGATTTTAAACAGCCCGTTACAGTCGGGTATCGGGTCGCCATGCGGATCGAATTTCGGGTACTCCATAAATTTGTCCAGACGGTCAATTAGTTCGGTTGAAGAAATGTGTTCCAGTTCCTCGGCCATTTCGTGCACTTGGTCCCATTTAAAATCGAGCTTTTCGACCAAAAAATATTCCCACAAACGGTGTTTCCGGATAATATTTACCGCGATCTTTTCACCCGTAACGGTGAGCGAAACACCCTGGTACGGTGTATAATTGATCAATTCTTTTTCGGCTAGTTTTTTGAGCATATCTGTTACCGATGATGCTTTGGTGTTCAGCAACGCTGCCAATTGGTTTGTACTCACACTTTCTGCACTGGCTGACAAGTGATAGATAGACTTTAAGTAATTCTCCTCGGCTAAAGTATTCATTTATACAAATCTAATAATAAATTTAGACTTGTCTAAATTTATTGAGAATAAAAATTTATTTCTGTTAAAATAGTTTTTTGAAAAATTTTATTTGGCAGATTAAGTAAAATCATATATTTGCTTGTATCATGGCTGCCGAATTAGACAAAATAGACCTTCAGATACTGAAGATATTACAGGAAAATGGAAGGATAACCAACCTTCAGCTTTCCAATGAAATCGGGCTTTCGCCCGCGCCAACGCTTGAACGTGTGCGTAAGCTGGAAAATGCGGAATACATTAAAAGCTACCATGCTTTGGTAGACGAGGAGAAATTGGGCCTGGGCATTAAAACCTTCATCCAGATCTCGCTGGATTTCCATCAAAAAAATACCATTCAAACCTTTATCGACGAGATAAAAAATATCAAGGAGGTTACCGAATGCCACCACGTAACCGGGCAATGCGACTTTTTACTGAAAGTTTATGTGCGGGACATAAAATCCTACGAACAACTGATCATGGAAAAGATCAGCCGCATTACGGTGGTAAAGACTTTTCAAACGATGATGATTATGTCAACCAGTAAGAAAGAGCCGATAGTGCCGCTGGAGTATTAAATAAACACGAATTTTCACGAATTAGTTCGAATTGTACGAATTTAAATGGACACAAATTTTCACGAATTGGTTCGAATTACACGAATTTAAAATTAAGTAATTCACTATTTAATGAATTTGCCAATCTATTGGAGCGTTTCCATGTTTTTCCAAAATCTCATTCGTTTTTGAAAACGGCATCGAACCAAAAAAGCCACGATCAGCCGAAAACGGCGATGGATGTGGCGATTTGATAATATGATGTTTTGTTTTGTCGATGAGTTCTGCCTTTGCCTGAGCAAAGGCTCCCCAGAGGATAAATATGATCCCCTGCTTTTTATCAGAAATAGTTTTGATCACCTGATCGGTAAATTCTTCCCAACCTTTTTTCTGGTGTGATCCTGGCATCCCCGCGCGCACGGTAAGGCTGGCGTTGAGTAACAATACGCCCTGTTCGGCCCATTCGGTGAGGTTGCCATGGTTAGGAGTTACAAAGCCTGGTATATCGGTTGTGAGTTCTTTATAAATGTTCCTTAATGACGGAGGGATGGTGATGCCTTTTTGTACCGAAAAAGATAAACCATGCGCCTGGTTTTCGCCGTGGTAGGGATCCTGTCCGAGGATCACCACCTTTAGTTCCGAAAAAGGTGTTTTCCAGAATGCATTAAAAATATCGCTTCCTTTAGGGTATATCTTATTGTCGGCATCTTTCTCGTTTTTGAGGAACTGCCGCAACTGAACCATGTAATCTTTACCAAATTCGTCGCTTAAAACTTCCAGCCAGCCGGCCTCTAATTCTATCGCCATAAATATTTTAAAAATGTTGATTTAGCGTACAAATAAACGGATATTTGCATACTAATTTATATAATTACTAACGATGTCAAATATAGTAAGGTTAATTATTGCCTGTGTAGTTTTAGGAGCTGCTGTAGCGCTATGTGCATTTGGATTTTGGTGGTGGGGTATACTCGTGCTGTTTTTAGGTGGCTTTGTGTTGTTAAGCTACTTTTTTAATGAAAACATGATATTGGCCCAATGGTTTTTGCGTAAAGAGAACCCGGACAAAGCTGAACAATGGCTGCTAAAGGTGACAGATTACGAGAAACAATTGAACAAAAGCCAGCATGGGTATTATAACCTGCTGATCGGCCTGATCGAAACCAGGAAAGCCCCGATGAAGGCTGAGAAATATTTCAAGAAAGCCCTTTCGCTGGGTATGAAAATGTCACACAATACAGCATTAGCAAAGCTTAGCCTTGCGGGTATATCTATGGCTAAACGTAATAAAAGGGAAGCCCAGATGTATTTACAGGAAGCTGCAAAGGATGATAAGAATAAATTGCTTACCGAGCAGATAAAGATGATGAAGGGCCAGATGGCACAAATGGATAAGCAGCAGGTAGTAAGGGGCGGATATCGCCAGTTTTAAAAGATCAATTCAGGAAACGCGAAATATGGCGTTTTAATAAACATACCGGAGGCGCAAATAGCGCCTCTTTTTTTATCCTGATTCCTGATTCTTTATTCTTGACGCTGTAAGCCTATTTTTCTTCTATAGAGCTGAAATAATCCGGCTCAGAAGAATGATTTTGATTTGGCGCAAAATGCCTTTCCTGAGTGAAATAGCCATCTTCCGACGGATTGGCTACCTCCACCATTTTTAACAGGCTCCTTATAAAGGATAGGTTAAAATTGCTCCTGTTTAGTTTTATCAGGTATTCGTTTTCTGTTATCTCGAGAATTGAATTAGTCATAACTTTAGTTATAAGTGTTTATTGCAATAATAAACAACATATTTAATACCAAAGTATCATTCGCTTTAAGCTTTTATTACCAAATTGTTATTAAAAGACTGATTTATTGCGATTTATTTTTTTGTAGAGACGCCCCGATGCATCGGGGCGTCTCTACGGGTATCACACAAACCAGGCCATCACCACTTCTTTTGCAGGCATGGTAATTTCCAGTTTTAATTTCTTGCGCATACCGCCCAAATCGTTAAATACTTTATTGGGATTAGCTGCTTTTAGTTCTTCAACGGTGTTAAAGCCCATTTTATTCAGCACGGGCACCCATTCGGCAGGTACGCCGATATTGGTGAAATCTTCGGCGGTGGTTACCCTTGCTTTTTTCTCGGGGCGCATTTGCGGGAAGAACAATACTTCCTGGATGGTGCTCTGATTGGTCATCAGCATTACCAGCCGGTCGATGCCTATACCTAAACCTGAGGTTGGCGGCATACCGTATTCAAGTGAACGTAAAAAGTCGTCGTCCATAGCCATTGCTTCATCATCACCGCGACCGGCAAGGATTAGTTGCTCTTCTAAACGTTCGCGCTGGTCCAGTGGGTCGTTTAGTTCCGAATAGGCGTTGGCTATTTCCTTACCGTTTACAAATAGTTCAAAACGTTCTACAAGGCCATTTACGCTGCGGTGTTTTTTGGCCAGCGGGGTCATCTCTATCGGGTAATCGGTAATATAAGTCGGCTGGATCAAATTGGCTTCCACTTTTGCACTGAAGATCTCATCGATTAGTTTGCCTTTACCCATGCTATTGTCTACCTCAATTTCCAATTCTGCACAAGTTTGGCGCAGGGCAGTTTCGTCCATTGCTGAAACGTCGATACCCGTATATTTCAGGATCGAATCATACATGGATAGTTTTTCATACGGTCCCGCAAAATTGATCTCATTGGCGCCAACCTGTACCACGGGGATACCATGTACGGCCCGGGTTACTATTTCCAAACATTCCTCCACCATGGCCATCATCCAGTTATAATCCTTATAGGCCACATAAATCTCCATACTGGTAAATTCCGGGTTATGGGTGCGGTCCATGCCTTCGTTGCGGAACATCTTGCCAAACTCATACACGCCGTCAAACCCGGCCACGATAAGGCGTTTTAAATACAGTTCGTTGGCAATGCGCAAAAATAGCTGCATATCCAGCGTGTTATGGTGTGTTGCGAAAGGACGTGCCGCCGCACCGCCATGTACGGGCTGTAATATTGGGGTTTCCACTTCAAGCCAGCCCTGCTTGTTAAAGTAATCGCGCATACTGCTGATCACTTTTGAGCGCTTGATGAAGATCTGCTTAAATTCAGGATTAACGGTAAGGTCAACATAACGCTGGCGGTAACGTTGCTCCGGATCGGTGAAGGCATCATGAATATTGCCTTCCTCATCGCGTTTTACAATAGGCAACGGTTTTAAGGATTTTGACAATAATGTCATTTCCTGTACGTGTACCGATATTTCGCCGGTTTGGGTTAAAAATACATAGCCTTTAACGCCAATAAAGTCGCCAATATCAAGCAGCTTTTTAAATACGGTATTGTATAGGGTTTTATCCTCGCCGGGGCAAATATCATCACGTTTGATATAGATCTGGATGCGGCCTGTTGAATCCTGCAGTTTCGCAAATGAAGCGCTGCCCATAATATTGCGGCTCATGATACGGCCGGCAATAGTTACGGATTGATATGTTTCCGGAAAACGTTCAAAGTTTTCGGTTATTTCTTCTGCGGTAGCAGTAACTTTATATTCTTCGGCGGGATAGGGGTTAATACCTAATGCACGAAGTTGTTTTAATGATTCGCGGCGTAATATTTCCTGTTCGGATAGTGCAATACTCATATTTTTATTAAAGCTGCAAAGGTAGTTTTTTTAGTCCGAAAGTCGATAGCTATCGGGACGGTAAAGTCTGAAAGTCGGAAAGAAAAAGTTTGCGAGATTTTGACGTGTTTCAAAAATTGTTAAATCTCTGGTTTTACTTTTAATCGCGACCAATCGTTATATTTGTAATATGGAAGCCAAAGAATTAACTCCGGATTCTTTAAATGAACAACAATTGTTGATGTTGAGGTTGTTAAAAAAGCCTTTGCCCGAAAACTCTTTTATTCAAATACGACAGCTTGCGGTTAAACTTTTAGCAAATCAGTTAGATGAAACCATTGAAGAATGGGAAATTCAAAATGGTATTACTGAAAAAGATTATGATCAAATGAGTAAGCAGCATTTTAGGAGTACGTCGAAAAAAATCTGATGAAGGTCGTTTTGGATTCAAATATACTGTTGGTTGCTGTAGGGAAAAGAAGCAATTACAGACCGATTTGGAATGCCTTTCTCGATGGAAGATTTCAGCTAATTGTTTCTGAAGATGTGATTTTTGAATATGAAGAAATCCTACGTCAAAGGTCAGCTCCGGGTGTTGCCCCGATGATAATGGAAATATTTATTGAATCTCCGGAAGTTATCTATCAAAAAATTTATTATTTATGGAATGCGATAAAGAATGATCCGGACGACAATAAATTTTTTGATATTGCCGTAGCCGCTAACGCTGATTATTTGGTGACCAACGATGCCCATTTTAACATCATAAAGGAATTAAACTTTCCAAAAATCAAGATCATAACTGCTGAAGAATTTTTGAAAATACTCGCTAAATCTTAACATCAGCATATAACTTTACCCCATGAATTTAAAAGTAATTGCTTTTGATGCGGACGATACCCTTTGGGTAAATGAACCCTATTTCAGGCATACAGAAGAACAGTTTTATAATTTATTGGGTGAATTCTCGTCGCAGCAAAGTTTGGAGCGGGAGCTATTTAAAATCGAAATAGAAAACCTTAGTTTTTACGGTTATGGCATTAAAGGCTTTGTGTTGTCGATGATTGAGACTGCCCTGAAAGTAACGGATAACAAAATCAGCACCGAAGTGATTGGGAGGATCATTGAGCTTGGCAAGGAAATGCTGGACCGGCCCATAGAACTGCTTGACGGTGTTGAGGAAGTACTGGAGGCCCTGAAAGATAAATACCGACTTGTGGTTGCTACCAAAGGCGACCTGCTTGACCAGGAGCGCAAATTAAAAAAATCAGGCATCAGCCATTATTTCCATCATATCGAGATCATGAGCGAAAAGGATGATGCCAATTACCTTAAACTGATCAAACACCTCGATATCCAGCCTGATGAACTGCTTATGGTGGGTAACTCCCTGAAAAGTGATATTTTGCCTGTATTAAACGTTGGCGGGCATGGCGTACATGTGCCTTACCACATCACCTGGGCGCATGAACATATTGAGAATACCATTGACGACGAAAAGTTTAAGAGTGTTGAGGGGATAAGGGAGATATTAGGGTTTTTATAGAATCTTCGATTTTCAAGTTATTAGTAATGATCTTTTAATGAGTAAATGTGAATTTCGTTGTCTTTAATTTCATAAATTATTCGATGCTCATAATTTATTCTGCGCGACCACATTCCTGCCCAGTTGTGTTTAAGTGGTTCTGGTTTTCCAATTCCTTCGTATGGGGTTTCTTGTATAGATTGAAGTATGGTTAATATTCTTGTCTGTATTTGTTTTTGACCTGATTTTTTCCAATATTTTAAATCATCCAAAGCCTTTGGCTGATAGATTATTTCCATGTATCTTCAAGCGCGATTTTTGTTCCTTTCCCTGCTTCCATATCTTTTCTGCCCTGGTTGATTTTTTCAGCGAGATGTGAATTGGCCATTATACGCTCAGTTTCATCCTGAAATTGAGTTACGTCATCAATCTCATACTCTAGTTTAAGCGCATCCAAAACAGCGGTAATTGCTTTTTCAGATAATTCATTTTCAATGTTCACCGTAAGAGTTTTCATTTCAACATGCTTATTATACAAATTTAGGAAAAATTAAACAAAATTGTGCTTCTATTTAAGCTGTTAAAGTGCCTTTCAAGTTCTTAGTTAACGAGGTTCTATTATAAATTGGGTGGCACCCAACAGTAGTAGTTCCGAAATCGAAAGATCCAAGTTTTACCTTTAAATTTAGCGATTGCTTTGTGTTTTAGGTTTCAGCGCTTGTTTTTCAATTTGATGAATTTTATCCGGTTTATTTTGGCTAAACCCAAGGCCCATGGCAACGGAGTTAATAAGGCAATGCAAGGCAATTCCCCATATAAAACCATTTTTAAACCGGATATAGGATAACGCCCAGCCCATACACAATTGTGGTAAAACGTAAATGGGGTATATCCAGATGATGGCCCAATGTAACGGTGAATAATTGGAAACATGCATCAACCCAAACAAGCAGATCGATATAATAATTAATCTTTTTTTAGCGGCAGAACTAAAGTTGATTTGTTTTGGCAGTATTATAAAAATCAGCCAGAAAACTAATGCTGAAAAACCGACCCTTGCGGATAACGCCCAGCCTAATCCAATACTTTGATGCAGGTGTTTTATAAAGGGTATGGCACTGCTGAATAATAAAATCGCAACAGACACGCTTAATGCTATATGCGCCCTTTTAAACGAAAGCGGCAGGCGAAAAATCGTTTCCTCCAGCACCGGGCCGATCAGGCATATATAAACTATAGCCGTTAAGTATCCTATTTTTTTAATTAAATGCTGAAAGGTGGTATTATTTTGATTTCGGATGCTTCCGTAATGGAATACATGCGTAGCAATATAGTCGGCAAGAATAATTACCGGCGCTGTAAATAATATAACGATAAAGATGAAGGCGTATGTTTTAAATACTAACGCCAATTTTTCTTTAAATGATAGCCGGGGTTTTAACGCTAAATCGGGGTATTCGCTGATTTTCAGCAATTCGCTTAACATCCGTTAATCCGCCTCCGCTTCCTGCAAATACATTTCGTCAATAGGCTGGGCGTATTTCTTTTCGATCACTTTGCGCTTGGCTTTCATGGTCGGAGTGATCTCGCCATCGTCAATACTAAAAGGTTTGCGTTTTACTTTAAAATGTTTGATGCGTTCAAATTTGGCTAACTCATTCGACAGACGTTTAATATCCTGGCCAACCCAGTCCACAATTTCTTTATCCTCGATAAACCAATCCTGTTTTTCAAAAAAACTTTCAGGTAAACTAAAGGCTTCCTGCAGGCTTTCTTTTGAGGGTACCACAATGGCCGTAATGTATTCACGTTTATCGCCCACTAAAAAGATCTGCTCGATTTTAGGGCTCTTTAAATAAGTGTTTTCAACCGGTGTAGGATAGATGTTTTTGCCATAGGCATTTACCAGCATGTTTTTAAGGCGGTCGGTAATTTGCAGGTTGCCGCGGTAATAGCGGCCAATATCGCCGGTATGGAACCAGCCGTCCGGGTCAATTACCGAAGCAGTTTCTTCCGGCTTGTTCCAGTAGCCTTTCATTACGCAATGCCCGCGCACAATGATCTCACCCTCTTCGGATTGAAAATCTTCTTTGAAAGTATGGTGGGTTTGAATGGTGTAGATCTCTTTGGTATCTACGTTTTGAATGGCCACTTCTATACCCGGTATAATGCGACCCACGGTGCCGTAAATAATACGATCGGTTTCGGTAACGGCCATTACCGGCGAGGTTTCTGTCAACCCAAAACCTTCTAATATTTTGATGCCCAGATCGCCGAAGAATTCGCCAATATTTTTTGGCAAAGCGCCGCCGCCGGAGAGCATGATCTTTAAGCGACCGCCGGTTTTTTCTTTGATTTTACTGAATACAAGTTTTTCGGCAAGTTTATGTTGCTGACTTAAAATAAGTCCTGGCTTTTTACCGGCCTCTTTAACCAGTCGTACTTCGCGGCCAATTTTTAACGACCACAGGAATATTTTTGATTTAACGCCACCAGCAGATGTGCCGTTTTTCATCGCCTTGTCGTGTATGCGCTCTAACAGGCGGGGCACACAATTCATTACCGTTGGCCTTACTTCGGCCATGTTTTTAGCCAGCAGGTCCAGGCTTTGGGCAAAGGCCATTTTACTGCCGGTATAAAGACAGATATGGTAAGTGGCGGTACGTTCAAAAACGTGCGATAACGGCAGGAACGATAAAAATATGTCGTCTTTAACGATAATAGGGATCTGTATCAGGCTTACTCTTGCATTTTCGGTAAGGTTAAAATGAGTAAGCATCACTCCTTTTGGTGTGCCCGTTGTGCCTGAAGTGTAAATTAAGCAGGAAATGTCCGATGGCAAAATAGCTTCCCGGGCTATATTTATGGCTGTTCCATGCTTTTCAGCCAACTTACGTCCTTCTTCTATCACATCCTTAAGCCCGATTACCCCGGCATTAAGGCTCAGTTTGCCGGTAAATTTATCAAAATCTTCAAAGGCTGGTATCAGCCTGATTAATGCCGGGCAGTTATTGGCTACTTTAAGCACCTTTCGGAGTAAAAATGGGTTGCCGCATAAAATGGTACGGGCGCCGGAATCATTTAAAATATATTCAATTTCAGTTTCGCTAAGCGTAGGGTAGATGGAGGTATTGATGGCGCCCAGCTGCTGCAGGGCCTGGTCGTAATAGATATAGTCGGGGCCGTTTTCAATGATCAATGCTAAACGGTCGCCTTTTTTGATGCCGATCTCCAAAAAATAGGCTGATATAGCGTCTATTTTTTCCAAAGCTTCCTTATAGCTGATATCTAACCAGGTATCACCAATCTTGTGGCTCATAAAAGTGTGGGTATCCGGATGGATATTTTC
>Ga0206955_1049_pt1 | contig 34159 bp, 22 predicted proteins | sample Alteio_BWOrgHeat_34_FD_153247 | JGI IMG/M metagenome (GOLD analysis project Ga0206955, IMG submission 153247) | Enriched cells from forest soil in Barre Woods Harvard Forest LTER site, Petersham, Massachusetts, United States -... | ecosystem: Environmental > Terrestrial > Soil > Temperate forest >...
CCTGCAGGCAGGTTAGGCGACTTAGCCGTTTTAAGGGTAGCTTCTCTTCCATAATAACAAATGTAGTCAATAGATAGAAAGTTGTTAACCCCTGTTTCCTTAAGCGGGCAAAAGCAGGGCCGAAGCGTTCAAATTTGAATTGAAATGGCATGCCCCGGTGTTACAAACAACCCAATGGCTGTTTTCTTCAAACAGCCTATAATAATACTGAGCTATTATTTTGCCCGCTTCACTATGTTTTTGATAGACCGGGACCTTCCCTGCAAATACCTTCGCTTTAAAACAAATGTCAAATTTAAATTCTACCAAATGAAAAACACAAAGGCACTTGCATTACCGCTTTTTATGGCGCTGCTATTTATTCTTTTTTCTTCGTACGTAAAGGCACAGGAAACCCAGGTTAAAGTTACCGGCATCAGATCCGGGAAAGGAAAGATCATTCTTAACGTATTCAGAAATAATGAAACATACGATAACCAGCAACCCTGCAAGGTATTCACATTTGATAAAAAGGAGCTTGCTAATGGTTCACTGGTTGTAACCTGCAGGCTGGAGCCCGGCATCTACGGGATAACCCTGGTGGATGATGAAAACGGGAATGGCAAAATCGACAAGAATTTTATAGGCACGCCAAAGGAAGGATTTGGGTTCTCCAACTTCTTCATGGAAAAAATGAAAAAGCCCGTTTTCGACGACTTTAAAGTCGATCTGAAATCGCCAAATAACAACATTGTAATAAGGGTAAAGTATATGTAAATCCCAATATTTTGATTTTTGTGTCAGGAGCTCCCGGGGAAGGTTTATCTAAGCTTTCCCCTTTTTACCGTTGTGCAGTTATTTGGCAGTTAACTAAAGCAATAACCAACTGAGTTCAAAATTTGCTTAATCTCCGGCTCGTTTTTGCTCATCTTCCGAACCGGACTTGCTTTTGATTTTATTTAATTTACCGCTGCCAAACCGGTAATTAAAAGTAAGGGTGACGGCCCGTGTGTAGAAATGTAGATTGGAATTTTGAACCAGGTTTTGGTAATTGTCGATGCCATTATGATCTTCACTTTGCAACACATCGTGTGCGTTGATGGAAATCGAGGCTTTTTTATTGAACAATTGCTGTTTAAGCCCAAAACTTAAAATAGAATATGCCCCATACGAGGAAGTAACGAGCTGTCTTTTGGAGTCGTATTCAAAGTCGCTTTCTGCGGTCAGCTGATCGCTTATCATAAAACTATTATCGCTTTCTAAATAAACGGATACAATTCCGGCATTGTTCAGGCTAAAGCCGTTCACCTCGCCGTTAAATGAGTTTTGATAAAAGGAAACTGTGCTGTTTGTCGACCACCATTTGGTTAATTCCTTGTTATAGCTGATATCAACATTCCAGGAATGCGCACCCTGTATATTGGTAGGAATGCGCGTCGACGTGATTTTGTTCGAATCAAGGTATGGTAACGTTCGGATATAATCCTTGTCTAAATCAAATGCTGCCGTTATAAAAAACGAATTTTTAAAGGCCCATGAAACTTCGCCATGCCAGCTCAGATGTGGCTTCAGATTAGGGTTGCCTTCAAAATACAAAGTCGGGGTAAGCGGCCGCCTGAAGGGAACCAGTTCATGATAATCGGCACGTTCTATTCTCCGGCCCAATTGCATATTAAAGGTATTTTGATCATTGAGTTTGTAATTGGTAAACAGCGTGGGGAATAATTGAAAATAATTTTGCCGTACCGATTCCCCTCCAAATAACTGCTCACCCTTCATAACGGTCTGTTCGGCCCTCAAGCCTGCCTCTATGGTTAGTTTCCTGTATTGCCGGTCGAAATTAAAATAAGCCGCGTTAATATTTTCCGTATTGATATTGTAATCACTTTGTGTAGAGTCAACCAGGTTTTGGCCGCCAACCTGGTTATAAAAGGTGCTGTTATTATTGGTTTTTACGTAGCTCGATTTCAAGCCCGCCTCTATTTTTCCGTTGCCCGCAATCGGCTGCACATAGTCGGCCCGCGCGCCATAAATATTCAGCCTGCGCGATTGATCAAGAAATACATTGCTTTGATCAATAAAATTGCCGGAAGCGTCATTGAGGATGGTGGCGTTATATTGCCCCGGCCTGTACCGGTAATCAGAATAGTCGGCACTAAAAGATAACTCTTTGCCGACGGTGTCAATTTTATTAACCAGCTGCAGGCCCGCTGTATAATTTACCGGCTTATCTGTATAGGTAGCCGTAAATAATTCGTTGTTGGTTTTGTTATGATTACCGTCGAAGATATTCATGGAAGAGTTTGTCTGGTCGCTGCTCCGGCGATCGGAAATATCGGCCGAAATACTAAGCGTGGTCTTCTTTGATAAATAAAGGTCGAGCCCGGCAGCTGTGTTATATGACCTGTTGATGGTAACATCGTTGTTTGCAGATGCCTGCTCTGTTAATAATGTACTTCCGTTGTAAATATCGGTGGTTACCTCTCTGCCCAAAAGCGACTTATTATACGTATAGTTATTATTCAAATACACGTTATAGCTATCCGTCTTATAATTAAGTACCAGGCCGCCATTGTACCGGCCGTAACGCCCCTGTCCGAAGCTGCCGGTGACGTTGCCGTTCAATCCATTACTGCGGTTTTTCTTTTTGATGATATTGATAATTCCGCCCGTTCCTGCGGCGTCATATTTAGCTGAAGGATTGGTCATGATCTCGATCTTCTGAATATCCGACGAAGGCATGCTGCCTAACTGGCTTGCCAGGTCGTCGGCTGATAAATAGGTAGGCTTGCCATCTATCAGTACATTAATGCCGGGCCTGCCGTTCAGCGTGATCTGCCCGTCGGATGTCATCTGTACGCCGGGCAATTTTTGCACCAGTTCCAAGGCCGTTGTACCTTTGCTGGTAATACTTTGATCAACATTAACAACCGTTTTGTCTATCTCTTTTTCAATCAGGGGCCTTTGTGCCGTTACCAAAACTTCCCTGAGTAATTTAGCAGCTGGCATTAAAACGATCACACCCATATCGATTACCGAATCAGTGCCGCCAATCTTCAGTCCGGATCGTCCGTATTTTTCATATCCAACCAAATTAATTTCAATAAAGTAGCTGCCATCTGTTATGTTATTCAGCACAAACCCGCCTTTGTCATCACTCGAAACCGCTTTGTAAACACCCGAATCAATTGTTTTTTTTAGCAGGATGCTTGCATAACGTACCGGCGAGTTCTTCTCATCTGTAATGCTCCCTTTTATGGTGCCCTGGGCTTGTGCCCGGCCATGTATAAAGAGGAAAAGAATAATAAATAATGTTGCGGATAAATGGATGTTGCGTCTCATAGTTGCCAGATTCTAACCAATAATAGTTATAGAAGGGAAATTAAAATTTGAAAGATGCCGGACAATGGCGGAATGGTGTTATACAGGCAAATTAACCGTTTAAACCAGCTTGGGAGGCAGATAGCCGGTATTCGGGGGGCGATATTGACTTTCGGTCGACGAATGCAGTTACCAGACCTTAAAATAGTTATACTTGTTTTATCATGAACTTTTTAGAAACAATATTACACCTCCGCAAAAAAAACCGGTGGTTAAGCCACGTCGCTTTCTGGCTGATCGTGTTGTTGATTTCGATAAGCTCCAGCAAGTATCATGATGGAAAACAAGGCTCCCTTGGTTTCGAGCTCGTTAGTGATGGCCTATGCGAACTTCCTGAGATAGTGGCAGCCTATTTTTTAACCTACCTGGTGGTACCCCTTTTCTTTTATCATAAAAAATATTTTGCGGCCGTTACGATTTTCATGTTCGGCAGTTACCTCATTTGTCTGGCAGCCCGGCTAATCATCGTAAAAATTTGTGAGCCTTTGGCAGGCATCGCGCCAAACCCTTTTGAAACCTACGCTGAATTACTGACGGATCTGCCAAAGTTACTTTATGTTTATTTTTTCCAGATCTACGCGGTTGCATTTGTCTTTATGTTTTCAAAGCTTTTCAAAGATCAGCTGGATATCCAAAAACGGGCACTTACGCTGGAAAAAGAAAAAGCCGAAACAGAATTGAAACTATTAAAAACACAGCTCAACCCGCATTTTTTATTTAATACGCTTAATAATATTTATTCGCTTTCATTTACCTCATCGCCTGTTACTTCCGAATCTATTGCACGGCTTGCCGAGATACTCGATCATATATTATACCGCTGCAACACACCCTATGTGCCCTTATCGACCGAAATCGCCCTGATCAAAAATTATATCGAGCTGGAAAAACTAAGGTACGATGAGCGGTTAACTATCAACTTTGACACCGATATCGATCACGAAATAGTGATTGTTCCATTGATCCTGCTTTCGCTGGTTGAAAATGCTTTTAAACATGGCGCAAGTGATGACACAGGCGCCCCCGTCATCAATATCGACCTGAAAGTAACTGACCAGCATTTTATTTTCACTATAAAAAATTCAGTCGTTGAACAAAGCGGGAGTAATGTGGTAACATCACAGGGTCGCATCGGGTTAAATAACCTGCGCCGGCAATTAGATATTATTTACGGGAATGATTATCAGCTTGATGTTATACCTCAAAACAAATCTTTTGAAGTATGTTTAACTATCGGTTTACAGCATCAAATTAAAATAAATGAAAAAGATCAGGTGTTTGCTGGTTGATGATGAACCGCTGGCTATTTCATTGCTGCAAAAGCATATCAGCCAGCTTGATTTTATGGAAGTTGCCGGTACCTGCCCCAACGCACTAAAAGCGATGGAGTTCCTGAAAAAAACGCAAATTGATTTGATGTTTCTTGACATCCGCATGCCCGCCATAAACGGGATTGATTTTCTGCGAATGCTCCGGGATCCGCCAAAAGTAATTATTACTACGGCCTACCGCGAATATGCTTTGGATGGCTATGATCTTGATATTGTAGATTACCTGTTAAAACCGATTACTTTTGACAGGTTTTTTAAAGCGACAGAACGTTACCTGAGGAATAGCAATTTACCCATATCACAGCCGGTGCAGGCAACAACCGGGCCCTCCGGAATTTATATTAAATCGGCCCATAAAAACATCAAATTAAATCCGGACGATATTTTATATATGGAGAGCCTGAAAGATTATGTGAAAATTTACACCACCGGCACAACAATTACAACCAAATATAAAATCAGCGATATGGAGGTAACATTAGCTGATAAAGGCTTTTTGCGGGTCCACCGTTCCTTTATTGTCAATTTAAAACATCTTAGCGCATTTACCTCAAGCGATGTGGAAATAGGAAAAATTGAAATCCCGATAGGCGAAAGCTATAAGGAACTTGTTTTTAAACGACTCAGAGCGCATTAAGCTTGATTGAACCCGATATACGCGGTCCGTTTTCCATTCATTCAAACATTCGCTACTTTTAGCGCATGAAAATATCAACCCGCCTGTTATTATGCCTGGCATGCCTGTTTTTGTTGAAAAACGTTTCGGCGCAGGATAAAAAATACGAACCAAAGGACCCCAAGCTGTATCAAACCATCCTGCATATGGATAGTATGATGTTCGACGCGTTCAATTCCCACAACCTGGAAGAGCTGAAAATCTTATTCGCGCCGAACATTGAGTTTTACCACGACCGCGGTGGCTTACAGGATTACCAGGCTGTAATTAATGGCTTCAAAGGAGTATTTGCCGCCACGCCCGACCTCCGCAGGGAACTGGTACCAGGCACGCTTGAAGTTTATCCCATCCCTGGTTTTGGCGCTATTGAAATCGGCGTACATCGTTTTGTTCACGTTGAAAACGGCCAAACCCAAATCGGTGTTTACCGGTTCATACAAACCTGGCAGCTTAAAGACGGGGCGTGGAAGGTTACGCGGGTGGTGAGTGTGGGGCATTGAGATAAGGGGAGTAGTTATAAAATATGATAAAGCAAAAAGCCGTCTCAGGGGCACGTATCCACTGTGTGTCTGTGCAGCCGTGTACCCGAACCCCGCTTTCAGTGGGGCACGAGAACCCGGTGCTTTTGGCTTTTGCGTTGCATTCTAGCCAGAAGAGGGGGCAAACGCTGTTACGAAATCCAAGTTGAACAAGTAAACATGTGTTTCGGTAAAGTGGAAAATAGTTACTATTAGGTTTTGAATATCATTTAAGAGGAACAAAATATTACTTTTCTCTCTCCCAAACACTTGTCCTGCCAAATAAAGACACACCAATATATCCCCTGATATTCAGTTTATTATCCCTTAGTTTCAAGGTGCAACTGTATGTTTTACCGCTATAAGGATCATAGATCTGACCATCATCCCAAGCCCCGTCATGATACGTAAAATCGTAAAGCATGATCAGATCTTTGAGGTTACGTGACCTTAATTTTTCATCTTTGTTTTTTACGTCTTTCCGGGAAGTAGTTCCATCCGGTTCGTACATGGTTTTACCCCAGATCAGCTTGCCCAAATACTTGCCGTTTGCTTTATAAACGTCAATTTTACCGGTCTTATCTTCGCTCAGCCATACGCCTAAGATCTTATCGGCTTCGGGTGTTTGTGCAAAAGTTTTTGTTACTATAAAAAGGCATAGTACTAATAGTATTCTTATCTTTTTCATCATTATGGGGGGTTAAGAGATTGTGTTGAACAAGCAACAACTTTATTTAATTTTAATAACAACTTTTCCTTGAGCACGGCCAGTTTCAACATAAGCCATTGCATCATTTGTTTGTTCAAATGGAAATACCTTATCTATCGCAGGTTTAATAGCGCCGGAATTAATAAGATCAGCAATTTCTTTTAACTGAGATCCATTGGCTTTCATAAATAGAAATGAAAAGCCCACCTTAACCCGTTTTGCTTTTTTTCTTACTCCCAGGCTCAAAAGGCGCATTATCAATTTCACGAACCAGGGGGCTCCGATCTCCTCCGCGAAGTCCGGGTCAGGCGGACCAGAGATCGAAATAAGTTTTCCACCAGGCTTTAACACACGCAGTGATTTTTCGAGTGTTTTTCCGTCCTGACTATTTAAAACCAGATCGTAACCGTGCAGAATTTTCTCAAGATCATCTTTCTCGTAGTCAATAACAACATCTGCACCAAGGCTTTTCACTAATCCGATGTTGGCTGCGCTGGTAGTTGTAGCCACGGTAGCGCCCAGGTATTTAGCCAGTTGAATGGCAAATGTGCCTACACCACCGGAGCCGGCCTGGATGAAAACTTTTTGCCCTTTCTTCAGCCTCCCTTTTTCGACCAATGCCTGCCAGGCCGTCAGGCCTACCAGCGGAATCGATGCGGCTTCTTCCATGCTCAGCTTTTTCGGTTTAAGCGCTACATCTGCTTCCTTAATAGCAATAAAATCCGCGAATGTTCCGATCCGGTGATCTGCTGGTCGCGCATAAACTTCGTCTCCAACTTTAAATCGTTGCACCCGGACCCCGACCTTAATTACAACGCCCGCGACGTCATGACCCAAAACGAATGGTGTTTTATACGGCAAAATAAGTTTGAATTCCCCGTTTCTGATTTTGGAATCCAGGAGGTTTATACCGGCAGCGTGTATTTCTACCAATACTTCATCTGCTCTCAATTCCGGAACGGGCATTTGCCCGATCCGCCCGCCATTTTTGCTTTTATATTGCTCTACGATGAATGCTTTCATTTTTTTATTTATTAATGGTTAGAGTAGCTCTCTATGAGGCTATTACTTTGTAACTATTCTTGGGATTAGCCAAACCAAAAGTCAGTTTTGGAAAAAGCCGGTTCAGTATATACACTACTTTGGTAATTTCTTATGTTAATTCTATTTTGAAGCGTTAATCGACTTCAAAACGGATTTCTCGAAAACCTTGTAAGCGAAATGTTGAAGCAGGAGTACGATTGATGATCCTTTTCCGATCGGGTAACCAAACGTTGGACTTTTTTCCTTTACTGCATTCAATAAAGCAGCGACAACCGGAGCAGGATCGGGTGCCTTATCAAATGCTGTTTTGGTATACGCGATGACCTTTTGACGGAACTGATCATAGTCCGCGATCGTTCCTTTCGCTACACTTGCATTTTCGCCGATATTGGTTTTGAAACTGATCGGCTCAACCATAACCACCTTGATATTAAACTGGTTCAATTCAAACCGGAGTGCCTTAAAATAGCCTTCGAGGGCATGTTTGGAAGCTGAATAGTAGGCAGTATTTGGAAGGCTCACTAAACCCAGCAGGGAACCAAGTGTAATTATTTTCCCATGTTTTTGCCTCCTGAAGTAGGGCAGCAACTCGTTAGTTATTTTGATCGTTCCCCAAAAGTTGGTCTCAAACTGCTGCTTGCCTAACGCAATAGGGGTTTCTTCGGCAAGTCCGTTTACTAAGTAACCTGCATTGTTGATCAGCACATCTAAAGTTTTGATCTGGCTGAACAGCAGCTTACCAAATGATGCTATAGAATGGTCATCATTCAGATCCAATGGTAGTAATTTAAATGGCAGTTTGGCCTGGTATTTTTCCGGATTCCGGCTTGTACCGATTACCTGGTAGCCATTTTCGTGTAGTTTGCTGGCGACAAGCAGCCCAATGCCCGATGAGGCACCTGTGACTAATACTGTTTTTCCTTTTAATTCCATGATTTTTTTGTTTTAGACTTTTTAGTATATTTTGTTACAATTTTGTGCCTTTATTTACTTAATTAGTATGATATTTTTATGCTTTGTTTTCAGTTTTCCTAAGCATAAAAGACTTTTTAGTATATTTTACATCAAAAAAATTATATTGCATAACTTTCCAACTCCGCTTTCAGGCTCCTGAGCAAACCAGCCATCGGTCTTGCCGTATTCATCGCCCTGCACATAACAACGGCTCCTTCAACAGCAGCTACCGCTTTGAACGCATAAACGGCGGGATCAAGCTGATCAGAAAATTCCCCGTTCGCGATACCCTGATTTAAAACATTAACAAATATTTCTTGCCCGCGCCGGATAGTACCTCCTATCTTTTCCTTAATGGCCGGGAAATTATCATCAGATTCCACCGCCATATTAAATACAGGACATCCGCCTTTAAGGTAAGTATTCAAAGGATCTTTGTAAAAGTCAAGAAAGGCAAATACTTTAGCCTTTGCTGTTTTACCCTGGCTAATGGTTAGCAACATTTTTTCACCGTTGGTATTCAGCATAAAATCAACAACCTGCAAGGCCAGATCTTCCTTGTTTTCAAAATGCCCGTACAGGCACCCCTTAGTCAATTTGGCGGCAGCAAGCACGTCGTCTATATTCGCGCCGGATATCCCTTTCTGATTAAAAATAGGGGCCGCCGTTTCCAGGATAAATTGTTTTGTTCTTTCGGCCTTTGTAAGCATTTTATATAATTTAACAATGCAAAAATATACTAAAAAGTTTATTTTCAAATAAAAACTCAAACCTTTCAATATTTATGACCCGAAGATGATATTTATTAAACTTTCGCACGGATAAAGCTGCATAAAGCAAAAAAGGCAGCTCTTTTAAGGCTCATCCGGTACTCTCAGCTTATTTAATACCGCCCCGCTCGGCCTGTCGCTTGGCAGATATAACGAAAGTTTGGCGGAATGACAGAGCGTGTTCTTCTTCTGCATTTTTAGGCATTGGGATCGTTTTCCTGACATCAGGAAAATGATCGCCAGGCTCTTCGTGCTTATAATTTATAATCCCCAAACACGTGTTATCGGCGGAAAACACCTGCTTTTATCGCGAAATGTATTTTTTTTAGCCCAAAAACCAGGATTATAAAGCGAAAAACCGGACATTTTAAAAGTTTTTTTACAACCAGCGTGTTGATTATCAGTCAATTATTGCATTTTGCTGTTAGCCTCTGTTAGGTAGTGTTAGGGGGTGTTACGTGTGTTAACCTAACACCCCCCCCCGTTACGTTTATCTATCTTATATCATACCAATCATCTGTACGGAACGGTGAGGCTGGTAAATTTGCCCCATTGTATAAATTGCATGCCGGGTTATTTGCCCAGGCATACCGCACAGCAACAGGGTTGGCAACATCGTTACTGGTCACCACTACCTTATTCCCGGATATAATGGCCCACGCCGGGTAGAATTTTTTATCGGCACCTGCTATAGTAAACCCTTTCAAAGTGTCACCTTTCACCAGCAGGCCATTATCGGCATGGGTGAATTCCAGTTCAATTTTGTTACCCTTTATTACCAGTGATTTATAAATTGGCCCCGAGTAAGGGATCTTTTCGCCATAGGTTTTTGCGCGCGCTATTAATGCCAGGCGGCGACCCGCTTCCTGCTTGTTTTGCGGGTGTATGCGGTTGGCATCGCCAATATCAATGGTCACCGCCATACCTGTATTAGGCAGGCTAAGTGTGCTTAACTGGGCATCGCGCAGGGCGGGCCAGTCGGCAGCGGGGGGTTGGTCCATGGCGGCATAATTAGCGATCTGCACAAAATAAAACGGAAAATTGCCTTCGCCCCATTTCTGCCGCCAATCATTAATTAACAGCGGGAACAACTGGCGATATTGCGTTGCCCTATCGGCGTTGCTTTCGCCCTGGTACCATATTACTCCTGTTATAGTATAAGGTAAAATAGGGTTGATCATAGCGTTATAAATAAGCGTAGGCCGGTTAGGGCTGTTTGATTGTGCCGGCGGTTGTGGTAACAGCGTAAGCACATTAGCTTTGTGATAGACCCATTCGCCCGCCAAATCAATTTGGCCTGTGGTATCGGCGGCTAATGACAATTGCAGCGGACCCTTGTTTATACCGCCAAGTCCGCCGTTATCGAAAACCCGGACGGCTATGGTGTTTTCGCCGGCTTTTACCATGTTGCCGGGCACGGTATAGCTGCGCGTATAAAAAAAGGATTCGGTGTGCCCTATTTCCGCCCCGTTAAAGTAAGAAACATCGTAATCATCAATACCGCCCATGTTTAGTTTTAAGTCGCGGCCAGCCCATGCTGCCGGAATAGTAACCTTTTTTCTGAACCACATCGTACCGTCATAACCAGGCTCGCCTGCTTGCTCCCAGTACGTAGGCAGATTCATTTTTTGCCAGGCGGAATCGTCAAAACCCGGTTCGGCCCAAAGCAGTTTGCCTTGCTGAAAGCCCGGATCTTTTACATTTATGGAATCAATCCACCCCCTTACCTCCGTTTGATATTGTGTGTCAATTTTTTGCTGCGTAAGCCCACCTTCGGCAGCGTTTACAAATGAAGCAAAGGCTGGCATTGTTTTTAAAGCGCAGCCGCTGGTCCAGGCCTCGGCAACTGTGCCACCCCAGGTGCTATTGATAATGCCTATGGGGATATGTTTATCTGTAAATAGATTCTTCGCAAAGAAATAAGCGACAGCCGAAAAATCGCGCACCGTTTGCGGATTGCATATTGCCCAGTTGCCTTTGGTTTGCACGCCGGACATTGGTGTGAAGCTGGTTTTATTATCAATTTTCAGCATCCGTATTTCGGGGTAATTAGCTGCATCGGCCAACTCATAGTTCAGGTTCAGCACATCGCCATAAAAACCGGTTAACTGCATCTCCATGTTTGATTGCCCTGAGCATACCCAAACCTCGCCGATCAGAATATTTTTTAGGGTCGTTATTTTGCCGTCATTAAAAGTGATGGTATATGGACCACCATAAACAGAGGTGCTTACTTTTATTTTCCAGTTGCCACGCGCATCGCCGGTAGCTTTATAGGTTTTGTTATTCCATGAGGTAAGGACCGTAAAGTTTTTACCAGCGGTCTCAGTCCCCCAAAGGTTCACCATTGTTTGCTGTTGCAAAACCATGTTATCGGTAAAACAGGCGGGCAATGCAATTTGAGCTATGCTTGCTTTAAAAATAAAAAGGAATAAAAAAGGGAGCAGTATCCTACTGGCAACTTTACTATAAATCGATTTAGCAATCATGCCGTAAATGTATTAAAAATATATTAAGTGTTTCATAATCGAAATGAACAGGATGTTGAATGCTTTTTTCCTTGCTTCGGCCAACCTGACTGTGCAGACTTGAAAGAAATGCGATGCTGATAGAAAAACACAAAAAGGGTATATTAATCCATCTTTTTAATGTTTTTATCCATTTATAGAATACTTTGAAGAAAATACTTTTAGATCCGGAATAAAACCAATTTACTAACACCGATTTCATCCCGTTCGATCATGCAAAAAAGCTATCCGTTTTATGTATTAATTTCTCAATTTCTGCTTTTAACATTTTTGTCATCGCCCGTCGCCGCTCAGGAACGCCCGCTGACACTCCATTACACAAAACCGGCAAAAGTATGGGAAGAATGTATACCGCTTGGCAACGGCAGGCTCGGCATGATGCCCGATGGCGGCGTGGAAAACGAAAATATTGTATTAAATGACATCACGCTGTGGTCCGGATCACCTCAGGATGCAAACAACTATAATGCTTATAAAAGACTGCCTGAGATCCGGCAACTATTGTCAGAAGGTAAAAATGATGAAGCACAGGCTATTATAAATAAAGATTTTATTTGCACAGGTGCAGGGTCTGGGAACGGCGACGGCGCAAACGACCCTTTTGGCTGTTACCAGGTATTGGCGAATTTGAACCTGCACTTCAGTCATGGTAATGGGCGGCAGCCTGTATTTACGCACTATAAGAGGGAATTGTCACTCAATCAGGCTATCGCTAAAACAACCTACACTATAAAAGGAGTGACCTATACCAAAGAGTATTTCTCCAGTTTTGGCAGCGATATCTCGCTCATCAGGATCACCGCCGACAAGCCACATCAAATTAATTGTTCAGTTTCACTTAGCCGGCCGGAAAATGGCGAATCGGTTGCCAACAGCAAATCTGTTATACTTAGCGGACAATTGCCCTCGGGCGGCGACCAGCCGGGTATGAAATTCATGGCAAAAGTAATGCCGGTGGTAACCGGCGGCAAGCTTTCATACGATCAAAAAAGCCTCTCTGTTAAAAACGCTACATCTGTTACGTTTTATATTTGCGCCGCCACCGATTTTGTAGGACCAAAAATTGACACCAGGGTTGATAGCCTGATCGAAAGCTCCCTGCGGAAAGGTTATGCTGAAGAGCGAAAGGAGCATATTGTGAACTATCGGAGGCTTTTTAACAGGGTAAGCCTTCAAATCGGCGATAGCGGTATAAACAATGTGCCAACTGATGTGCGTTTGCGGAATTTTCAGAAAAACCCGGATGCCGATGTGGCGTTACCAGCCCTTTTCTATCAATTTGGACGCTATCTTAGCATCTGCAGTACGCGTGTAGGACTTTTGCCTCCTAATTTGCAGGGACTTTGGGCCAATCAAACCCAAACGCCCTGGAATGGTGATTACCATTTGGATGTAAACGTTGAAATGAATCATTGGCCGCTGGAGGTTTCAAATCTGTCTGAATTTAATTTACCGCTCACAAAACTGGTGGAAGGGATTGTTCCAAATGGGGAAAAAACAGCCAAAGCTTATTACAATGCACGCGGCTGGGTTGCACATGTAATTACTAATGTATGGGGTTTTACCGAGCCCGGCGAAGCTGCGTCATGGGGTGTAACAAAGGTTGGCTCCGGCTGGTTGTGTAACAACCTGTGGCAGCATTATGATTTTACGGGCGACAAGCAATACCTGAAGGAAATATATCCGGTATTAAAAGGCGCCGCATTGTTTTACAGCGATATGCTCGTTCCGGATAAACAAACCGGCTGGCTGGTTACCTCACCTTCGTCATCGCCCGAAAATAGTTTTTATCTGCCAAACGGTAAATGGGCCAGTATTTGCGAGGGCCCGACTATCGATAACCAGATCATCAGGGAACTGTTTGGGAATGTGATAACTGCGGGCAGTATCCTGCGGGTTGACGGCGCATTTTGCGATTCGCTGCGCCAAAAGATAAAACAATTACCACCGGTGGGCCGTATTGCGAAGGACGGCAGGCTAATGGAATGGCTGCAGGATTATAAAGAAACCGATATCCATCACCGTCATATTTCTCATTTGTATGCCTTATATCCGGGAAAACTCATCACGGACGATGGAACACCTGAACTTGCAGAAGCATGCAGAAAGACCCTTGAGGCGCGCGGGGACGATGGCCCAAGCTGGTCTATAGTGTATAAGCAACTATTTTGGGCGCGTCTTCACGATGGTAATCACGCTTACCTGTTACTGCAACACCTGTTGCGTGTGACTGATAGAACAGATATGAATTATGGCGCAGGTGGTGGCGTCTATCCGAATCTGTTTTCGGCAGGCCCGCCGTTCCAGATCGATGCGAATTTTGGCGAAACCGCGGCAATTGCTGAAATGCTGCTTCAAAGCCATGCTGGATATATTGAATTATTGCCCGCTATCCCTGCTGCATGGAAGTCTTCGGGTGAGGTAAAAGGGCTTAAAGCAAGGGGCAATATCACGGTTAATTTTAGCTGGAAGAACGGGCGCATTACTTCCTATCAATTATTTTCTGCAAATAAAAAGGCCGTCCGCTTAAAAGTAAATGGTGCTATTCGTACAGTTACTGTTAAGAATGAGTAGCTTCTAAATTTGATTTATTGCCCGCATTACGTTTCCTGTATACTGATGGCGAAATCCCCATCAGCCTGGTAAACATGCGCGAAAAATAATATTGATCATCCACACCAACATAAAACGCGAGTTCTTTGATGGTCATGGCGGTAAATGCCAGGTATTGACAGGCTTTTTGTATTTTAAGGTGATTGAAATATTCAATCGGGGAATGCCCCGTTTTTTTTCTGAACAGGGATGAAAAATGAGTGACTGATCGATTGGAAAAATCGGCCATTTGCTTGAGTGTAATGGTTTGCTGGATATTATCCTGCATCAGCTTGATCACCTTGTCGACTACGTCGGTATTGACCGTTTTTTTACTTCGGTTGAACTTGTCCTCATAGATCATGGACGACAGGAAGTGATAAAATATCATATTTACATAGCGCAGCGTATCGTCGCCATAGCCGTTCTCCAGGTTATAATAGATGTCATCAAAAAGCCCGATGCGATCTTCGCTGAAAGTTAACTGCGGTTTGTAGTCATCGGAGTTTTTAACGATCAGGTCTACAATAAATGCGGAGTTTTCCCCCTTAAAATGCGCCCAGTAGATGGACCAGGGGTTTTGTTCATCCGCCCCATACCGATGAGGGGTATTTGCAGGGATAGCAATAAACTGTGATGGTGAAATAACAATGCGCTTTTTATTGATCTCGATCCATCCATAGCCTTCTATGCAATAAATAATAATGTGCTGGCTTATCCCGTGCATCCTTTCAGCATAATGAAACATTGCTTTCGGATAAAAGCCAATGTCGGTAACGTATATCTGCCTTGTTACCGGATCCTTGACGAGAAATTCGGAAACAATCTTTTTAGGGATGACAATAAGGCGCTGGCCTTCAAACCCCTCTCTTTTCCGCAGTGATTTTTCCTTTGACATCGATTTAGCTTAAATGTTTTTCAGAAAGTGTATAAAAATCCATCATTATCATAACATTAGGCATTTTAATTTGCTGGCAATCGTATTAAGTTTGTTACCATAAACCAATTATAGTATTTATTTAATAAGATAAAGATAAGAATATAAGGATAAAATTAAGAAGGTTTTCATTGGGCTTCACTTAAAATGTTGTTCGGGAAATGTAGTGCTTAATTTTTGACATAGAGTTTTATTGTCCATCTTATCCGATAAAGCAACAACTGATTAAACCAAATAAAGAATGAGAAAACTATTACTAATTTTTACACTGTTCATCGCAGGCATTGTGTTTGCCTCCGCGCAACAGAAAAAAGTCACAGGGACAGTTAAGGATTCGCAAACGAAAGAACCGCTTCCATTTGCAACGATTTCCCTGGAAAATGGCGGAAAGACCATTAGCAAATTTGCAACGGATGCTAAAGGTAACTTTTCAGTCGACGCCACTGCCGGATCTGTCATTGAAGTAACCTTTACAGGTTATGAGCCTCAAAAAGTAGCGGTTGGCGACAGTACCAATATTACCGTTATGATGAAGAGCAGCGGAAACCTTGCCGAAGTAGTGGTAATTGCTTATGGTAAAGAAAAGCGTAAAGATCTGACAAGCGCCGTGACAACCATTTCAGCAAAAGAGATCAGCGAAATGCCATCAACCAATCTTGCTACGGCGCTGGCATCACGTGCACCTGGTCTCGAGGTGCATAGCGTAAGTACACAACCGGGTGCAAGTGCCACAGTTAACGTCCGCGGCCTGAACTCCATAACCCAGTTGGAGGGGCCATTGTATATTGTAGACGGTGTGGCGTTAGTGGGGGACATAAGGAATATTAATCCTAGCGATATCGAATCGGTTGAGGTATTGAAAGATGCGGCAGCAGTGGGTTTATACGGTTCGCGCGCTTCTGAGGGTGTTATCCTGATCACTACCAAAAAGCCTAAGGTAGGCACTACAAACGTGAATTTCGACATGTATACCGGTATCCAGGTAAATAATCCTGCTTATCAAATGTTGGGTGCCCGTAGTTATGCAACATTAGTACGGACCGCATATCAGGATGCTGACCCGGGCACGTTTGGCGCACCGGGGACCGATACTGCCGACAGGAAAATATTTAACAGTTATGAGTTGCAAAGCATTGCCAATGGATATACCAACTACAACTGGCAAAATGCTGTTTTGCGCAATAATGCGCCGACTCAAAACTATAACTTGTCCGTATCGAATGGCACAGGCTCGAACAGAGTTTATTTCAGCGGCCAGTACCAGGACCAGGAAGGTATACTGGTTAACACAGGCTATAAAAAGTATTCAGCTTATTTCAGTGACGAAACCCAAATCAGGCCGTTTCTGAAATTAGGCGCTACCGCAAGATATACACATGACGCCACCTATAATGCACTACCCAACGAATATCAGCAGTCGCTTACCGAAAGCCCCTTGCAGCAAATATTCGATGCCGGCGGTCAGCCATTGATTGTGATTGATAGCTCAACGGGTACACCAACTATTTTTAACCCTGTTACACTGGCGCTGGACGCAATAGATCTTTATACAACCAACCGTACCAATGCCAATCTTTACCTTGAATTTACCCCCATCAAAAACTTGGTATTACGCTCAAGTATTGGTGCTGATATCTACCAGGCAGAAGAGGATAAATATTATCCCAGAACCACCGGACCTGGTTACAATCCGACAAACGGCTTTGGAGAGATTTACAATACCAGGGCAACAGACGTTTTATGGGAAAATACAGCTACTTACAACTTCGTAGCCGGAGACCATGAGGTGAATTTGCTGGGAGGTTTCACGTTTGAGAAACATGAAAATTTTGCAACCGACATTCAGGCCGACCAGTTCCCTACAGACCTGCTATCCTACAAAGCCATCGGAAGCGGCGGTCAAAAATTGCAGGATAACAGCAATTATGACGGCTGGACGGTACGCTCATTGCTAGCAAGGGCCGTTTATAAATACAAAGGCCGCTATATCTTAAATGCCACTATACGCCAGGACGGATCAAGTGTATTCGGTCCAAACAACAAATTCGGTGTTTTCCCAACAATAAGCGGTGCATGGCGCGTAATTGATGAGTCATGGATCCCCTATAATGTTAAAACCTGGCTAACTGATTTTAAATTACGCCTGAGTTATGGCCTTGTAGGTAACCAGAACCTTCCTTATGATGCCATCTACACCCGTTACGATCCGGCTACTTATCCTTTCAACGGCTCATCGGTAACCAGCGGTTACACCGTGGCTGGCACCAATGGGGTATTAGGAAACCCTTCGCTTCAATGGGAAGTGCAGCATCAAACGAACCTCGGTACGGATATAGCGTTCCTCAACAACCGCATACAGTTATCCGTTGATCTTTACAACAAAAATATCAGCAGCTTACTGATGCCGCTGCCACTTCAGCCTTCTACGGGCTTCCAAACAGAAGAAGTAAACGTTGCAGCTATGAATACAAAGGGTATTGATGTTGCATTGAAGATAACACCTGTACAAACCAAGAATTTTACCTGGCAAACTTCAATCAACTGGTCCAAGTATAAGAGTGTTGTAACCAAACTATTCCCCGGCCGCGATTCTGTGAACCTGGCATTACGTGTTGGTTTGCCGCCAAGCGGAACTTATGTTAATTATGTATACGACGGCCTGTATCAGCAGGGTGACAACTTTGCGCTTAACCCCAACGGCAAACCGGGCGACATCAAGATTAAGGATGTTAACGGCGACGGTAAGATCACACCCCTGGATGAGGTGGTTGTAGGCTCAAGCATACCCAAGGGATGGGGGAGTTTCTGGAACTATTTCAGGTACAAGAGCCTGTCATTAACTATATACAGCACCTATGAATATGGGCAGCAGCTGAACAACCTTACCTTTACAGATCTTAGCTATTATAATGCATTATATGGCAGCAAAGGAAACGTAACAGTACAAGGCGGCAATTACTGGACACCTACCAATACCAATACCAATATCCCAAGACCGGACGCTTTCGGTACCTCTTTGAAAACACTTCCGGGCGGCCCGGGTCAGGGATCAAGCTATTCTATACAAAATGCAAGCTATTTTAAAATACAGCATATTACCCTTGGGTATGATTTTCCATCATCCTTACTGGATAAAATAAAGGTGCATAGCCTTAACATTTATGCGCAGGTACTTAACCCTTTCCTGTTCACTGGTTATAAAGGTGTTGATCCGGATGTGGCTGGTGCAGATGCAGCAAATGAGATTTACCCGAGGTATCGTACATTCCTGCTGGGTGCAAAATTAGGACTATAACATTAAAAACATTTTTATATGAAAAGTATTAAGCAATATTTAAAAAAAATCTGGCCGGCTGGCCTGGCAGTAATACTGCTGCAGGGGTTCAGCAGTTGCCAAAAGGAGTTGAACTATAAGCCAGAAGTATTTCTTACTGCGCAAAGTGTTTATGCAGATGAACCCGGAGCAATAGCAGGTGTAACAGGCATTTACCAACAGTTACAAACCCTTAAAAAATCAGACTACCAGCTGATAGGGGTGATTGGTACCGATGAGGCCCGTTGCTGTTACCAGGCCCAGGGCTATGGCGCTTATTATGCAGGCATAGTTGGCATGGATGTTTACGATATTACGTTTAATAGTCAAAATGCCGATGTTACCGGCTTTTGGACAGTTTGCTACAAGGGTATAGCCAACGCAAATGCGGCTATATTAAATATTCCAAAGATTAAAAACTTTGCCGACCCTACTGTTCAAACCCGCCTGGTGGGTGAAGCCAGCTTCATGCGTGCGCTGTATTATTTTTATTTGGTGCAATTGTATGGTGATGTGCCAATGCCGTTGGAGAATACATCAATTGCAAACGGCCTTCCGCGCGTACCGCAAGCCCAGGTATATAACCAAATTGAAACTGACCTGAAATTTGCAGCGGCTAATTGCTGGCCAAAAAGCAAACTTACCGGTAACGACGTGGGTCGGGCAAGTGTCGAAGCGGCTAAAGCCTTACTTGGTAAAGTATATCTTACCCTGCATGATTACACGGATGCAAAAAGCACTTTTGAAGACCTGATCAATAACTATAACATTAGCCTGTTGCCCAATTATGCCAACCTGTTTGATGGGCAGCACGAAAACAATGCGGAGTCTCTGTTCGAGATACAATATTCAACGGATAACACAAATGATACGCAAGGCCTCCAAAATCTTTATGGTTCTTACGCAGGACCGCCAATACAGGGCGAAACCTGGAATGTGCATACCCCGGGTTACGGCGGTACCGTAGTGTGCACTACACAATTTTATTCAGATTCGGTTTTTGCGAGGCCTTATTCGTGGGAATATCAATATGATGCCCGTTGGTACGCATCCATCAATGGCACCCGTTTTGATCCCAACAATGGTTCCAGCGACTCCTGGTGGTGGGATCCGGGACGACCTACTGTCAAGAAATATGATATTAGTTCCAGCGATATTGATGTTTACCACTCAGGCAAGAACCTGTACTACCTGCGCTCGGCCGACGTATTTCTGATGTATGCAGAAACGCTTAATGAGCTGGGCCAGACGCAGGATGCATTAGCGCCACTTAACAAAATACGTGAACGTGCTTTTGGCAATAATAGCCTTGATTTTACAATAACCGACCAGGCTACGTTGCGCAGCGAAATTATGGACGAACGCAGCCGGGAATTGGGAGCAGAAGGATGGCGTTGGTTCGACCTTAAGCGTACGGGTCTGCTGGTAACTCTTGTTCAGCAACGTGATAATCCTTATGTTGAGAGAGGTGGCGGCAGCGATCCGCATCCGAAACAGAATGTATCGGCAAAAAATATGTTGTACCCGATCCCATTAACCGAGCTGCAGAATAACCCCGCATTGGGATTGAAAGCGCAAAACCCGGGATATTAATTGTTAAAAAAACGTGTTTGTGATAAAAAACAGAGAAAAAGACGGTTTTTAGAGCCGGGCCTGTGCGATTCCCCTCTTGAGAGGGGTGGAGGGGTGTGTTGACGAGTATGTCTGCTAACCCCCCCCCGCAACTTCACCGGCCAGCGCACCCCCTCTCGGGAGGGGAGTTATCAAACGCTCATATTTTCAATTGGTTATTACCCTGATATAGGGGTTCTCAATCGCTAAACACATTAAATAAAATTTAAAATGAAGTTTCAAAAACGCCCCGTTATAAAATATTTGATACCCTGTTTACTACTGCTATCAGGAACCGTTGCTGCACAAAAGATAACGAAATATGATGATAGCCTGGTAGTCAGTACAGGTGAGTCGTCGGTATCGGTAAATTATAAAACAGGGCGTTTAAATTATCACTTTAGCAATGGTGTTGTACTTAACAACACCATTGCTTATGTAAACGAGATAGCCGATGGCTATATTTCCACTTCGGCATGCCGGATACATCAGGCGGCTACCGGCGAATTTGAAGACGATTTCGGTAAAGGTACCCGTATCATAGTGCGGCACTCGGGCAATGATGCAGGTATCACGCTCACGCAGCAAGTGTTTTTGTACCAGGATCATCCCTATCTGCTAACTAATGTTACCGCAGTAAAAGGCGATGGTACCACCATGGATCTGGAAACCAGGGACATTTGTGCGCTTGCAGTTCTCCCGCAGGAAAAAGCACAATTATTGCAGCCGGGAACAGAACCGCGTTTTTTGGATGTGCCGTTTGATAATGATAACTGGTCGCATATATTGGAGCGTAAATGGGAGGCTGGAAAACCGGCATTTGCGGGTATCAGCTTTGAATTTGCCTCGTCATACAACAATGATGATTTTTCAGGCCTGGTAATGGGCAGTCTCTCACACGACTTTTGGAAAACAGGCATCGTTTATCGCGCATCAGCGCAAAAGGGTTTGATTGATTCGTTGAAAATTTACGACGGCGCGGCTACCGCCGATAATTCTTCACTTCCGCCGGATTATGGCGGTAATGATGGCACGCATGACCATGCGCCTCACGGAACCATGAAAGGCAAATCTGTTAATTCGTCTACAATTTATTTATTCGGCGGAGACACGCGTAAAGGGTTTGTTGAATACGGTAATGCTAACGCCGTTCTTAACGGCAGGCTTACATGGCAAGGCGGCGCACCTGTTTATTGGAATAGTTTTGGCGTTGAGGGCGTATTGGGCTATGAAGGTAAAATGATGCCAAAGGACTTAGTTAAAATACCGGAGTTCATTCAAACGCTTACCAATTTTAACAAGTATTCCAAACCGGTCATCAGTATCGACTCTTATGACCAATCTATTTATACTACAAGCCTGTTAGCTTCTTTCGGGAAGTATGTTGAAAAAAAGAATCAGCAGCTGGGTTTCTATTTTATCCCCTTTGCCAAATGGGCCTGGAAGAATAATACGGAAAACACCAAGCTTGAAGGAACGGATTACAATTTATCAGATGTAGTACTTCGCGATAGCAATAATCAGCCTATCTGGTTTAAAGATGGCGACTGGGGCTGCCTTGCCCTTGATCCTACTCACCCGGCTGTTCGTCAATTTGTTATTTACAATTTAAAGCAGGTGAAGGCTATCGGTGCCAAATTTATTAAGATAGATTTTTTGACAGCAGGCGCATTGGAGTCGACCAGGCGTTATGACCACAATATACGTACCGGCCTTCAGGCCTATAACTACGGCATGAAAATGCTGAAGACACTGGCAGACTCGATTTTGGGTAAAGATATTTTTATAACGGAAGCCATTTCCCCCATGTTTCCAAGCCAATATGCGCATACCCGTTTTGTATCAACTGATGTTTATTCGCATATGCGTGATGATGAGCCTGGCTTCCCGCATTACGGCAGTACCGAAGGATCATTGGCTAACGGCTCACACTTATGGTGGGTGCAGGGCACCCTTTGGCCTTACACCAACCTGGATGTGGCCATCATGAAAAACTTTGAAAAAAATCATGACCTGACAGAAAACGAGATCAGGACGCGGCTATTTGCCATGATGTCGATGGGTAGTATACTTGGCGATGGTTCCGATTATCGCGACAAACTTGCCGACGAAAGGGCCGAAAAGTACCTGGATAACAAATATTTGTGTGCCTATTTTAGTAACCCAAAGGCGTTTACCCCTTTGAAATTTGCCGATGGTGAAACATTCGATCAGCAAATAGCATTTTACCTGCCGGGCACTGAAACATTGCTCTCGTTATTTAATTTCGATAATAAAAAACAATTCGACATAACCTGGCGCCGCGCCGACCTTGGACTCGGCACCGGTGAATATATCATTAAAGATTTCCTGACCGACCAGCAGATCGGAAAAATAGCAAAAGGTCAGGATTCATTTTCTTTTAACGTGCCAACTGCTGATGCCATCATGGTAAAGCTGGTACCATCTAACTAATAAAACAGAATAAAATTAATATAGAATATGGAAGTAAAAGCCTGGGTTGAACAAGTCAGCATTCCTACTTACGAAACCGGAAAACCTGAAAAGAATCCCATGTTCCTGGAGAAAAGAGTGTATCAGGGCAGCAGCGGCGTAGTTTATCCTCACCCTGTAATTGAAAAGATAGAAGATGAAAAACATGACCGGGCATATACCGCTGTATATTTAGAAAACGAATACCTGAAAATAATGATCCTGCCCGAACTCGGTGGCAGGATACAACGGGCGTATGATAAAGTAAAAAAACGTGATTTTGTATATTACAACCAGGTTGTAAAGCCTGCGCTGGTAGGCCTTGCCGGTCCCTGGATCTCCGGCGGTATTGAGTTTAACTGGCCGCAGCATCACCGCCCGAGTACCTTTTCGCCGGTTGATTACAAAATACAGGAAAATGCCGATGGCAGCAAAACCGTTTGGGTTAATGAGCTGGAGATCATGTTCCGTACAAAAGGAATGGCTGGGTTTACGTTATACCCGGGCAAAGCATACCTTGAAATAAGCGGCAAACTGTTTAATCCCACACCCTTCCCGCAAACATTTTTGTGGTGGGCAAACCCGGCGGTAAAAGTGAATGATGATTATCAATCGGTCTTCCCTCCTGATGTTTACGCAGTTTTTGACCATGGCAAACGTGATGTATCCGATTTCCCGGTAGCAACAGGCACTTATTATAAGGTTGATTATGCGCCGGGGACCGATATTTCGCGCTATAAAAATATTCCGGTACCTACATCGTACATGGCCATACAGTCGAAATACGATTTTATGGGCTGTTATGAGCATGACACGCAGGGCGGCATGTTGCACGTAGCTGATCATCACGTATCACCAGGCAAAAAACAATGGACCTGGGGCAACGGCGATTTTGGCTTTGCATGGGATCGTAACCTCACCGATGAGGACGGGCCATACATTGAACTGATGACGGGCGTCTTCACAGATAACCAACCCGATTTTTCATGGATCCAGCCTAATGAAGGTAAAACTTTTGAGCAGTATTTTATGCCTTACGCACAAATAGGTGTCGTAAAAAATGCAACGAAAGAAGCCATGATCAGCGCCGGGAAAGAAGACGGCACCTATTTTGTAAAAGTTTATGCCACTGCCAAATATGAGCAGGCTGTTGTTAAAGTATTGCATAACGGGCTGGAAATAAAAAGCTTTACCGCAACCATAGCACCGGATGCGGTATTTGAAACCAGTTTCGATATCCCTGCTGATCTTGACGAAACAGAACTGCAAATAGTAGTTGCAGATAATAAAGGTTTGACACTGGTTAGCTATCAGCCTGAAAAAAATACCGATCATGAGATCCCTTCAGCAGCAGTAGCCGCAAAACAACCTGCGGAAATTGAACAGATAGAAGATTTTTTTTTAAATGGCCTGCACCTTGAGCAATACAGGCACGCTACCTATAACCCGCTTGATTATTATGAGGAAGCATTGCGCAGGAGTCCCGGTGATATCCGCTGCAATAACGCCATCGGTTTATTGTTATTAAAACGCGGCCAGTTTGCAAAAGCTGAGCCGTATTTCAGAACGGCTATCAAAACCATTACCAAAAGAAATCCAAATCCTTTTGATGGCGAACCTTATTTCAATTTGGGCTTAAGCCTTAAGTTTCAGGATCGGCTGGATGAAGCTTTTGATGCTTTTTATAAGGCCGCCTGGAATGATGCGATGCAGCATAGCGCCTACCTGGAGCTGGCGCGAATAGCATGCGCACAGGGGAAGTTAACACAAGCACTGGCTTTGGTTGAAAAATCATTGATCCGCAATTATCACAGCTCGCCCGCAAGGCATTTGAAATCGTCATTATTGCGCCTCAACAACAGATGGGATGAAGCATCGGCCTTTATTGGGGAATCATTAGCGATAGACCCATTCAACTACGGCTGTTTGTTTGAAGAATATCTGCTTGCCGGTGAAAACCAGGATGCTGCCGCGAAACTGAAGAATATCACTAACCTGATGCGCAGCGAGCCTAATAATTATCTCGAGCTGTCATTAAGCCACGCACAAGCCGGTTTGTTTGCCGATGCATTGCAGGTTTTGGAGGCATATGAACAACATCAACCGGTAACAAGCCCGATGGTATTGTATTATAAATGCTGGTTTGCCTCAAAGCTGGGCGACACTGAAATTGCGAAGCTGTATGCCGGAAAAGCTGCGGCAAATATCGCGGGAATTTGTTTTCCAAATAAAGTTGAAGAAATACTCATCCTGCAAAATGCAGTGGCCATTAATCCTGCAGATGCCAGGGCATATTATTACCTTGGAAATCTATGGTACGATAAACGCCAATACAGCGAAGCAATAGATTGCTGGGAAAGATCAGCAGCGTTGGATAAGTCATTTCCAACGGTTCACCGTAATCTTTCCCTGGCTTATTATAATAAGCTAAACCAAAAAGACAAATCACTTGCCGAAATGGAACAGGCGTTTGCGCTGGATACGACTGATGCACGCGTGCTGATGGAGTTGGATCAATTATACAAGATTAGCGGAAGGCCTTTTGAAGAGCGGCTTGAACTGCTTGATAAATATTCGGCGCTTGTAAATGAACGCGATGATCTTTATCTTGAACGAATTACGCTGTTAAATAATCTTCACCAATATGAAACTGCCCGGGAACTACTGGCTGTACGCCAATTCCATCCCTGGGAAGGCGGGGAAGGTAAAGTTATAGGGCAATTTTTGCTTTGCTATATTGAACTGGCTAAGGCGGCCATCAACAATGGCAATTATGAACAGGCAATAGTACTTTTAACAACCCTGGAGAAATATCCGGAAAACCTTGGCGAGGGTAAACTTTATAATACGCCCGAAAATGATATCAATTATTTACTTGGCTGTGCCCACGAAGGATTGCTGGAAAATGATCTGGCAATTGAAAAGTTTGTTAAGGCAACAACAGGCAACACAGCACCGGTACAGGCTATCTATTATAACGACCCGCAGCCCGATAAGATCTTGTACCAGGCGCTGGCATGGCAAAAACTTGGCGACCTGAATAAAGCGGAAGAAATATTCAGGCGCTTTATTGATTTCGGAACCGAACATATGAATGATGAGATAAGGATAGATTATTTCGCTGTTTCGCTGCCGGATATGCTGGTGTTTGATATTGATCTCGACCGCAGGAATTATATCTTCTGCAACTACCTGATCGGACTGGGTAAAATGGGGCTGGGTGATATGGAACAAAGTAAGCAGTTTTTGGAGAAGGTACTGGGAATGGATAATAATCACCAGGGAGCGGCAATACATTTGCGGATGGCAGATTATTTTAAGCAAATCAACGGCCTATGTTAGATGGTATACGCGGTGAATTGCAGGTAACCGCAGAGTCATGCGGGCAATTCCATAACGAGCCTCTTTATATTATATCTATAACTAACGCAGATATGGCAGTAGAAATCACCAACCTTGGGGGTATCATTACTGCGATATGGACGCCCGACAGGCACGGAAATATGCACAATATCGTTGCCGGATATAACCACATTGCCGAATATAAAGACAACCCGCATTATTTTGGCTGTTTGCTTGGCCGTGTTGCGGGCCGTATTTCCGGTTCTAAATTTGAGTTGGATGGTGAAATAGTTTTCTTGTCCAGAAATGACGGGATGAACCACCTCCATGGCGGTATTGAGGGATTCAATAAAAAAGTATGGAAAATCAAATCTTTCATTAAAGAAGAAAGTGAAGTTGGTGTTACGCTGGAATATTTAAGCGAAGATGGCGATGAAGGCTATCCGGGAAACTTGTGGGTAGTGGTAAAGTATACACTGGACAGGAATAACCGCCTAAAGATCGTTTACGATGCTGTAACTGATAAAAGCACGCCGGTTAATCTTTCAAACCATTCGTATTTCAATTTAAGCGGCTTTACAACAGACGTTCTTGACCATTCGCTAAAGCTAAACGCTGCAGCTTATACCGAAAACAATGACCACGACGTACCGACCGGAAAAATTCTGCCGGTAGCAGGTACGCCGTTGGATTTTACATTTACCAAAACCATCGGTGCTGATATAGCCGGCGTAGCCGCTTCTGGCGGGTATAATCACAACTTTGTTTTGAATGATTATTTTCCGGGTAAAGTACGATGGGCGGCCAAGCTTTCAGACCCCCACTCGGGCAGGCTGTTAAAGATATTTACAGACATGCCCGGCGTGCAAGTTTATACGGCTAATGACTGGCGGGGGAATATCACCGGCCCGCAGGGATATGCGTATGGCAAACACAGCGCGGTGGCGCTGGAAACCCAGGCTTTTCCCGACTCGCCAAACCATCCCGGATTCCCTGACATTATACTGCGTCCGGGGCAACGGTACATCAGCGAAACTGTGTACGAATTTACCTGCCAATAGAACATATATTCACTTATTAAACAAACTCAAGCTGATGCAAAGCACAGGATTTAAAAACGGATTTATACTGCGTATATCTTTTATATCCGCCTTAGGCGGTTACCTTTTTGGTTTCGATTTCGCGGTAATTTCCGGGGCCTTGCCGTTCCTGAAACAGCAATTTGGTTTTAACCCCTATTGGGAAGGCCTTGCTACGGGTATACTGGCTATTGGCGCTATGCTGGGATGCATCGTAGCAGGTAAAATAGCTGATAAATATGGCAGGCGACCCGGTATGATGCTCGCTGCATCCTTATTCGCGGTCTCCTCATTAGCTATGGCCATGGCGCCAAACCGCGACTTTTTTATGGTAGCGAGATTCATGGCCGGCACGGGTGTTGGCATGGCTTCCATGTTATCGCCCATGTATATTTCTGAAATTGCACCAGCGGCTATTCGTGGCAGGTTGGTGGCGATGAACCAGCTAACAATTGTATTAGGGATACTTATAACCAACCTGGTTAACTACCAGTTGCGCAATACCGGCGTTGACGCCTGGCGTTGGATGTTTGGGCTTGGTGCAATCCCTTCAGGTTTATTCCTGGCCGGTGCTTTCAAATTGCCCGAAAGCCCGAGGTGGCTGCTGGGTAAAGATCGCGAATCACAGGCTGTTGCGACCCTTGCAAGAATAGGTGATACTGATTATGTTAATGAATCAGTAGCAGCTATAAAACGCTCATTGTCAGGAGTGACTAAGGTGGATTACAAGCTGATATTTAAAAAAGCAATGTTACCAGCTGTCTTAACGGGGATAGCGCTGGCTGTATTTCAACAGTTCTGCGGCATCAATACGGTATTTAACTATGCCCCTAAAATATTTGAAAGCATCGGTGCCTCAAAGGATGACCAGTTATTGCAAATCGTATTTATCGGTACTGTTAACCTGGTATTTACGGTTATTGCAATGGCCTTGGTTGATAAGCTTGGGCGCAAACCACTTATGCTTTTTGGGGCGGGCGGACTTTGCGTGCTTTATATTTTCATTGTGAAGGCACTGTCGGCAAATTCAAGCTCCGTATCATGGCTATTGATGACTGCAATAGGTACTTACGCTATGTCGTTAGCGCCGGTTACATGGGTGCTGATCTCTGAAATATTTCCCTCAAGGATACGGCAGACTGCCATAGTCGTTGCCGTTGCAAGCCTTTGGCTCGCCTGTTTCATACTGGTGTTCACTTTCCCGATACTTTTTGCTAAAATGAAGGAAAACACATTCTACATCTACGCTGGTATTTGCGCGGCAGGCTTTTTATTTGTTTTGTTCCGCATAAAAGAAACCAAGGGGAAAACACTGGAAGAGGTGGAACAAGCCATATCGATGCACTAATAACCAAAAACAAATGAAGCGGTCTTTATCAATACGGATTCTTTACATAATTATCCCCATCGGTTTATTATCAATGGGACGGACTGCAAGAGCGCAGGATACGATCATTTCGTTAGAAACACAAAAAACGGCGCTTGTGATGCAGCTTGATGTGCAAAAACGCCTGCATTATACTTACCTGGGTGTAAAGCTGAATAACAGATCAGACTATAATGCACTCCCTGCGGTAGAACAATCAGTGGGCGACTATACCGGAATGTACAATTCTGTTTATACGCCTTCCGGATCAAGGAACTTGCTGGAACCGGTCATCACTGTTACACATGCCGATGGTAATCAGTCGCTCGATCTTCAATATGTCAGCCATTCGCTAACGCAATTGTCACCTAACATACAATTGTTGAAAATAGAATTAAAAGACCCCGCTTATCCTATTGAAGTAATCCTGTACTATAAGGCTTATTATAAGGAGAATGTGATTGAACAGTGGAGTGCAATTGTTCATCATGAAAAAGATGACATCATACTGCAAAAATTTGCTTCTGCCAATCTTTATTTGAAAGCGGATAGTTACTGGCTCAGGCAATATCATGGCGATTGGGTAAAAGAAATGCAGCCCGAAGAAACCCAACTAACGCATGGCATAAAAACACTCGACAGTAAACTGGGCACACGCACAAATTTGTTTATGCCGTCGGTTTTTATGGTGTCGCTGGATAAGCCCGCTGGTGAAGATGAAGGTACTGTTTTGTTCGGGGCACTGGAATGGAGCGGCAACTTTCGCGAGGATTTTGAAATAGACCCCGGGAATAACCTCAGGATAATTTCGGGCATCAACAACTATGCTTCTGCATATCATTTAAAACAGGGTAAAGTTTTTGAAACGCCGCCATTTGTTTATACCATCTCAACCGGCGGTAAAGGTGAAGCGAGCCGCAACCTGCAATCATGGGCACGTAATTACAAGCTGCTCGACGGCAAGGGCACCCGGCTTACGCTGTTGAATAATTGGGAATCCACCTATTTTGATTTTAATGAAGAGAAATTACATCAACTTGTAAAAAACACCAAACAACTTGGTGTAGATATGTTTTTGCTGGATGACGGGTGGTTCGGTAACAAATACCCGCGAAACGACGATCATGCAGGGCTGGGCGACTGGCAGGAAAACCGCAAGAAACTGCCGAACGGGATCTCGTCAATTGGCCGCGAGGCTGATCGTGAAGGTGTGAAATTTGGCATATGGCTCGAACCGGAAATGGTCAACCCTAAAAGCGAATTGTATAGCAGGCACCCGGATTGGGTAGTTAAACAACCTCATAGGGATGAATATTATTTCAGAAACCAATTGGTATTGGATCTCGCCAATCCAGCTGTACAGGACTTTGTATTTCACGTAGTCGATTCACTTTTCATCCGCGATCCTGATTTAGCTTATATCAAATGGGATTGCAACGCGGTAATCTATAATGCTTATTCCGTTTACCTCGGGCACAATCAGTCTCAATTTTATGTCGATTACGTTGAAGGCTTGTATTCGGTATTAAAACGTATCAGAGACAAATATCCCGCTGTGCCCATGATGCTATGCTCCGGGGGTGGCGGCCGTGTGGACTATAACGCGCTGCAATACTTTACGGAATACTGGCCAAGCGATAATACGGACCCGATTGAACGTATATTCATGCAATGGGAGTATTCTTATTTCTACCCCGCAATGGCAAGCTCCAATCATGTTACCGACTCGGGAAAGGAACCCTTGAAGTTTCACGTAGACGTAGCTATGATGGGAAAAATGGGTTTCGATATTGTGGTAGATAAGCTTAGTCCCGCGGACCTGGAATTCTGTAAAAACGCTGTAAAAACATATGATAGCCTGAAGCCATTGATATGGCAGGGGCAGCAATACCGGCTGTCAGACCCGCGGGAAAGTAATCTTGCTTCCATTATGTATGTCGATTCCGCCAAAGCATCCGCTGTTATGTTCAATTATCTTGTTAATTACCGGTATGACCAGGGAACGAAGGCTGCTATCCGGCTCAAAGGACTTGACCCTGCCAGGCGATACAAGTTAACCGAGGTTAATCTGTATCCGGGAAAATCGTCTGGTATCAGTTCACAAAGTATCTATTCGGGCGATTTTTTGATGAAAGTTGGCTTTAATCCGACTGTTGATACCGATCATTCAAGCGTTGTTGTTACGCTTCAGGCCGTTCAGTAAGATGGTTATAGTTTGATCAAAAGATGGGTGTTTGAGCTGAAATTACGAAACGTTTATTAATGGCAGGGTGCCGCGTTGGGGGTTTCCCAAAGAACGAATAGGTTAAGGTTTCCCTTCGATTTACAATATTACTGATTCAAATGGGGATTGTATTTTTCTATCGGTTTAGGCAGGAAATACCCTTTGATACAATCGGGGTTACATATACATATTTGGATGTGTAAACGGGATGTTATTTTAGCACCGGGGTAGGCCGCTTCTCCTTCAGGAAATGCACATCTTACAGAATCGTAAGGCTGTTTGCCTTCCGCTTTGTTGGCTGCATGGATGAATTTAATTACTGCACAATCTAACGCCCGGTTCCCTTCAGTATTAACCGGAATAGGCAAATTATTATCAACCATCATTTTGCTCATTTTTTCATAGGCTTCGGCTAAAATTTGTAGCGAGGCGCTTTCAACCAGATTAAGGCAGTTCCCCAATTCAATGATAGCGCCTAACACAAAGGGCGTTTCGGCAGCGATCTTGTTTTTTTGTTTGCCACCGGCGGTTTCAGTAGCATAAGCTAAAGACCTGGAAGGATCGCCTTCCCAGAAATAACTTCCCGGACCAAGCCAGTCCCAATCATTCAGGCTTGGCAATACTTCTTCTTTGCCATTCAATAACTTTAAACCCACCTGGCGGTCGCAGCCATGAAACCCTATGACATCAAAAGATTGGTATTCGGACATTACTTAGATTTCTTCACGCCGGCATGGCGTACGGCACGTGCCCCGGATGCCCTTACAACAGTCGTTTTAGCAGACAAAGTTCCTGTATTGGGACGGTGATAGGTAGGAGTTTTAACCACCTGATTTACTTCAGGTATAATGCCCGCACTTCTTAAAAACGCCAAAGCTGTTTCCGAAGAGGCGCTTGCCTTTTCGGAGGCTACCCTAATCGTATTAATTTGGTCTGAAATGCGTTTACTGGTCATTATTATTGCTTATTAATTCAAAAATAAAGATTTTTTTATAAACCACGTAATTTGGAAGCTTGTTTTTTCCTTAGATTCTTACAGAGAACCTGGCGGCGAAGAATCTTTCAACCGCCAACTGCCTACTCATAACTGCTAACTTCCACCCTACTGCCCAACCATAAACACGGCATTACTAAACAGCAGTTTCCCGTTTTCCCAAAAACTGCGGAAGATCGGGTCGTCCACAAAATAAACTACATTGCCGCGGCCCAGGGGCTGCACGCCGATGAGCATGCCGTCTTTTATTTTGTCCTTACTTTTTTGTCCGACGAAGCCTGATACATAGCCATCCTTTTTCACCGTGCCAACATTCCACTCGTTATCGCCCAGATAGTCGTAAATATCGTCGCTCAGTTTCAGCGAGTAATAATAGGTTTGCAAGCCGAAACCGAGAGGGTGGGTATTATCAAGGTTGATCTTATAAATTGCGCCCGGTACCGTTGCACGTATGGCGTCCAGGTCGCGGTTTGCATACGAGCCTAAATTTGGTGTTTTGGTTTTGTCGTCGGTTTTATCATCCTTCTTGTCGTCCTTTTTATCGTCTTTCTTTTTTATGTCGAACCCTTTTTTGTCCACCAGTTCGGCCACGGCGTTTTGCATTACGATGAGTTTACCGCCATCATGGATCCAGCCCTGCAACCTGTCCGAAGGAAAATCTTCGTATTCTCCGTCTGGAAAAATGGCCACGTCAAAATCCTGCAAGCGGGCGCGATGAAGGTCCTCGTATTTTACAATGGTAACAGGGTAGCTAATCTGCTGCTCAAACAAATGCCATACTTCACCCATCGCCTCGGCCGAAACACCCTCACCTGCAATCAGCATCACATGCGGCGGGCGGATATAACGCACCACATCCGACCCAAAATCATGGCCCTTATCCACAAATCCGGAAGTTAAAGGCACCAGGTCGTGGTTAAGGCTGTTGGCAATTTGGGTAACGTCGGTATCAAAATCCGTCCGGTCATTCCCGGCCCGTGTAATGAGCAGCGAACCCGCAGCAAAATTTTTACCGCCCGCTTCAAAAGGCTTTTCGGAATAGCGCACCTTGATCCCCTTCTTTAACAGGGCAGCCAAAAATTTTACGTCGGCAACAGATTGCCAGGAAGAAACATAGGCATAAGCCCGCGGATTAGCCACTGCGGCCGGCTTTGGCGAATACGAAGTTGCATAAGCCGGTTTAAACGATTCTTTTACACCATATGCCGTTAAGCCATAAGCATACGGCAGCGACCATGCCGTAATATCATAGGTATTTGAGTCGGCCACAAAAGTCTTCGGCTCAAATAACACATTAAGCAAAACTGATTTGGGCTGATAGGCGCTGATCACCAAATCATTCTGGCCAGGGCTATAGCTTTCCGTTTTACCGGTCACATAATTGTACCCGTTTACCGTTCCTTTTAAACCGAAGCCGTATTCAATCCTGTTCCTGTCGAGCAGGGTGGTCAGCGCGCTGATCTTGCCGCTGTTATCATTCCGTATTACATAGGTTTTATATTCGCCCGGCGGGTTACTGCGGCTGTTATCATAAAACTTTTTAAATTCCTCTACCAGTTTTTGCGCATTGGCCGCTGCCGTTTCGATAGTGCTGAGACTGGTAGAATGATGATGGGCGATCCTGTCGGCCAGCGTTAAGGTATCGCCGGTGCTGGTTACAACTGCCAGGCCGGCGCTGATGCCTCCCTGCTCGTAAGTCATGCCGATGGAGCCGCTGTAAATGGGGTATGTATCACCATAGGAGGGGTACAGCAGGTCGAACTCCTGCCGCGTAAAATAAAGCCAGCCATTCTGGTCGAAATATTTGGCGTTATTTTTTCCGATAACAGTTTGAAAATCGCGCTGCCATTGCGTGATCACCTTATGAAAAGGCTCTGCCGCCGGCGCAAAATAATAAGGGGCATTATAGCCCTGTTCGTGATAATCCACGTGGATCTGCGGAAGCCACTGGTTATAAAGCGCCACCCTTGCCTGCGATTCCTTTTGTGTTTGCCAGGCCCAATCGCGGTTAAGGTCGAAATAATAATGATTTATCCTGCCCTGCGGCCATGGTTCCGAATGTTCACGCGCCGAAGGACTTGCATTGGGCAAGGCATCCTTTACCGAATTATAAAAATGCACGTACCTGTCGCGGCCATCGGGGTTTAAGCAGGGGTCGATAACGACTACCGTGTTTTTTAGCCAGCCCTTTGTTTGTGTATTGGCAGGATCAACCAAGTCAAACAACACCTGCATAGAAGTTTCGCTCGAGGCGGGTTCATTGCCATGTACGTTGTAGCTCAACCAGCAAATAACCGGTGTATTAGTAGTGGCAGGGACAGTAGCAGTAGCACTTGGTT
>Ga0206955_1050_pt1 | contig 33366 bp, 29 predicted proteins | sample Alteio_BWOrgHeat_34_FD_153247 | JGI IMG/M metagenome (GOLD analysis project Ga0206955, IMG submission 153247) | Enriched cells from forest soil in Barre Woods Harvard Forest LTER site, Petersham, Massachusetts, United States -... | ecosystem: Environmental > Terrestrial > Soil > Temperate forest >...
GTGAGGATGTGCTGGCGCTGGTGGAGCAGGGCCGGAGCCTGATGCGGCAGCTGGATCCGGCGGGCGTGGGAGCACGGGATTTGCGCGAGTGCCTGCTGTGGCAGATTGAGGCGCAGCGGTGTGAGCTCGAAATTGCGGCGAACCGGCCGGGAAATGGGCACCTGCCGAATGGCAACGGCGAGGTGTTGAAGGTGCTGGAGACGGCGGCGGCGATTGTAGAGAGCCACCTGCCGCTTCTGCAGCGGAAGGATCTGCGGGAGATTGCGCGGTTGACGCACCGGCAGCCAGAGGTGGTTCAGGAGGCGGTGGAGTACATCCGCAGACTGGACCCGCGGCCGGGCCAGAGATACAACCAGGGAGCGACGCGCCTGATTGAGCCGGATGTCGCGTTTGTGAAGCGTGGCGACGAGTACGTGGTGGTGATGAACGACGAGAACATGCCGTCGCTGCGGTTGAACAACGGCTATCGGCGGATGCTGCGCGAGAAGGGAACGGAGCGCGAGGTCCGTGAGTATGTGAAGGAACGCTATCGGTCTGCGATTCAGCTGCTGCGAAATATCGAGCAGCGGAAGAACACGATTGTGCGGACGTGCGATGCAATTGTGCGGCGGCAGCAGGAGTTTCTGGAGAAGGGTGTGGAGGGGCTGCGGCCGATGATGATCAAGGAGGTCGCCGAGGAGATCGGCGTGCATCCTTCGACGGTGAGCCGCGCGGTGGCGAACAAATATGTGCATACGCCTCAGGGAGTGTATGAGTTACGGTTCTTTTTCTCCGAGGGCGTGAACGGGCCGGAGGGCGGCGACTTGCCGCTGGTCCTGCTGAAGCGCCGTGTTAAGAAGCTGATAGAAGACGAGGATCCGCGGAAGCCGTTGACGGACGATCAGTTGGCCCTGGAGTTGCAGCGGCAGGGTATTCAGGTGACACGACGCACGGTGGCGAAGTATCGCGAGGACATGCAGATTCCCAGCACACACCAACGTCGAGTACGATAGGCGACATCCAACTCCGGAAGGAGAGGAGATGTCGAATGATTGTTGAGTACACGGGCCGCAAGACCGCAATTACGCCAAAGCTGAAGCAACTCGCAGAGGAGAGTCTCGCGAGAATAGAACGCGTGACGAACCGCTGTACAAGCGCCCACATCGTCCTCAAAGAAGACAAGTACCGACAACGAGCAGAGATCACGGTGCAATGCCGCAACGAAAGCCTGGTGGCGAGTAGTGAGGCTACTGAGATGGAACAGGCACTGCGTGAGGCTCTGACGACGATCGAGCAACAGGCGATCAAGTCGAAGGAGAAATTCACAACAGTACGCAGCCATCCGAAGCCGGTGGTGCAGGAGCTCTCGGCGTAGAACAGCCGAGGTTCACGGCAAGGATGCAATAGACGAGCGAATCTCCTCGCGGGTTTACGCCTGCGGGGAGATTGCTCTCTCGCGAGTGACTGCCCGTTGGAGGCAGAGTGGCGTGGTGCGCGCGGTGCTAGGATGGGCGCGTATGGTGGAGCGTCGGGTGGCGGAGAGACGGAAGGCAACGAAGAAGACAAAACCTGTTGCTCCGGGTGGAGCGGCCCGTGAGCTGGTGGTGCTGACGGGCATGTCGGGGTCGGGGAAGCTCTCGGCGCTGAAAGCGTTCGAGGACCTCGGGTATTACTCGGTGGACAATCTGCCGCTGGAGTTGCTTCCGCGGTTTGCAGACCTGGTGCAGAAGTCGGCGGAGATTACGCACGCGGCGCTGGTGATCGACGTGCGCGAGGGCAGCCGGCTGGATAGGTTTCCGGCGATTTTGAAGCAGGTGCGCAAGGATCTGCCGACGCGCGTGGTGTATCTCGAGGCCAGCGAAGACGCGATTGTGCGGCGGTTTTCGGAGACGAGAAGGCCGCATCCGCTGGGGCGCGGAGAGACTGTCATCTCGCAGATTCGGGCGGAGCGCAAGCGGCTGGACCCGGTGAAGAATGTTGCGGACATTTTGATCGATACGACGAAGTTCACGGTGCATGATCTGCGCGCGCACATCAATGCACAGTTTCAGCGCGGAGGAAGCGGCGAGAAGAACCTTACGATTTCGGTGACGAGCTTCGGGTTTAAGAACGGTGTGCCGACCGATGCGGATGTGGTGTTCGATGTGAGGTTTCTGCCCAATCCGCACTTCGTTCCGGAGTTCAGGAAGCTGACGGGCAAGCATCCGAAGGTGGCGAAGTATGTGCGGCAGTTTCCGCAGACGCAGGAGTTTCTGGACAAGGCTGCGGATATGCTGACGTTCTTGCTGCCGCACTACATCACGGAAGGGAAGAGCTACCTGACGGTGGCGATTGGCTGCACGGGTGGGCAGCATAGGTCGGTGATGATTGCGGAGGAGTTGAAGAAGCGGCTGAGCGAGGCGGGGTACAGGGTGAAGGCGGCGCACCGCGATATGCCGCGGTGATGCAGCTTTCGGTCGTAAACTAGAGGTTTGATGAGAGCAAAGCAAGGCAGACAGCAGCGGGGCGTGCGATGAGGCGCATCTGGCGGCTGTTGCATTACATGCGGCCGTACACGGTGCATGTGGCGATGTCCGTGCTGCTGATGGCCGTGGTGGGTGCGCTAGCTGCGTTCCGGATTCTTCTGATCAAGCCGATTGTCGATAACGTGCTGGACGCGGGGGATTCGTCAGACAAGGTTGTGTTGTTCACCATCCCGCACACGCACTACCGCGTCGATCTGCGGTGGTTCGTGCCGCATCACTTTCACAACGCGTGGACGGTGGTGGCGGTAGCGCTGGTGGGCTCTGCGATTATCAAGTCGATCTGCGACTATGCGGGCACGCTGCTGGCAAACAAGGCCGGCTTTGGAATGATTACGGACCTGCGTAACGACCTCTACGATTCGCTGCTGCGCAGATCGACTGCATTCTTTCAGCGCCACAGTACGGGGATGCTGATTTCAACTGTGATCAACGATATCGAGCGAGTGCAGACAGCGATGTCGACGGTGCTGAGCGATTTTCTGCAGCAGATCTTTACGCTGCTGTTCATGATCGGAGTCGTCATCTCGACCGGCAAAAAAATGGCATGGGTGCTGTTGCTTTTTGTTCCGGTCATCATCAGCTCGGCGCGGCGGATTGGAGGGAGCGTACGCCGCAGAACGCGGCGCGGACAGGACAAGCTTGCCGAGATTCAGACGATTGTGGTGGAGACGATTACGGGCAACAGCATTGTGAAGGCGTTCGGCATGGAGCGCTGGGAGATGAAACGGTTTCGCGGCGCGGCGGACCGGCTGCTGACGGCGAATATGAAGTCGGTTGCAGTTCAGTCGGTGTCGTCGCCGCTGATGGACGCGCTGGGCGCGGTGGCGATTGCGTTGCTGTTGCTGGTAGGGCGCAATAGCATTCTGCACGGTGGAACGAGGGGAACATTTCTGACGTTCCTGGCGGCGGTCATGGTTTTGTACGACCCGGTGCGCAAGATGCCGGTGTACTACAACAGCTTTCAGCAGGCAGTGGGAGCGAGCCAGGAGGTCTTCAAGTTTCTGGATGCGCAGGATGAGGTGGTGGAGCGCAAGGGCGCGGTGAAGCTGAAGTCGTTTGCGGATTCGATTGAGTTCCGGGATGTGCACTTCAGCTATGAGACGGAGAGTCAGACGGCGGAGACAATTGGTAGCGAGAAGAAGGAGGCGCTGCGTGGGGTTTCGTTGAGGGTGAAGCGTGGCGAGGTGGTGGCGTTGGTGGGGCCGAGCGGAGCGGGGAAGTCGACGCTGATGAATCTGTTGCCGCGATTTTATGACGTGAGCTCGGGCGCGATCCTGGTGGATGGGCATGATGTGCGCGACCTGACGATCGCGTCGCTGCGCAAACAGATTGGCAAGGTGACGCAGGAGACGGTGCTGTTCAACGACACGGTTCGGAACAACATCGCGTATGGTCAGCCGGATGTGCCGATGGAGAAGATTGAGGCCGCGGCGAAGGCGGCACGAGCACATGACTTCATCATGCGGATGCCGGAGGGTTATGACACGGAGATTGGAGAGCGCGGGGCGAGGCTCTCGGGCGGAGAGCGGCAGAGACTGGCGATTGCGCGGGCGCTGGTGAAGGATGCTCCGATCCTGGTGTTGGACGAAGCGACGTCTTCTCTGGATACGGAGAGCGAGTCGCAGGTGCAGGCGGCGCTGGCGACGCTGATGCATGACAGGACAGTGCTGGTGATTGCACACAGGCTGTCGACGGTGCGACGCGCGGACCGCATTGCGGTGGTGGAGCATGGGCGAGTCACGGAGTTGGGCAGCCACGAGGAGCTGCTGGCGCGTGGAGGGATGTACAGCAGGCTGTATCAGCTTCAATTTGGGGAAGATGAGGCGCTGGTGACGGCAGGGGATTTGGGAGTTGCGAGCGTGGAGGGGACAGCTTAGCTGGTTGGGCGGCGCGGGCGCGGGAAATTTTCTGAGGGAAACGCGGCTGTAATTGGAGCTAGACGTGGTGCGGGGAATGGACGCCGCGATAGACTACTGGGAATATTTCAGACGAATGGCCGGAATCCTCTTCATCATCTCGGCACCCAGCGGCTCAGGCAAGTCGACCCTCGTAGCAGAGGTGAGACGGCTGGTTGAAGGATTGGAATTTTCAGTTTCCTACACGACGCGCAAGTTGCGGGGTTCGGAGGAGCCGGGGCGCGAGTATCACTTCACTGATCCGGCGACGTTCCTCGAAATGGTCAATCGCGACGAGTTCCTGGAATGGGCCGAGGTCTTCGGGAACTTCTACGGAACGGGCCGAGGAGCACTGGAGCACGCTAAGCAGGCCGGCAAAGACCTGCTGCTGGACATCGATGTCCAAGGTGCAATACAGGTAATACACCGGGTCCCGGAGGCAGTGTCGATCTTCGTTGTGCCGCCGAGCCCAGAGGTGTTGGAGCGGCGGCTGCGAAATCGCAGCCAGGCTGAGGGCGTGACGGATGAGGCCGTAATTAAACGGCGGTTGGCGCAGGCGAAACAGGAGCTGCTGACGCTGCGCAAGTATAAGTATGCTTTGATCAATGATCTGCTCGACGAGGCTGTAAATGAGCTGCGGGAAATTGTGCAATTTGAGCGTGGAGAAGGTGGCAAGGAAGCCGCGACCGTTGCACAGCAACTCAGAACGACGGTGCTCTCGCCGCGGTTGAAGACGGTGCTGAAAAGCTTTGGCATTTCGGACGCGGATCTGTGAAGGGTTTGCGTGCGGGTGGTTGACGTTGCGCAATGTAAGGCAAGGGTAGGATGATGTATCAGCTCTGGGGAGGGCTAGATGATGTCTGAGGATCTTTCGCTGCTTAACAACAAGTACAGCCTGGTGAAGGGTGCGGCTCGTCGCGCACGTCAACTGCAGTCGGGGGCGCCGCCGCTGGGTGCGTCGAACTCGATGAAGGCATGCAAGGTCGCTCAGGACGAGATCAAAGGTGGGAAGGTGACGTACAGCGTAGTGGAAAAGAAGCGTACGCCGCCGCCTCCTGTATCGTTTGATTGATGAGCGTTTCACCGGAACAGCAGTTGCGCGCCTACGTGGAGTACTTCCGCGACCTGGGCGTGTATGAGCTGTACCAGCGCAAGTCGCCGCAGGTGGGGATGCCGGAGCGGTGGCGCGAGCTGCTAGCGCGGCCGAGAGTGGCGCCGGTGCCGACGAGTGCTGCTGCGAAGCCGGGTGCGGCGGTTGCGTCGAATGCGCAGAGAGAAATGCCGCAGACTCGGCCTGGCGCGAGTGCGGCGAGGCCGCCGACGCAGGCACAGATTCCGCAGACGCGCGTTGAGCCTGAGCCTTCGCGAAGTTATTTTGAGACGCTTCCGCAGGAGTTGCAGGCACCGATGCCGAAACCAGTTTCGTTTGATGCGCTGGCGCCGCTGCCGGCGGAGATTGTGCCGGCAGAGCAGCGCGCGGCAGCACTGGAGGCCGTGCGCGCGGAGATTGGCGATTGCACGCGGTGTCCGCTGGCGTATGCGGGGCGGCACACGATTGTGTTTGCGGATGGCGATCCAAATGCCACGCTGATGTTTGTGGGCGAAGGGCCGGGCGCGGATGAGGACGCTCAGGGGCTGCCGTTTGTGGGCAAGGCGGGGCAGCTGCTGAACAACATGATCACGGCAATGGGGCTGAAGCGCGAAGAGGTTTACATCGCGAACATCGTGAAGTGCAGGCCGCCGGGGAATCGGACGCCAGAGTTTGCGGAGGCGAGTACGTGCTCGCAGTTTTTGCTGAAGCAGATTGATATTGTGCGGCCGAAGGTGATTGTTGCGCTGGGAGCGACTGCGGCGACGTATCTGCTGGGCGTGCGGCAGTCGCTGAGTTCGCTGCGCGGGCGGTGGTATTCGACGCGCGGAGCTAAGCTGGCGGTGACGTACCATCCGGCGTTTCTGCTGCGAGACCCGCGGCAGAAGGGCGAGGCGTGGAAGGACCTGCAGATGGTGATGGCCGAGCTGGGGTTGAAGGCTCCGGCGAAGAAGTAGCGAGTTAGCGGGTCAGCGAGTTAGCGAGCTGACGAAGCATCCGACGGATGGTCGATTCCTAGAAGGAGTTGTTGTCGCCGCCGCCGTCGAAGTTGGATCCGGAGTCATCAAAGCCGGAATCGTCGAAGCCGCTGTTGTCGACAAAGCCGGTGGTGTCTCCGCCAAAGCCGCCGTTGTCGCCGCCGGAGTTGTCGCTGGTGCCGGCGAAGTCCTGCGAGGAACTTTGGCCGCCGAGGTCCTGGTGGCTCGCGTCGTGTTCGGGGTTATAGAAGCCGGAGTCGTCGGCGTTGTGCTCGTGCTGGCCGGCGTCGTCATAGTAGTTGTTGACGACGGATTCGCTGGGATGCCCGTAGCCGTAAGGGCCACCGCCAAAGCCATGAAAAAGTGATTCCATGCTCTCGAAGGCCAGCCCGCCGATTGCGACTCCGGCTGCGGTTTGGAGGGCGCCGCGAAGGAAACCGCCGCCTCCAGGCTGCGGATAGGCGGGCTGCGTGTATGCAGGCGCGTAGGGCGGGGCGTACGGCGGCGGATAGCCGGGATTGTTGACGGGCTGATATTGCGTCTGCTGCGCGTTGCTGGGACCGCCGAATATCTTGCTGAGGAAACTGCCACCGCCGCTCTGCTGGATGTGCTGATGGGCTTCGTCGAGTGCTGCCTGGAGCTGTTGGATCTGCTGCTGCGCCTGAGTGAGACCGAACTGCTGCACGAGCACGGTCTGGGCGAGGATGTAGAGCGTGTCAGGATTTCCGGCGAGGCCCTGCTGAAGGTATCGCTCGGCGTCGAGGTCCTTGTCGGTGACCTGCGTGTTGCGGATGCGATCGATGAGGCCGTCGATCATCTCTTGCTCTTGCGGTGTCATAGGGGCTCCGTTGATGTGGCTGCCGATGTATACGATACGACGGGTAATTAAGTTCGGGGAGGACCAGTTTGGAGCAGTGTGCGAGTCCTGATAGACTAAGACGGTTGTCACGTCGTGTGCCGATGGCGCTGGATGTGCTGGTGTGGGGCTGTAGCTCAGCTGGGAGAGCGCCTCGTTCGCAACGAGGAGGTCAGCGGTTCGATCCCGCTCAGCTCCACCAAAATAATCAAGGGTTTTCATCGAAAATCTGGGGCCAATAAGAGCCGAGAAAGAAGCGTGGGGCCAATAAGGGGCCACTCACGCTGCCTTTCCACCTTCCAACACAAGCAAAGCCACTTTCTCGCCTGTGTTGCGCTTCTCATCGCCAACGCTTTGAGCATAGGTCTGAAGGATCATCTCTGACGTTGAGTGACGCATCAGCTCCATGCTCACGCGAAGGCTTGCTCCACTGGACAAGAGCAGGGAAGCATACGACCGACGCAAAGAGTGCCAGCCGAGTTTCCGCTTTGTGATCTTGGCGCGGTCGATTGCTGGTGCAACGTTCCGACGCCAGAGTGTCCCAGGCCACAAGGGTTGTTTGCCGAAGTGGAACTCCGACGCAAACACCCAGTGATCCGGTTCTGTGTACGCTGCCTTCTCCCGCCACGCCTTGAGTGCCTCCAAAGCAGGCGGAGGAATCGGCAGTGGACGACGCGAAGAGTCTGTCTTCGGTGGTCCCTCCACACCATCGACGTAGGAGCGACGAACATGCAATATCGCACGCTCGAAGCTCACGTCCTGCCACTTCAAGCCAAAGATTTCTCCTCGTCTCATTCCCATCACCGCAGCGATGAGAAACGCCGTCCGTACTGGCTCGACGCCCTCAAGCTCCCCTAGGATCGCTAGGATTTCGGAAGGCTCGAGAATCTCAGGCTCGCCAGCTCGCTTTCTGACCTGCCGAACATGAGTGATGGGATTTTTGGGGAACAGTTCGTGACGCATGGCGTGACGGAATGCTGCCCCGAACACCTCGCGAACCTTAGCCTTCGATCCATTCGCCAGCGGCAACGTCTTCAGCCAATCTTCAACGGCCACTGACTTCACTGCTGCGAGCGAGAGACTACCCCACTTGGGCAGAACGTAGTTGTTGAAAATGTACAGATAAGCCTTGCGGGGCTTCGCTGCCTTGCCTGAGTCTTCCCCCAACTCCCGTTCCTTGTAGTGCTCCACAAGTTCAGCGACAGTCAGGGAAGTATCAGGGCCGGTCGGCTTCGGCGTATTGGCCTTGAGCCGGTACTTGTCGGCCTCTTTCTGCGCCTTGGCTTTGCTCAGTTCCTTGACGTTTCCAAGTATGGCTTTGCGTTTGACGATGGAGCCCTTGATCGACTCGCGCCACCTGAAAACCCATACCGAAGGACCGTTCGTCCGTTCTTCTGTTGTCAAAGAGCCATTTTGAAAGCGTTCACGCTTATGCGTTAGTTTCATGCCGCCTCTCTTTCGTCTGTTGAGGCGGTACGAACAGCAGGCTCAGTGTACTCGGACTCTAACCACTCGTAGAGCTTTGCTTGCGGAAAAATCACTTTCCGCCCGAGACGGCGATGCGGGATTCTTCCCTCTCTCGCCCATTTCAGAATCGTGACGGGGTGCAGGGGAACGATCTCTGCCGCTTGATTGACTGTGAGGTAAATGTCTGTGCGGGGCGGTGCTGACTTTGTCGATACAACGCCCGGAGCTAAGGAGTCTGAGCCAGCAATGGCATGAACTCCGGGCGCGAGATGTGTTTCGTTCAAACTCTATAATCCTCAAATTCAAATAGTGGTGAAGCGTAAATCAGATGTTGACGGGGTTTGGAGCGATGCAAGGTTTTTGACCTGAACTGCAACTCCTCCTTTGTGCGGCGCAGCCGCTTCCTGAGAGTGACAGCGACTTTCTACCATGTCAAGAGAGATCGCTAGGACTCACTAGGATTCTTTTTACATTCAATTGTGCCGCTAGGATTCCTAGAGAGCGTTGCTAGGAATTCTAGATTGCACGCTACTCGCCAGTGACTTTTGTCAAAAAAAGATTTCCTCACCGCTCACAAAGAGCCTGTTTTTTGGTCTATGCAAGAAAGAGCACGCATCGATGTGTTTCGATGCTCATCGAATGAACCTGATGCTCAAATCATCGAGCATCCGAGAGTAATCTGACCTCCCTCAGTGCGGGAGAGTCGGGAAAAGCAGCGTTGGGTTATATCGCCCTATCAGTGCATCTGGTTCTGCGCAGGTTCTCACAACGTTGTCTAGGCTGCGAAGCCTAGCGGCTGGGAATACGGCAAGACATCCTGGATTGACAGGAGAGTTGTTTGGGTGACCAAGAGCGGTCAAACAACGGGAGCCGTACAGCGAGTCGATAGTTGATTGGAAAGATCAAATGGCCCACCTGAGCGATGCGAACCAGCTCGGACCATCCACGCTGTATACCATGCCGTCTGTACTCTACCTTTGGAAAGAGTTAGCCTCGCACAAGGCTTCAAGTTTCCAGCAAACGCCTATACCCGATGGACGCTGCACAGTGTCTGGCGAATCTATAAAAGATGCTCTTGGTTCTTATTAGAACGCGGAACAACGTGTTTTCTTACGAAGTAGGGGGAATACTAGGTCAAGTACCCTGTAACCTGCCCCGATGTAATGAAAACAAGACAAAACAATACAAGAACAAAGTCCGCGTGAGCAAGTTCATGGAAGGAACGAAGGAACACAGGATTGAATCTCAGTAATTTGGACTCTGCCCAAGAAAAGATGAAAGAACGGCTCGAGAAGAGGACAGAGCGACGTGAAGCTCAGCAGCTAGCGTCCTCAGTGGCCGATCTGAAGTGTATCGTCTGCAATGTAAACCCCACCACCCTGAGCCGTCGTGACGGTAGCATCCTCCCTTGTAGCTCTTGCCGTATGAGGAACGAGAGTCTGAAGAAACGGTATGGTATATCGTTGCGATCCTTCAACAAGCTCGTTGAGAAGCAGAAGGGGCAGTGCGCGGCTTGTGGTCTAGAACGCCCTCTCATTGCGAAGGTGGAACGATTTAGTGAGTTCGAGCTAAGACGTCTCGCAACGCGGTTGAGAAGTACTCAGCAGCGAGTCGGCGAAGTTTTTGAACTGACCTGTCGTAGATGTCATTCGACGGGCAGAGCACAAGCTGCATAGTAGGCATTGCCTGAGTGAGAAACATTCTTCTCGTCTCCTTTCAGCGAGGTACGTTGAAAGACCGAGCACACAGTAAAAAGGATGATAAGCTAGTTTTAGAAGTTAGATAAGAAGTGAAGGCGTGACCTCTGTGTCGCGCCTTTTTCTTATCCGGAAAGAACATAGTGCTCCCTAACGTAGTCGCCCCCTTCGGCTCCCGCACACTGTGCGGCACCGCGGGGCGATTCTGTTTAGCACGACCCTCATCAAGAAGCCAGTAGAACGAAAGCAGGTACATCCATGACAACCGACCCGACATTGAACAAGCTCCTATTCGGACGACGTGAGGCAGCCCGATTGCTGTCTGTTTCATCCGGCCATATCAGCAACGGAATAAGAACAGGGAATATCAGAGTTGTCCGGCTAGGATCACGGACCCTTATTCATAGGGACGAACTCCGTCGCTTGGCGGGTCAGTAGGAAAACAGACGGAAGCCCCGCATAGTGTGTGCGGTTACACCGTTGCTGCACCCCCTTCAAAATCCCTGATCCTCAAGGATTCGCTCTCCCTCGATTGCTGCACTCTCAAGACAGGCGGCTAGGCAACACACATATCTCCCTCTCTCAGCGCAGCCGTCACAGGTATGCGCCCCGCACTCCACACACGGGCAGCAAACGGCCTTATCGACTACCCTCCGGCATGACGAGCAAAGGGTGTGCTGCTCTTTGTTGATACCCTGCGTCCGGCTCCGGGCGATGATGTCGTAACCCCGTAGGAACCTCACGTCGTAATGTCCTCCCGCAACCATCTGACTACTCGGAAGACTGTGACACATGACCCCGTGTTATGGGTACATCCAGATTGAATCTGGTGTGTGGAAAACGGTGAAGATGTGTTCTCGTCGGGGGCTATGCAAAGGCGAAGTGGCGAACGTCGTACCCACTGGGTAGCGGTCTAAGATCATCGACTGAGTTCCTAGGAGTAGGGTTTCGACGCAAAAGTGTAACAAGCCAACATTGTCAACGGTTTTATATGTACACACCATGCGGTTAGAACGGCGAATCGCCCAAGTACGCGCGGACTCCTGCTTCATGGATTTCGGCTGATTTCAAAGATCCTTCGAGTACGTGCGATACGGTACGACCACTCGAAAGCCTAGGATGCGTACTCCGAGTGTGGTCGCCTCGCGCTCCACCTCCAAAGTTCAGGTTGGTCACTGCAACCCACAGTGATCGTCCCCGCTGGTGCCCTCCACACCACGCGGGGACACAAGATGGCCCGCTGTCGTCTCACTAACCTCCAGCGGCCTTGCCCCCGTCCCTCCAACGTCGATGCACGCCAGATTACAGGTCGCCTTCCTTCGTCCAGGTGTCGCTGGCTGTGCTCTGTTGGGGACGGGGTCATTACAAAGTTCGCCGCACAGTATGCGGCATCATCCCACTAAGGAAAGTAAGGAAGCATGAACGAACAACCATACGAACCCACCGTCAAAGACGCGCTGGGTATCTGCGACTTGTTGGCGGAGGATGTCACCGGTCAAAGAGACGCTCTTCAGATCGCGTTCGACAACATTGGCGAACTCTACAAACTGGTCGCACAGCTACGTGCAGAGCTTGAGGAGGTCCGCGCCAAGGGCAGCCGGATCGGATGGCAGCGGGAGAGCGCACCCGCGTGACTAAGCAAGGAAAGCCTCACACCACGCCACAGTTTCAACCCAAAGACGCCGCCCAAACCGCGCCCACAAAGACCACAGGCACGAGCAACCCGACAGTGGCAAGCCGTCAGGAACGCGACCGGATCGCCTCTCTTGAAGAGGGTTGGCGAGCCTACATCGACTAGCAACAAGGGGAGACAACAATGAGCCAGACAAACATTAGCAAACCGACATCCAAACAGATCCCACAGAGCGACGTAGACAACACTGTCGCGACCTTGAATAGCGCCTTTGACGCCTCCGGCCTAAACTTCCTAGACCGCGCCCTAGCACTTGAGCAGTTCAAGCAACACAGCGAAGTCTTCTTCAACGAGGCAGGAGAGCCGTTCGGATATGTAGACGGCAACAGAACGCCTTTGGCCGATTGTTTGACCGAGTTCGGGCTCGTCAACAAGTCCCTGCTGGACGGCAGGTCGCTGCCCCATCCGAAGTCCAAAGCTGACTTCAAATCGACGGCGGAGAAGACGAAGTACATCAAGATTCATGGCATCGGGGCCTTTGAGAAACTTGCGACCCAACACATCGAGGAGAAGGCCGTAGTCACGCAGTCCGATTGGCGAAAGCTCTCCCTGTCGCAGAAGGTCGAAGCCATCAAGCGTGACCCAGATGTGCAACGCAAGTTGAAGCCGGACGCGGAGAACAACCGAACGTTCATCAATCATGAACTGCTTGAGAAGCAACGCCGCATCCGAGGTCGCTAACCAAGATTGGCCTAGTCATCACTAGGTCGATGCCCGTGGCGGGGGCAAAGCCGAGATCCCGTCTGCCAACCAGCGGACGGGTCAAGGCTAGAAATCCTAGTCAGGCTCTCGCTAGAACACGCTGAACTTGGACCGCAGACCATAGTCCGCCACGCGATGTCGGAATTGCTTGAGTGTTCAGCGCGTCGGCAATCTCGCGCAATGTCGCTGCGCCCTCACTCTGAATCACCCGAATCTTGGGCAGCAGGTCGGTAGCACGCTCCTGTGCGGCGGCACTCCGAACTAGAGCACTCTTCTTAGCGCCACGTTTGGCCACAGACGCGATGTTGCCTCTGTCGCCACCAAGTACCACGCCACGCGCCTTAGCAGCCTTTAGAGCGGCTTTCGTACGCGCAGAGATCATCACTGCCTCATGCTCGGCAACAGCGGCTAGAACGTGGATTGTTAGCCGATTCGCCTGTGGGAAGTCAACGGCTGTGAACTCTACATTGGACTCCATGAGGTTTGAGATGAACGCGACGTTACGGGCGAGTCTGTCCAGCTTCGCAATGACGAGTGTGGCCTTGTGCAGGCGGCACAGCGCCAACGCTTCAGCCAACGCGGGCCTATCGTTCCGCTTGCCGCTCTCTACCTCTACAAACTCCCCCACAAGCGACCAGCGCCCACCGTTCAGGTAAGTAGCAACAGAGTCTTTCTGTGCTTCGAGACCGAGACCAGAGCGTCCCTGCCTTGCTGTGCTGACCCTGTAGTACGCGACGAACTTACCGTTTGCCATCACTCAAACCCTCGTTTACATCAACTGCTACCGTCGTTGCAGCTAACGTAACAGAGCTTCCGGCGATGTCAAGACGTTGTTTTGCACGTCGTCTGCACTTCGTACAAGAAAACCTCAGCGAAGCTTATTCACTTCCGGCCTATGAGAGCTGGTTACGTAGTTCCGTAGTCGTGACAGCGTATCCGTGCGCCATCCCGAAGACCTGGGCATTGTGCAAGGTCATGGTAGGGCGCGGCTCGAGGCTCGCACACCTGCGCCCCTAGTCTGCAAGTTTGTCGGCGAATTTTTTACCGATAACACATTTTGTTTGTAAACGGGTTTCCAAACCTCAATTACACCCAAGGAATACATAGTGAAAAACAAGAAACACACCCTCAACAAGAATGGCATCCGCGTGTTGCCGTCTAGTCGTCGCATTGACAAGATCGGGCAGAACCTTGCCGAGACTTCTGCGCTCGTTCGAGAAGCCGCGGAGCATGACGCCGTCATTTCAGGGGGCATCAGTGAGTAGGAACGTCACCAGCAGCACGGTGTACTCGCCCCTGGACAAGGTCGGAAGCCTCGTGAAAGCTGCTCGGCAGGAGTCCCCTGCGACTGGCCGAATCGCCTTCGCCTCCGCGATGATGCGGAAGTTGACTCAGCGCGACAGGGGTGTTCGATGAACTTGAAGACTCCTCAGCTCGAAGCGGCTCTCGCGACGGAGCTTGCGGTGCGGGCGGACAGATTCGAGGCTCTCAGCCAGCTCCGCCGTCAGAAGGTCACTCTCGAGCCGCAGATCGCAGTGGCAGAGTTGCTGCTCACGGACAGTGATAGGGAAGTTGCACGGCTTCGCCAGCAGCTCCACCGCAGAGCAAAATGATAAAAAATGCCCCTGTCTTACTCATATTGAGTGGGCAGGGGCATTGTTGTAGTGTTAGGGCTTGCGCCACTGGTCAGGCTTGCCAACGCTTGTATGACGCTGGCGCTCGACAAGAACCTGCGCATTCGGGGCAATCTCTCGTGCACGATCAATCGCTTCTGCCTGAGTTTGCTCGATTGCGCTGGCGCGTCCTGCATTCGGGCGCAGAACCGCATAACCCTGTTTGTGACGCTCGACGAAAATCTCTTTATGGTTTGGCATCGTCTTCTCCTTCGAGGTTGAAATGGGGGCCGCGACAGCAGCCCCCATTGGGTTAGTGGTTTTCGAGCTTCACCATCGCCGAAGTTGGTACGTCGTACTTCTTACCTTCGACTTTGAAATGAACGTCATTGAAGTTGATGGTGTTGCTTGTCCACGAAGTGCCTGCCAAGAAGAGGTAGATCACCGCGATGTGCCATTCGCCCCCGAAGGCCCCGTCCGGCAGTTTCGACTTGACCAAGAACTCCTTGCGATCCGCGTCGATCGGCTCACCTGAGCCAATCGCGTACTCGGAGTTGAAGGAGACAGGTGAGAGACGAACGCTAAAGTACGCGCCAGGAGGGAGCGGCTCGTTGAGCCGCACACGGAACGCGATCTCGTCACCAGGATGCAGGGCATCTGGGTGAGCCGCGACGATCTGGGTTGTGGCCTGCTCAGGTTTAGCCTGCGCGAAGGCGACGCTGCCCGACAATAGCGAGCAGCACGGAACGAGGTAGAGAAGACGGCGAGCGAACATTTGTTCGTCCTTTGTCGAAAATCGACAAAGGCGGTTGACAACAACAAGGAACCGCCGTACTCTGTGGTTACCAGAGACCAGCCCACAAACCGGCTGGCTTTTCTGTATGCAGTCAACCTGACCCTGTCGAAGCGTCAGCGAGCGTGTGATGACGTTCGTTGACTAAGAACGCAATTAGAACTTCATTGCGCATCCCCTTTTTGGGGGAGTCGGATGTGGTGCCACTGATTGCAACGTTCAGGGCCAGTTGACTGCCTCGAATTGGGTGCAACCGCAGAGAGTCTATCACGGCAAATCCAGTTCCAGCGGTGTTACGGTAAGTCCGTGATACCGCTGCGTTTGGATGCGGTCTCTCCCAGGATTTCAACAGGGGCACTTTTGGTGCCAAACCCGTGCGCCCGAGACCTTACGCCTCCGACGTTGGTCGGCGCCATAGCTTTCTAGGGTCGATTGTGTCTAAGTTCGCGGTGCGAGTCAAGTATAAAACAACTATATATTGTGGTGGAGAGGTAGAAAACACCACAAGGGGCTTCGCCGGGTGTTCGTCTCCGGCAGAATGGGTCGCGCGGCGCTCCTGCGTATATGCTGCCGAGATTGCATCGAATTTCTGATTTGCTTGGGGCGTCGGCGGAAACTTCGCAGCTTTCATCCCTTTCAGAACAGTTGAGGATGTTCCGCTTTTCTCTTGCCCTTCATCGGCTTGTTGGGTGCCGCGTCGAGGGCCTTGGCGTCCTCCAATTCCTGTTCCGAAATCAACGGTTCCGAGCACACTGCATCCAGCAGTCGCGCCTGCTCGGGCTCAAGGTCGATGAGCAGACCAAGAATGTTTAGAACGTTGAGAAGTTCGGTGGTGTACTCGGGCAGCCAGTGGTCGGGCTGAATATCGCCGAGCTTTGATGGCTGCCGGCGATCGCCGATGATTGGGCGCTCGCGGTTTTTCTTGCGATAGCTGAACCACTGTGCCAGTACCTGTTTGCCTGAGACTTCATAAGCCCACATAGCTTGCGTAACGTGTTCAATGAACCCGTGGCCGATGAGAAGGCGCTGCTTTCCTCCGTCGTAGCCCAGTGTGTCCGGCATCTCGTCCGGCTCCTCAGAGATTGCGCCCTGCTTTGGAATGTTCGGGCGGCGATCAGGGGGCAAACGCGGTGGCTGCGCGGGCCGGTCTGCGGCTGGATCGATAAGGCGCTCGCCGAAGGTATGAAGCCACAAGGCTCTGCGGCCCAGGGTAGACGCTTGCGCGAAAAGCGAGGCGTCGGCGGTCATAGGAATGCGGAGGCCAGGAGTGGAAAGGTCTTCCTGAAAGCGGGCGGTATAGGCAGGATGTGCCGCAATGGCTGCAATGTAGGCCATCACGTCGTCAGGCTTCACTGGCGTATCGAAACGCTCGGATAAGAACTTCAAGAGCGCAGGTTTGATATTTGAATCTTGTGCTTCGCGGTCGCTCCAAAGTGGGAATACGCGCCCGCCAAACGAGCCCTTGTAGTGGTGCAAATCAGGTATGAGGCCAGTAAACGAGAGAGCTGGACCCGAAACTGGAGCTTCTTCCGTGAAGGCCGTGAGGTACACCTGTGAGTCTGAGCGAGAACTCCATAGGGCAGCGTTCGGCTGGGTGATAACACGGCCATCGGGAATGATCCATTCGCGGTTGAACGTGCGAAAGCCGTATCGGATTGGCGGTGTCACAGGAGCGCTCTCGTCAATCAGTTGAGTCGTATTCGCAGTGAAGCCTGGAAGTGCCTCTCTCACTATGGAACGGATATGGCGATCCGCTGGAATGCCCGCTCGGAGAGTAGGGTGAAAAAGCGCTTCCTTCTCGCTTTCAGGAGCGGACATCAGAGCGTTCCATCGTCGGATGAGTGATTCGACATCCGGGGCCATCACCCATGTACGCTTAGTTTGGACGCCCGCGCCGTTGTATATGAACATCTCCTCGAGCTTTGGAAACGTCGCCCATGCGCCTGATGATTCGGGCAAGAAAGGCGCGCGGCCTGCCTTCGGGCACTCCACCCATTGGCAGTCATTCAGACGCATCGTGGCAAGCGCGGCGAACTTCTCCTCCCGTTTTCCACGAGGCAGGGAGCGGAACCGCACCCTTGCAGACGTGTCGACGTTCTTCTCTCCGGACCGGGATGCCATCACTATGCATACCGGCTGCTGCACGCCTTGGAAGATGCGTGTGTTGACTCCAGGCTGGTGGCCTTCCGGAGAGCAATCAATGACCCAGATGTCATCACACGTATCGCGGAGATACGCGCGAAGCTTTTGAAAACCGGGTCCGCTTAGAAAACCAGCAACCGTAATGAACGAGACGATGCCATCATGCGGGCCCGGAGTACCGTTGCCGTGATCGAAGACCTTCCACGTCGCCCATCGCCAAAAATAGATGTACAGGTTGCGCAGGTGTTTGGCGTGAGCACCGACGCCCCACGCTGCCGGGGGCATCCAGTCCAATAGCGGGGCAGGCACCTTCGAGTTTCGGGAACCACTCTCGACCCAGCTACCCTTTCCCTTGGCTTTCTCCTTATAGGGCGGATTGCCAATCACGACGGTAATGGCTTCCTTTCGCATGACGAGGTTCGCGTCTTTGCGCTGGTTCGCCAAGGGCGCTAGGATCTGCGGAATCCAGCCCGCCTCTTCTTCCGGATCGCTGAGCGTGTTTGTAACAAACATGCGCAGCGGCGTCTTTGGCGGCTTGCCGGTGAGCGTCACAACTTCGGCCAAGATGCGGAGCTGTGCGACAGCGAAGGGACCCAATTGCATTTCGAATGCGATCAGGCGCTTGAGCGCGGCAGTTACGGCACCCGCAATGGCCCCTTCACCCTGATCTTTGCGGACTGTTTCGACGATGCTTTTCAAGACGCCTAGAAAGAAAGTCCCTGTTCCGGTAGCGGGATCAGCCAGGGTGACCGACGAAGCCGCGAGACCGTCGTGCAGATGGAACTTCGAGCGAAGTGCCTCATCGACGAGCGCGACCATCCCGGAGACAACCTCGGGAGGCGTGTAATAAGAGCCAGTGAGTTTGCGGAGATCGTTGTCGTAGACCGCAAGGAAGTCTTCATAGAAGTACAGCCACGCATCGGCGCTGCCTTTGCTGATCTTGTTCCAGTCCACGGCGTCAAGGACGCGAACGAGCGTACTCAGCGCAGTCTTCAGAGCGGCCTGATTCTCGTCGTTGTCAGTGAGCAGACGAAGAGCTGTGCCGATGAGCGAGCTTGTATGCGAGAGCTCTGTGGCCACCTTGCCCATGCCATCCGAGAGGCGAATGTCTTTCGCCCGCGCCGTGAGTAGGCCGAAGGTGACCGCTTGAGCGTATCCATCAGCGAAGGTCTTGTCGTTGGCTTCCGGGAAGAGTAACTTGCGCCAGTCTTCGGCAAGGCTCGTCAGACCAGGGCTTTTCAAGGCAAGTTGCTCGGTAACCTCGTCACGCAGCAGACGACAGAGACGCGCCGTGGTTTCGGCGAGTTCCTTGGCGCTTCTGGGCGCAATCGGCTTCCAGTTTAGAAACCTTTCAAAGAGGAACTGCAAGCCCGGAACTGTGCCAAGGAGCTTGCCTGACGACTCGATATCACCGTCGAGTCGGAGCACCTTTTCCACCAGCTCGCCGTTCTGCCAGAGGCTTAGTGAGTTGCCGTCCGTGTAAATGAGATTGGGCAACGACCGAAGCCGCTCCCATTGCTCTTTGTCGTGCGGGTCTTTGAACTTTCGTGGATCGGCACCTTTACCGGGAGCCTTGAGCTCGACGAAGCCGACTAGAGCACCATCTGCAGTTACGGCATAATCCGGCCGGGTTTTGAGTTCAGACTGACTAACTTCGCCTACCAACCTTACATCGTGGTAATGGGACAGAGCTGCGATGTCTTCGAGGAGACGCTCAAATGGAGAGCGTAGCTGATCTTCGGGAGTTCCTTTAGCGACCGGATTAGAAAGCTTCGACTTTGCGCGCTCGCCGAAGCGAGAGACTGCATCCTCAATTGTTTGGATCATGGGGAATCTTGCGGGGCTATGATTCACCACACAACTATAAAGGTGGTGACCTGATCTATAGAGTCCTAAGGTGCCACGAAGTGCACTCAGCGTCGCCTCGGACCCTCGTCAGGGTTGGCCACGTGGAGAGTTTGGGGTCGGATAGGTAACGAGAAGCGTACTTGTCGCCACTTTGCAGGCCGATCGACTGCGGCCCGTTATCGATGCGGCCTCTTCCTCAATAACTTTTCGTATTGTTCGCGGCCCAAGCTCAACCCGACGACACCGCGACCTTGCTGGAGTGCGAACTCGAATGCCGACCGATCCTCAGCAAGGCGATTGCTGCCGAAGCGTTCGTAGAGGCTTGTGATTTTTCCTGGGTCGGCAAACCTAAGCACACGCGGCAGTGTCCCCTGACCCAGAGGCTTGCAGAAGCCGACCTTCCAGCACGAATCCTTGAGCTCGAACAGCATAAAGACGTCGAATTGGCCGCCCGCTTGAGCCGGTCGCTCGGCCTCTGATCGATCTCGTCGTTTCAGGTATCTCATAAAGGCGAATATAAGGCGAACATCTCCGAAGTCATCCACAATCCAGTTGCTACACTCGCCCTCATGCCTGAGATTCGTTCCGGCACAACTAGTAACGAGCTAGAAACAGTGGAACCAAGGAGATTATGTTCAGTTGGCAGTGGGAGAGCTTCAAAGAACTCATCAAGAGCTATGCGCCTACAGTTGACGATCACGGACCACTTGCGGGCCCTATTCATCGATTCTCGGTACAGCGCGGTCCGGATCTAAATCTGCGGATGCAAACTAAGGCTCCCGGATCGGCCGCAGAGCCGCAATCGCCTCACCCACCTGGAACCGTCAGAATCAACGACGACCGAGTCACATTCCACTCGGACTTAGGACTCGAACTTGAAGCGATTGGCGTCGATGCTGTCCGCACGCACAGACACTTCGAAGGGATTGCGCCCGGAGTCACAACCCAGGATGTCAAAATTCAGAGGCTCATTGGAAGGTTGCCTCATTCTCAATCGCCCCGTTACGCGATTGATTGGTTGGAGAATGTCTCTGGGGACTTCTTGTGGCCTGACATGATTACAGACAAGAAGGAACAGACAGTTACAGTGACCCTCGGTGGCACGCCTGAATCTCGCCCGACTCTAGTGATGAGTGACACATCTTCGTCGGGCGGTCGTTCTTGGGGAGCTGCACAAATTGAAGTTGAAGGGGTTCGCTTGTACATTTTCAAGCTTGACGAAATCAGCATTGCAGACGCAAAAAGACCTGGATGTATCGTCTATGACGGTGTGCCCGAAGACGCGGTCCGGGACCGCATCCGCCGTTGCATATCTTTCTCGCTCGGAATCTATTTGGTCTATCTGGGCGTGTCCCGCTTCGATGAAGGATGGGGTTTGACTGATTTCGAGGTCGTTTCACCGTACAGTATGCGTGGACAGGCGATGGCACTTCCTCCAATGCCACCCAGCCCGCTGGGACCTCGTTCCTTTTTGGACATTGACGCGGATAGGCTCTCGCGGATGGTAAATGCGATTTACGCGAAGTACGATGAACTCAATTTTGGGGTTGTGAGCTGGGCCTATTGGCATGCCGTGACTGCGACACCTCACATCGCCGCGGTCCATTTTGGAGCGGCACTTGAATCCCTCCAGCGAGCGTACTTTAGGAGCACAGCAGGCCAAGGTGTCTCGAAAGTTGTGGACGACGAAGTTTGGAACAGGGTTCGAACCTCTCTCGAGTCCTGTTTAGGGACGTTGGACCTTCCACGCGAAACTCACAAGGTGTTCAAAAACAAAATCGGGAATCTAAACTCTCGGTCTCAACATTCTGCGAACAAAGATCTCATTGACAAACTGAATCTTACGTTTAGTAAACGAGAGAAGCAGGCCCATGATGCGAGACACGCATCCGCGCATGGGAAGGATGACGAGATTGACGCCGAATGGATACGAGATCTCAAGCTACTTCGCATCCGGTTTCATCGAATACTTCTAGCGATGACAAATGGAAGCGAGGAGTACTACGACTACTTCACTCTGGGTAATCCAATTAGGCGACTTCAAGACCCGGTGCCCGACTGACTGCAGAGACGGACCCGCCATATTCCTCTAGTTTTCGACCAGAGAATTGGAATCCCGCAGGGTGAAGAGTTAGCTTCGCCTTCCGAAGACGTTATGAAAGATCAGCGGAGAACTCATGAACACTACTTTGCGTTTTCTCTTTCCGTTCAAAAATACGGTCGGGCGTTTGAAACTCGAGAAGAAGTGGTGGCATCGATTGGCGGTTGTTCTGTTTTTCATGGCACTGATCCCGACGTTTCTAATTTCGTGGGCTCTGGGGGATGAAGCCACTTCTCCGGTCCACACCATAGAGCAGGACATTCATCATTGGGGAGGAGCCTCCGACGGAATGTTGTTCGATCTCGATTCATGGCAGCCGATCGACAACACATCTCCACCTCCGCCCCCTCCAGCCGTTCAGAAGACCGTGGAGATGCCGAACGGCAAAACTGCTACCTTTCCCGCGACCATCTCGGATGCTGCAATCAAGGTGGAATGGAAAAGACAGCTCCAGATTGCCGAGACCAAAGCCGCGTTGTTTGGTCTTGGGATCGCCTTCCCCGCCACATTAGCATTCAGCTACCTGCTCCAGGGGGTCTATAGAGCTCTGCTGTACGTGATCTACGGAGCCAAGGCCGATGTGACGGTTCAAGAGTGAGAAGGCAGTTCGAGATCACGCTGAGTTGCCGTTCGCGCCGCGTTTCGGTTCGATTTCAGCGTGAGCCAATCTGGGTCAAATCTGGGTCACGAATGGGTCAGATAAGGATTTTGACCGATTCTTTCCCGTTCAAAACTGCTTTGTTTTGTTGTGCCAAGTTGTTGAGATTTCGTCGTTCAGCCGTTTCGCAACGAGGAGGTCAGCGGTTCGATCCCGCTCAGCTCCACCAATCAATTCAATTGCTTAGATATCAAAATCACGCGGATTTGCGGCCAATCGCGGATTTGCGGCCAATAAGGCTGCGCGGGCCCAAGAGGTCAAGCGTTGGGTAAATCGTACCAGTCGTAATTCGGGCCGCCGCTCAGGCCTCGACTTGTGCGGCTTTCGAGCGATTGGCCCGCGGCATGCGCGAGATGCGCCGGTTCAGAGCGATGCCCAGTAGCAGTCCCACCACGAACACAACCAATACAAACAAAAACTCCCGCGTTCTGCCTCGCGCATATTCAAACCAAAGCTCTCGAATCTTGCCTACGGCATCGGGTTTGGCCGCGGTGTATTCAGTGCGTTCCCCTATAGGAGCGCCTTCCGGAATACGCTCATAGGTGTTTGGCCAATCGGCCAGGATTCTATGCAGCACAATCGACCCGCAACGCCAGGCTGTCTCCGCTGCCATTCGACCGTTGGTGTACGACCTGGTCAGCGACTGAACGGCATCATGCCCAGGTGGCTGCATCGAGTAGTTTGACGCGGCCCGCAATACCATCACTCGCTGCGGATCGACGCGGTGCATTCGCCCGAGCCGCTCAATCGCCGTCATAAAGCCGGCGTCCTCCATGTCGGCCATGGCGAAGACACCTTTGCCGTCAGTCCACAGGTGTACCCAGTCTTCAGCAAACTGAGTCATGATCCTGCCGTGCCAGAAGACATCTGAGGCAAACGTGTCGCCCAGGGCGACAAAAGGCGGCCTCTGAGCGTTGGGAAAGCCGACGTACTCCGCGCGGAACGCTTTCAACTCTGTGTCATCGCCCAGATTGGTTTCCCTGGTCTGCTGGTAAGCCCAGTTCGCGAGCTTCTCGTTCAGCGGATAGAGATCGGAGAGGTCGCCCTGGCGCGGCGCACTCGGGTTACGTTGATTTGGCTCGCGCGCCCAAATTGGCATCCAGCCATACGGCCACTCCATGGGTATCTCGCGCGCATCAATCTCGCGAGCTACATCGCTGAGGACGTAGCGAGCCCATGCAGCGGATCCAATCGAGCCCCAACTTGGATCGACGCCTGCGGCGCCGTTGATCAGGATGTATGCATGACTCAAGTCGAAGCGTGGATCGAGCCCAAGCAACATCGTGCTCGCGGTCGCGTTGGCCAGGCTTGCGCCGCTCAGCAACCCGAGAATGGTGTGGTCCTCGTTCGTGCGCAACGCATGTTGCCCCTCCGGCAGGTTCGGGCCGCCGGGAAATTCGAGCACCTCATCCAGATGCTCTCGCTCAACCCAGAACTGATACTCGCCCGGAGTGTCACCAGTGTCTTTGCCGGCTTCGGACGGTACGATCACCACTGCGCGGATCGGCCAGGGCTTCACAGGACTCTGGGCGCAAACGGTGATCGCGAACATCGCGAGAAAGGCTGAAACACAAAGACTCGGGGCGCACTTGACGTTTTTCATCTTGGAATGCGTCCAGACAGCTCTTCCCCAAAGCATCTTCGGCAATGAAAGTCCTATCCGATGAGCGCAACTCGTCGGCAGAACCTGAAAACCAAGAGCATATCGTCTCTGGAAAGAATTCACTTTACCAAACACCCGCACCTCGATCCATGCTGCCTATTGCCTTAAGTAACTAACTAACACCAGGAAAGAATCCATAGTTTCTCAACGTATCCGTTCCGCTGCTCTCCTCGACGAACAGCCCCTATGAATTGACCTCTCCATGACAACTTGGGGACAACTTGGGTGCTGGGTTTCTAATAAAGTTCGTTAACTCCCGCTAACGATACCTCAGGGATGCAGGCGAGAACCAGCGCAACCGTCTTCGCTAAGAGTACGTTTAGGATACTGTGAAAAGGGAAAATAACCCGGTCTTGAGCCTCTCTCGCGTGGCAAACAACAAAAGACTTGCGGCTGTCCTCACGTTTGCCTTCGCGTGTATTTTCACCGTTGCATGCGCGACCTGGCCAGACATCTATGGCTTTGCCCGCGCGTCTCAGGGTGGGACGCCGCGACGTCTCCTCACCGCGCCCGTTCGCCTTTCCGACGACGTCATGATCTCCCTCAGATCCAGCTATATCCTCCGCGAGCGAGGTATACCAGCGTTCAACCGGATTGATGTAGCTCAGCCATCAACGTCCTATATCGCTCCATATCTGTTTGCCTGTTTGTTGAAATTGCTTCGACCGAATGTCGCGATTGTCTTCTATGCGCTGTTAGGCCTCTTTTCTGTCGCGGGTACAGCGGCGATGATTGTCTGGTATTCAAGATCCACCACCAATGCATTGCTTCTCGTGTTGTTGCTCCTGTCTACCTCGACCAACCTCACGTTTGCTCTTAATGGCTGGGATCACCTTTTCCAGGGGTTCTGCCTGGCATTCGCAGCCGCCTTGTCCTTGAAACCCGGAATGACCTCCCGCAGAATGTTCGCGGTGTCCTTTCTTCTGGTTCTCGGTACGTTGTTCCGGCCAGACGGCCTCATCATTTCGCTTGGAATTCTTGCAGTCCTTTCCTTGTCGTCCTCAAGGGCCCGCCAATTCATCCTCTTCGGAGCAGCCCCGTACATTCTTCTGACAGGCGCGGCGCTTGCCCTCAATCTCCACCAGTTTGGCCATCTCACACCGACGACCGCGAGACTCAAGTTGGGCGCCGCACCCTCTGCTGGCTACATCCTCAAATACATCGTTGCGAATGGAATCCTCTCCTACAGCGCTCTGACGCTCCTGGTGATGTTGACCGTCTTCTATTTCGCATTTTCTCGCACGATGCCCAGGGCAAAAGGTCTCATTGTTATCAGTTGCTGCCTGGTTACAGCGGCCATTGCGTTGTATAACAGCGACTATCTCAGCGGTGCGCGAATGATTTGGACGCCAGTATGCGTAGTGGCCGCCCTGATCGCCGTTTCATCTCCCGCGTTGTTCTCCTCTTCCAAACATCGGCGGAAGGAACTGCTGGACATCGCCCCCATCTACAGACGTCAACCTTCCGCTTCACCCTCTCCATACGCAACGGCGGGATTTCGCGCGTTCCTGGCCTTCATGGCGGTAGTCGTCATCGGCAGCCTGGCTTCTCTCATTGCGCAACGCCACAAGAGCGCGGTGCTGTCTGAGAGGTCATTCTATGAGTCACCGACCGCGCAACAATTTTTCATTGCGCAATGGATTGCAAGTAATCTCGCGCCTACGGACGGCTCCATCGGATTCTTTCATCTCGGGGTGAGCTACGATCTGCCTCAATTCGAAATCGCCGACTTCAATGGGGTGGCGGATGAATCGATCGCGACGCTCAAAGCCAGGACCGGAGGAATGCCTGGGCACAACAAATGGAACGTAACCACAACCCTGAACAAGTGGAATCCGCAAGCGATCGTTCCAGGCGGTCCAATCGACCCCACTCGCCCGGAGACAAGAGCGAATTCCCTAACCCATGCTCCCTATCTTTTATCCAATAGCAAAATAACAGGAGGGTATGCCTATTGCTATGTGCCGGATTCTGATGCCGGTATGCCGGACAAATGGGGTTTCTACCTTCGAAAGGACGTCGCAACGCGTCACCTGGATCAATTGAGATGTCCAACGGAATGAGAGTCTGCCCCTTTTTGCGAGTTACAGACGGCAAACGGACCGACTTCGTTATATTCACCATGTGGTGATTCAGCCTGGAGTGCGCTCCGATTCGGGAAAGTCGTGTGAGCGAGGTGCTGCGTGAGCGTGCCTCTGCGAGGCACTTGCTGGCTCGGAGCCACATCGCGATATCCTGGATTCCTGCTGGCGTTCGTGGTGTTCACGATCCTTTTGACCACCGATGCACGTGCGTATCCGCGACAAACGCCAAATTATTTTCATCATCAGGTGTGGTCGACCGAAGACGGTCTTCCGCAGGCGAGTGTCCATGCGCTTCTGCAGAGCCATGAGGGGTACCTCTGGATCGCCACGGAGGATGGAGCCGCGCGCTTTGATGGCCAGAGCTTTCGTGTACTGAACCATGCGACGGTGCCGGCATTTGCCAGCAATGACGTGAGCAGTTTGGCCGAGGATCAATCCGGGGACCTCTGGTTTGGCACCTCGGATGGGCTTGTGCGCAAGCATGGTGAAGAGTACCGACGCTTTTCGGCGCGAGACGGCCTTCCTTCTGAGGAGATTGTTGCACTGGCGGCGACTCCGAACGATCTGCTGGTACTGACTTCGGCTGGGCTTGCGGTTTGGCAGCATGATCACTTCGAACGTATCGCAACCAATGAAGTCATAAGCGGACTAGCCGGCACCGAGCGAGGGTCGATTCTCGTCTCAAAAAAAGGCGACGTGTACCGATGGAATCGTGGACAACTGCTTGCCGTCGTGCCGGGGATGCAAGACGGTCCCGCGGTGCTGGGCGTTGCGGTGCGCGATGAGCAAGCGATATGGACCTTTGGCTCGAATTTTGTTCAATTGTCCTCACCGGCTCAAAAAAGGATCTGGCAGACCGGCGTCGATTTGCCGGGAAACCATGTGCAGGCGCTGTATGTAGATCGGCGAGGAAGGGCATGGATCGCGACGAACCGCGGACTGGTTTCTATCGAGGCTGCACCGGGTTCCGCAGTGCAGGAGTCCGAAGCACTTCGGGGTGAATCGGTCCTTTCTGTTTGTGTCGATCGAGAAGGAGATCTCTGGGTGGGGACGGAGGCCTCAGGTCTGCATGTATTGCAGCCTCGCAAGTTTGCGACGGCCCCGGGCTCGAACTCGGAGGCGGTTACAACGATCGCTCGTGACAGCCGAGGCGTCATGTACTTCGGTACGCGGGACGACGGGATCTTTCGAGATGAAGGCGCTGCGGTATCCGTTCACCCTAAGGAGTTGACGAGCCCTGTCATCCTCTCGCTCGCCGCAGGACCCGATGGTGATCTGTGGGCAGGTACTCCCGACGGGCTCAACCACATCGCCGGAGCAACGGTGCGCCACTGGACCATTGTCGACGGACTGCCGGACAACTTTGTGCGGAGTGTCCTGGTTGCCGCCGACAGAACGGTATGGGCGGGTACGAGATTCGGCCTGGTGCATATCGACGGAAATGCGGTGCAAACCTTTACGAAGACAGATGGTCTGTTGAGCGACTCGATTGGACCGGTGCTCGATGTGAGGTCGAAGCAAAGCGGCGTGAGTGCTCTGTGGGTCGGTACTTCGGCTGGTCTCTGTCGACTGACAACGCATCAGTTTCAATGCCTGTCCTCGCCTTATGAGGCGAAGGGCAACATCATCACCGCGCTCGCCGCCGATCACGACGGCGTTCTGTGGGTGGCGCTGCACGGTCGTGGACTAGGCGTGGTGCAGGGGGACCGCATCGTTCCTGTGGCTATTCCAGGCGCTCCGGCGGAGATCGTTGGAATCCTTTCAGACAACGCAGGGTATCTGTGGCTTCGTTCCACGCGTGGTTTGTACCGCGTTCCGATCAGTGGCTTGCGAGCGTGCGTTACGAGTCCATCGGCTTGCGGCAGCTTGACGGTAGACGCTTACAGGCGCAGCGACGGTATGCCAAGTGATGAACTCGCTGGTGAAGGTATCCTGCCTCATGCGGTGGGTCCCAACGGAGAGCTATGGTTTGCGACCCGGCGCGGGATCACCGTCACCAATTCTGAGCATCTGCTTCCCGATGGTGTTCCTCCGGGCGTCGTTATCACGCAAGTGCATGTGGACGGAATGGAGTTGCCGACGGGGATGGCTGCTGACATCAGTCCGGGCCATCGTCAATACAGCTTCGAGTATGCCGGGCTGAGCTTGAACAATGCCGGAGGAACCCGCTGCCGATATATGCTCGACGGCTTCGATCGTGGATGGGTGGACGCGGGAACTCGACGCACGGCGTATTACACGATTCTGCCTCCGCGGCAGTACATCTTCAGAGTGCTTTGTGCCAATAGCGACGGGTTGTGGAGCAGGGACGAAGCTACCTTTCGCTTTCGCGTTCTGAGGCCCTGGTACCGCAGCGCCTGGATCTATCTGCTTGGCGTCTGCTTCGCGGCACTTGGGATCTTCGGAGTCGTTCAACTGAGAGTGCGAGCTGAAAGGCGCCGCTTCGCCCTAGTGCTGCAGGAGCGTACGCGTGTTGCTCGCGAGGTGCACGACACGCTTGCGCAGGATCTTGTGAGCGTGTCGCTGCAGGTGGAGATAGCCGCACAGCATGCCAAGGGAGGACGACTGGCGGATGTGACGGAGCAGCTGGCGCAGACGCGGTCGCTGGTGCGGCAGGCGCTGGACTCGGCTCGGCAGAGTATATGGAATCTGCGCGCCAACTTGTCCAAAGACAGTCTGCCGGTCCGTCTGGCGGCTCGCGTGGAGGCCCTTCGCGAGACAAACGTTTCGGCGCGGCTTCGCATCTCCGGAGAGTATCGCAGTGCAACTACCGAGATAGAGAATGAGGTTATGCGCATTGCGAACGAGGCGATCTCAAACGTGGAACGTCATTCAGGGGCGACAGAGGTGGCAGTGGATCTTTCTTATGGTGCCGACAGTCTCCGACTTCAGGTCCGAGACAACGGACGCGGGTTTGATTATTCATCGGCGCGGGGAATGGCGGATCACTACGGTCTGAGGGGCCTGGAGGAACGTGCGGCTTTGCTTCACGCACAGCTGACTGTGGAGAGCATTACGGGGCAAGGCACGACGGTTACACTTATAGCTCCTCTACCGATGGAGAGTTCATGAAGGCCGAGCGTATTCGCATTTTTGTCGTTGAAGATCATGCTGTAGTGCGGCAGGGCCTGATCGCACTCTTGTCGTCGTCGCCGGAGATTGAGGTGGTGGGCTACGCAAAGGACGGTCAAGAGGCCGTGGATCGCTATCCATCCCTTATGCCTGATGTCACGCTCATGGATCTTCAAATGCCGGTGATGACTGGTGTGGAGGCCATTCAGAAGATCCGGCGGACAGTGGCAGCGGCGCGGTTCATCGTGCTCACAACATTCGACGGAGACGAAGATATTTATCGGGCGATGCAAGCTGGCGCGAGGGCTTACCTGCTCAAAGGTGTGGATATGGAGGAGCTGGTCGACACAATTCGGGCGGTGGACGCTGGCCGCGGCCGCATCCCTTCGGCCGTAGCCGAAAAACTTGCGCAACGAGTGGGGAGCGAGGAGCTGAGTTCCCGCGAGGTTGAGGTGCTGGAGCGCATTGTGGCAGGCCGGGCAAATAAGGAGATCGCCAGCGATCTGCATATCACGGAGGCCACGGTGAAGTCTCATGTGAACAGCCTTCTGGGCAAGCTCGGAGCATCTGACCGAACCCAAGCTGCGGTTCTTGCGCTGCAACGCGGGATCGTGCACCTGCCACGATGAGAGGAACTGCCATGCGACGGATATGTTGGATGCTGCTGGGGGTGACCTTGTCCGTCGCTGCAATTGGGCAAGGTACTCATGGCGAACGATGGCGAGCCGCGACCACCGCCGAACTTGAGACCGCGCTACCAGCCCGCGCTCCGGTGGAGAAGGAGCACATCGAGACCGAGATGCGCACGGCGAACGGCATTATCAACTCGCACAAACAAATCATCGCCGCGGTCGTGCTGATCACTGCCGGATACGCAGCAGACGGAAAATATTCGCACTTTCTGGTTGTTCAGTCACCCCTGGTGCTCGACGGACATCTGACGCTCAAACCGGGATCGTATGTGGTGGGTTGGCGCCGCTCGGAGGCAGGTCTCGAGGTGCATGTGTTTGACAGCGCAACGGGCACGGAGATCGGCACCGGGATCGCCCGGCCCGGGCCGGCTGCAACGCGCGTCGAAAGTTTTCATATCTGGCCACCCAGTGAGCGCAAAGATATTCAGATTGGGCGGTTTTTTCTGCCCTATTCGCTTCAATGAACGAAAGGCCGTCGAAATGGAGCCGAGGTTCCAACTTCCGATTGACCCCGTTTCAACCTATTTGGGGATGGCAGCGAACCCGGAGTTTGCGATGCTGTAGAGGAATCACCTCCTGAAAGCAGCGTCGGCTGACGCTGCTTTTTTCTTCTCTGGCGCGGTGTTGCTATCAGCGAACCCGAGTTATTCCGGTGTCCAGACTGGGTGGCTTGTGAATAGGCCGTGATGAAAGCCCATCTGGTAGACGAGGAAGAGTCCGAAGGCAACACTGAGGAAACCGGTTGCGAGGGAGAGGCGCCGGTTGATCCATTGTGAGCGCGAGCCCGCGTAGTTGAGCGCAGAGGCCATCGCGACGGTGATGACCATCATGCCTGCAATGGTGCCGACGCCAAAGATGAAGAGGTACGCGACAGCGCAGCGCGTGTTGTGGATGGTGGCCAACACGAGAAGCGCGACCGCGGCGGAGCCGGCGAGGCCGTGGACCAGACCAACGATCAAGGGCCGCAGCCACTGATAGATGGTCCAGCCACGAAACCAGCGATCCATGGTATCGATGGAGCGGTCCGCGGCGGCATGGGTGTGTCCGTCCTCGCCGTGGGTGTGAGACGCGGTGCTTGCAAGCTCAGTTGACAGGGGATGGCTGGGCGAGGTCTTGCCGAGACCGCGGAGATTGACCCAACCAAGCAGGACGAGCATTAGGCCGACGGAAAATTCCATGGAGAGGCCGACGCGCGGTGGGATGACCAGCGTGAAGACGATGATGCCGACGCCGACCGCGAAGATGGTGATGGTGTGGCCGGCTCCCCAGAGCGCGCCGATCCAGGCGGCGCTGCGAATGCGGCGTTCACGGCTGACGATCGTGGAGACAGCGACGACGTGGTCGGCGTCCGTTGCGTGCCGCATGCCCAGAACAAAGCCCAGGACGAGGATAGAGATCAGGCTGATCGGGGCGGAGGGGGATACAGGTCCGGACGCGACGACCATCTATGGGGACTCCTCAGGCGATTCGCGCCTAGTGATGATTGGCAGTGCGGATGCGATGTCCAATCGGGGCAATCAATGGCGACCGCAGGAGTCATTTTAGTCTCCTGCTTGAGTCGTCTTCGAAGCGAATGGCCATCCGCGTGAGGGTATGGGACTATAACCAGTTCACCTGACGTAGGCGCGACTGTAGAATCTGCGTGCTCGTATGGTGATCAAGCTCCGTGGCGCGGTCATGTTGTGCACTGTGTGGGTTGCATCGGCACGCCTGTGCGAGGCCCAAAGCTTGAGTCCGCGGGCATATATCATTGTGCCGGTTCATTCGAATGCAGTTACCCTGACTTACTCGCTGAATGTGGGAGATGTCGTGTTCAACGGTCTTCCGGTAACGGACTCGAACGGCAGGATCGGCAGCGAGATTGCGAGTTACTTCCATACGTTCGATTGCTTCGGGCGCTCGGCCAACGTGACGTTGTTGCTGCCGTACGCGGTCGGGCACTTCCGGGGTGATGTCAACGGAGTGCACCAGGAGCTCTATCGATCGGGACTAGGTGCTGCCGCCGCGCGCGTGTCGGTAAATCTTTTCGGAGCTCGGGCGATGAATCTTGAGGAGTATAGCCGGTGGAAGCAGAAGACTCTGCTGGGAGCGAGCTTGACAGTCGAGTCGCCGACCGGCCAGTACGACGGCGCTCGGTTGATCAATATCGGGGAGCATCGATGGGCGTTCAAGCCGGAGCTTGGATACTCTCGGCGCTGGGGACACTGGATGCTGGATGCGTATGGGGCAGCATGGTTCTACACGGCCAACGACGATTTCTTTTCGAGGGCACCGGGCTCGACAGGGCCAAACCGGCAGACGCAGGAGCCAATGGGGGCCGTCGAGCTACACCTGAGCTATGACATAAAGCCACGACTGTGGGTGTCAGCGGACGGCAATTACTGGTACGGCGGCAAGACGAGTCTGAACGGGGTCGAGTCCCCGACAACGTTGCAGGCGAACTCGCGCCTGGGGGCAACGGCAGCGATCCCGATCACCAAGAATCAGTCGCTAAAGTTCAGCTACAGCCGTGGAACGTATGTAACGTTTGGCGGCAACTTCCAGAACGTATCGGCCGCATGGCAATACTCGTGGCTTGGCCGCCCGAACTGACCTGCGGTCAAAGACAGAATCACGAACGTGCAGGTTTCGGAACATTGGCGACGTCCTGCTCGGCGGCGCCTAGAACCGGTTGTTCCTTGTACTCGCTGAAGACGCTGTTATAAAGAACTCCGCCGATCGCGCCACCGATCAGTGGAGCGACCCAGAACAACCAGAGCTGCCCCAGCGCCCATCCGCCGACGAAGAGTGCAGGACCTGTGCTGCGCGCGGGGTTTACCGATGTGTTCGTTACCGGGATCGAGATGAGATGAATCAGCGTAAGGCCAAGGCCGATGGCTATGGGGGCGAAGCCATTGGGGACACGCTTATCGGTCGAACCCATGATGACCAGAAGGAAGAACATGGTTAAAACGATTTCGCAGATGAGGCATGCGGCAAGTGAGTACCCGCCCGGCGAATGCAACCCGTAGCCGTTGGAGGCGAAGCCGCCTGAGGTGTCGAAGCCCTCCTTACCGCTTGCGATCAGATACAGGACGCCGGCAGCAACTGCGGCACCGACGACCTGAGAGATCCAGTAGGGGAGAAGATCGCGGGCCGGGAATCGCTTGCCCGTCACGAGACCGAGAGTGACGGCCGGATTCAGGTGAGCACCGGAAATATGGCCGATGGTGTAGGCCATTGTCAGCACGGTGAGCCCAAAGGCAAAGGCGACGCCAACGAAGCCAATACCAAGCGCCGGAAAGGCGGCTGCCAGTACAGCGCTGCCGCAGCCGCCCAGGACGAGCCAGAACGTACCGAAGAACTCCGCGATGCAGCGACGGGAGAGCGGGATCGTGGGCATTGCTCACCTCAGTTTCAGCGAATTGAAAAAAGGCCGAGCTACGGTTGGGGCGGAGCCGTTGGAGCAGGTTCTAGAGGCGTTCGAGACGATTCGCTGGATTTGGCCGATCGGGGCGGGAGAGTGAGGGACGAGTCCAGCCGGAAACTGAGAGGCGATTCCGAGCTGAGGGTGATGTCGCGATTGCCAGTGGCTGCGCCCACTGTACCCGCACCGGCTCCAATCAACCCTCCGATCAAGGCTCCCTTACCGCCGCCCGCGATGCCGCCAATCAGAGCTCCACCGGCGCCACCCCCGCCGATGAAGCCGGCTGTGCGCTTTCCCTTGCCCTTCGATTCAGTGCTCCACTGAGAGGTGCGGATGGGATAGATCTGGCCGTTGAGGTGAATGCTGTTGAGCTCCACAGCAAGTGTGGCTCCGCCTTTGAACCGCCCGGAGGC
>Ga0206955_1051_pt1 | contig 32963 bp, 17 predicted proteins | sample Alteio_BWOrgHeat_34_FD_153247 | JGI IMG/M metagenome (GOLD analysis project Ga0206955, IMG submission 153247) | Enriched cells from forest soil in Barre Woods Harvard Forest LTER site, Petersham, Massachusetts, United States -... | ecosystem: Environmental > Terrestrial > Soil > Temperate forest >...
CTGGAGCTACTCCGGCAAAACCGCGTCGATCTCGCCCTCGCACTGGAACCGCCCACCGAAGAGCGCATCACCTTCCGCCCTCTCTTTTCCGACGAACTCAAGTTCCTGGTCAGCCCGCTTCATCCCTGGGCCAAGGCCGGTCGTGCCCGACGCGAAGAAATCTCGAATCAAAATTATATTCTCTACAACAAGAACAGCTACACCTTCAGGATTATCTCCCGCTACTTCAGCCAGGAATCGATCAATTTGCGGTCATCGCTGGAACTCGGGAGCATGGAGGCGATCAAGGAACTCGTGAAATTGGGGCTCGGCGTGAGCATCCTCGCGCCTTGGATTGCTCAGGCCGAAATCGAGGAAGGCTCGCTCGTCGCCCTTCCTCTCGGACGGCGCAAGCTCAAACGCCATTGGGGACTCTCCCACTGGCGGTCCCGCCGCCTAAGCCTGCCTGAAGAGACGTTTGCGGGACTTTGTCAGTCGGTTTCGGATAATCTGCCGTTAGAGTTGTGATGCCGCTTGTTCTATGACATTCCTCGTCGCGCGAGTCTGTACCAGATCGGCCAAAGTGTAGGTAGCGAGGGAATCGTAAAATTTCTTTTCAGCTTCTCCCAAAATAACCTTCAAGTGACACGCTGGAGAAAGTACGCAGGTATTTCGAGCCACATCAAAACATTGCACTAGCGGTATATGCTTTTCGGACTGTTGTAAGACTTTCCCCACATTGATTTTTTCAGGAGGCATCGCCAACCTCAACCCGCCGGAACGGCCTCGCGTCGTTTGAAGGTACGAGAAGCCGTCAGAATATTTGGCGCACTAGTTCCATGTCCGGTTCGAGTCTTTTCAAATAAGGAACTGTCGGAGGCCGTTGGTTGGGTGAACCAGTGGCAACAAGGCCAAGCAACAGGCCTGAAACCAAAGACGTACCCACGATGACGCAAAAACTAGCCCAGGCAAAATTCACCGCGCCCCAGTGAGAAAAGCGTACCAGGGTCGCGGAATAAAATTGATAAATGGCAACCTCGAAGGCGACTGCGGAGAGTCCAGCGGCTAGGCCATAAATCCCGGATTCAACCAGAGGCTGGCTACGCGTGGGCAGCCAACCCATCAAGTATCTGCGTAAGATCATTCCTTTGGAGTCTTAGCGTGGGAATCGGGTGAAGATTCGATTAAAGAAACGTCTCCGCTTCATTTGGAATGCATGGTCCCATTTCAAGCACCTAGCGGATCGAATCGGAAGTCTCGTTCCAGATGCGATTAGGTAAGGTGTGGACGATCCAGCGCGGCTTTCTATCCGTTCCGGCAAGAAGTTCGAGCCTGTAAGCGGTGCCCGCAGGACGATAAGCCGGTAGTTCCGGTATTCGCGATAAACGCTCACCGCCGCTGGGCTCAAGAACGTCGCATCCATCAATAAAGTCGGCGCGAACAGCGTCATTCTCCGAGCTGTACTTTTCGTGCACAACGACAATGCGTTTGCAATCTCCTTTGGTCACCCGCTCATCCCTGAAGGCAAACTTCCAGCTTCGGGAGTGCTGATTTTCAGCCGATACAACCCCGCTCAAGATGCCCGTTAAATGTCCTCTAACCACTGGAGGGAGCCGCCGCTGGGCGATGACATGGGCGGTCTTTACGTCAAAGACCCTCCTCATCTCAAACCCCACACAGGCGCCCCAAATGGCAAAGGGAAGCGGGACGACGTTCATGGTTCTCTGGAGCTAGCTCTTGTGTAATCGAGGCGCGTGGACTGCGGGAAACCGCTCGCCGAGGAGCCGTCAACAAATCTCCTTTGGTTTCCTGAACTAAGAGCCACTCAGTCATTTTACCGTTTCTTGGAATGGAATCCTAATATATGGATAGTTATGTTCCTATATGTGGAAAGTATCGATTGCCGCTGAACAAAATCCTGAAATCGCGAGCTTGCGACCTTCCATGCGGACAGTTGTTTCCCGAGAAGTTGGAAAGCTCGGAGCCAATCGAAAGAACAAAACTCGAATAAAAACGTGCAGCAAACGTGCAACAGCGCGCTTTTCGGCTTTCTTTCAGAGGTAAAGGCGCCCCAACCGAGCAGGGAACCAAACAAGGCAATCAGGAGGATCAGGTGTTTGTGAAAGGAGATGGGCATAGAGGTATTCGGGTATATTTTTGCAATGAACTAAATGATGTAATTCGACTACACGGAAATAGTTGAGTGAAAAAGGGAGGGACAGGCATCTTTAACGATCCACATCTCACATCTAATGAAGCATGCTTCGTGGGCACTAATTGTGGCTTGGAACCGGGGGACTGGAAGTGGGAGTGAGAACGGGCGCCGGTGGCGGCGCGACCGCTTTTGCCAAACGATCAGGGACGTCGCCGGCACGGAAAGCTCCCGCGGGGAGACCCTCTTTATTCATGAGATTCGGTATTGCGGTGTTGGCCCAGGCAAAACGCATGGCCACCGGTTTTCTCACATCCGGCGATGAGAGGACGATGCTGGCGCCGTCTATGTCGGCGGTGGCGGGAACGAAATCTCCCTGGTCGGCATCGACGATTTCGAAGTAAGTGAGTGGCTTGCCGTCCCGCGCGACGAGCCCGCTGCCGACATTGTCAAAGGTGACGCGAATCTTGTCTCCTTCGAGGGTCATGGCCTGAAAGGTCGGTCCCGAATAGACAAGGTCCTTTTGACCGTAGGTCTTGGCCAAAGCCAGGAGAGCGAGCCGCTTGCCCACATCGCGCTTATTGGGTGGGTGGAGTTGAAGACTGGCGACATCGCCATGCAGGCTGGCAATGTCATTGATCACGATCATCCCGGCGTTGGGGATTTCCTTTGCCGCCGCAGCCTGGGCTTCCCAAAATACCGGGCCGACGCCCGGCCCCTGATAGGGATACTCGAGCGGCCCGATCTGGACAAAATAGAAGGCAAAGTCGTCACCCCAAAGCTTGCGCCAGCTGCCCACAAGGGCTTTCATCCGGTCCGTATACGAGGCACCCTCGTCGCGATTCGCCTCACCCTGGTACCAGACCGTGCCTCGAATCGAAAAGGGCACGAGTGGATGGATCATTCCATCATAGAGCTGTACCGGCCACGGCCACATGCCTTTCCCTGGCGGCTTGATGCCAGCGGGGAGCATGGCGAATCCCTGTGGTGGAGTCCACGCCTCAATGGGCGAACCACTCACCGCCGCTTGGATAATTCCCACCGGCACTTTTAAGTTCTTCTGAAGTTCAAGGCCGTAGAAAAAGGCCGCCCCCGAAAACCCGTGCGCAGAGGCCGGAGAACAGGCCGCCCACGCACCTTTTATGTTCGCCTGGGGATTCGCATTAATCTGCTTCTCAACGTGAAGAAGGCGGAGATCCGGGAAATCCGCGGTCTTGGCCACTCTGTCGTCCAGCCAGAGATCCATATTCGATTGCCCACTCGCAAGCCAGACTTCCCCAAGCACAACATTTTCGAACGTGACGGCGGTCGATCCCTGCACCGTCATCGTGTAGGTCTTCCCGTCTGCCTCCATCGCGGGCAGCGTGGCTTTCCATTGGCTCTTGCTGTCAGTCGTGGCCTGGGCGCTCTCTGTGCCGAGCGTGACCGTGACCGGAGTGCCCGGCGCGTCCCATCCCCAGACGACAATTGGCTTTTGTTGTTGGAGGACCATGTTGCTCCCAAAAACATTCGGCAGGCGAACTTCTCCCATGACCTGCTGAGATCCACTGATAAAAGTTCCCAGGATTAAAACTAGAGGAAGAAGCGATTTCATAAGAATTGTCCGACCGCAACGGGCGGTGGTAAAATTTTGCAGTGCACTCGGATCAGCATTTCATCAGGATCGTGGATGCCTGACTTTTATTTCGGGGCATGAGGGACATTTGTCACAATGCCACCGTTGGTGTACAACTGGTCACCCAGATTCTTCCAATCAAGGGGACCGTTGAGGAATTTGTCGTTTTTGATTCCAGCGAGGTATTCAGTAGTGAGGCCCTGCGAGGCGGCATCAGTGCCGCCCAACGTGGATTCCGAGTAGCCGTTGAAAACCAATCCAGTCATATTGGCGGGCCATCGATTCAGGCTGAATTCAAACATGTCGCGGGTGTACGCCTGGGCAGTCGGAGGCCCCCCGGAAGGACAATACCAGCGAAACAACCCGGGTTGAAGAGTCCAACTGGAATAGAGAACCGGCTTTTGCGGAATGTGGCGGAGAATCCAATCCATCGCGCCTGCTGGAATTTTATTTGAAATATTTGGCGCCACGTAATCCACTTCTTCATCGCCGGGATAAAAGCGCCAGTAGGATTGCCAGTCGTGGTCACCTGCACTCATCTCCGGTCCAAAACAAAAAGCGACATTATCCGCGCCCTCCTTTCTGAAAATGTCCGCGATGTGCTTGTAAGCGGAGATATAACCCGCCGCCTTCCAGTCACCGGAGATTCCCCACGCCCATTGCCACACGTTCGGCGCGGGAAGTGGAAGGAGCATGATCGGCTTGCGTGTTGCCTTGAACGATCTTGCCATGTCGGTCAGCCATGCGTCATGAGCGCCGCCAAGTATGTCCGCCAACTTCCAGGCATTGGAGATGTCGGCCTTGGTCCAATGCGGCTTGCACATCGGAAAAAACGCCACAATCGGAATCATGCCGCAATCGTGAATCACATCGATCGATTTTGCGTATGTTTTGGAAGACCAGTCGGGATAGGGCCCGGTGTCGTCGCCGATATAAACATCGATCCGGGTCAATGAAGGCGCTACGCCGGTAAGCGCAATATATTGGTTGAGCTTTTCACGATATCCCGAGGGGTTATCCCCAGGCTGCGCACTGGGCATGATGTAACCGTGAAACAGCTTGCCATTCTTGGGCTGCCAGAGGGTGTTCGCGACTTTTGAGGCCACAGGCGGAAAGTTGGCAAGGGTACGATCGATCACTGGATCGTGGCAGTTATCGAATACGATACTGGCTGATGCCGGGCCGGCCGCCTGAACGGAACCGGCCGCGTCTTCCGACCAGACAACTTTCAGGCCCACTTCACTGCACAAAAGAATCACCAGCAACAGCTTCATTGTTTTCATGAAGATTAGGCCGGTACTTTACTTACGGGGTTGGCGTATTAGTCGCAGAGTCCCCGGTCACCGAGTTGGCTGCGGCTTGTCCTCCCGCTGGCAGCGAGAAGAGTTCTTTGTACTTGGCGGCAGCCTCAGGCAACTTCGTTTCCTGGGGCGGCTTGTTTTTGTCGGTTTCGGGAACGAGCCGATGGTCGCCATCGCCGGCCGAGACATCGAAATAACATTCGAAATAGACGTTGTTTGCGGGTTTATAGATGAATTTGTACATCTGCTCGATAAAGAACGCGCTGTCACCTCCGCCATGTTTGTCCTGCCGGATACATGCGCCCCATTCGGGAATACAGAGTGGCTTGTTGCCGTGTTTGGCGGCAAACTTCACCCAATAGGGAAGACCCTTGGCCTGCTCACTATTGGTTTCGTTGTCCCAGACACGTTTGCGACGGGCCAACTTGTCAGCGTCGCTGGCGCCTGCGGGAATCGGATAGTTGTTCGGAGACCAGGACTGATCGTAGACGTCCACTCCAATATAATCGACCACGTCGTCGCCGGGCCACGCCTTTTCGGGATCGTACGGCCACCACGGCATCATGGCGGGATTCCAGACGAACTTGAGGTTTTCCGCGCCGGGCACAGCCCGCATGGTGGTGACGATTTGCTTGAAATAAGCCGCATAGGCCTCGGCTTGTTTGGCGTTACTGACCCTCCAGCTATACCAACTGCCATTGAACTCATGGCCAATGCGAAGGAACGTGACATCGACGAGGCCATATTTGACCAGGTTTTTGGCGAGATGTTGATAGTAGATATTATAAGTTCCCTTGGCTCCTTCCTCGAGCGAGACGGGAACATGGGCGGCGGGACCTGTGCTCGGTCCCTTGCCGTCCCAACCACCCGCTAGCATCGGCGGCGTAAGAATCAAATGCCGCCCGGGGTTCTTTTTGATCCACCACTGCCAAGTTCCCAAATCCCATTGCTGACCCTCCACTTGATCCCATGCATTGGTCGGCAGAAAATCTTCGGCCCAGATATTTGTGCGATTGAGCCAGGGACCATAAGCGTCATATTTTCCACTGACACAACCTCCCTGTCCCCAACGATAGACTGCCTTGAACGGTGGAGCGGTGTTGTCGTTAAGGGGGAGCAAATTTGTTCCGGACGCCGAAGAATTATCTAGTGAAGGATCGGCAATTATATTGTTTTCAATACTCTGCAGCGTCAGAAACACGATAGCAGAAAACATAATTACTTTACAGGAGAGGTGGGGTTTTTGCATAATTTTCATATATAAAGTTTCGTAAGAATAAAGGTTGCCTACCGTGGGGCGGTCTTGACGTCCATGGCAGGTAGGCCATCGGCATGGAATGGATCGTCCGACATAACTGTTTTGGACTGCGACGGAAAGGTCACCGTGATGGCTTCATAGGGATCGATCGTTCCCCACATCGGAACCCGCATCTCCTGCTGTAAGACCATGTGATCGGTGAGTATCGGTGCACGAGTTATCGCGGCACCAGCCGGAGAAATAGTGATAGACAGCGGCATCGCAGTAACGAAGACGATGTTTCGAACGAAGAAAATCATAGAGACTGGCTTGCAGCCAAAACAGCAAAGAACGGGTTGGTATTGCAATTGGCAATTAGTTGGACAGTCTAATACGCCTAATCTGCCACTCAACTTTGCGAAAAATGCGGCTCTGCTTTGAACGACGTCGGCACGATATAGGCGCTCTAGGTAATGTCGTTAGACTGTCCAATAGTAAAAACATTGATGATTGTATCGACGATAAGCTAGTTGTGTCCTCGCTCCTTTATTACAGCGACGTTAATCGCAACGACGCTGCAAAGAAGGAACTCAATTGGGAACTTGGTGAGAAAATCGGCCCTCATTATCAAAAAATTATTATGAAAAATACTCTTCTCGATAAATCTTATTGTGCTGGAAAAGTTCGGCGTCTTTTATGGGCATGCATGTTGAGTTTCGTCGGCAGCATGCCTGTGGTCGCCACCCCGGTTCCACCAACCGATAACACCTCGGCCCCTTATCTGGGATTTTATGAATGGGGCCTGACCAGCGGCCCATGTCAATCGCGCCTCGCTTGGTGGGATACTGCGATGAACCGAAGCAACCTTTGGACTCAGGATTTTACCAACGATGATTCATGGGCCGACATGGAAGGCAACTCCTACATGTTTGGTATTGCAGCGAATTATCTCCGGGATAATCCCGGTGCTACCTATATGATTGCAGTCGGGCTTTTGCCGGGATCTGGCAACACCCCCTTAAGCGGCACTTCGCTGGCAAACGGCGCAGCGGGTAATTATAATTCTTATTTCGCGGCCATGGCGCAAAACTTGGTCAACGCCGGGATTGCTAACCGGACGATTGTCCGTCTCGGTCACGAATTTAATGGAAACTGGTACCCTTGGGCGGTCACCAGCGATGCTCAGGCGCTTAATTATGCCGCATATTGGAAGCAAGTAGTCACAGCTGTGCATGCCGTGCCAGGAGCCAGCGGCATCAAGTTTTGCTGGTGCGGAGCAGCCACGGTATGGACCTCATACAATATCGCTGATGCCTATCCGGGCAACGCCTATGTCGATTATGTTGCAGCCGATATCTACGACAGGTGCTATGACACCGATACGTATCCCTATCCCAACGGGGATTCCCAGGCCGACATTCTGCAGCGACAGAAAAATGCTTGGGCAGACAATGTCGCAACGCTGAACAACGGGTTGCAAGCGTGGGATAATATCGCCAACACCAACAGCAAGCCTTTCGCCATTCCGGAGTGGGGAACGTGGAACACTTCTTCCAATGGAGGCGGCGACGATCCCTATTACATCCAGCAGATGTACAACTACATTCAGAACCCGGCCAACAATGTCGCTTGGCATATGTATTTTGATGTCTGGGCGAGCGACGGCAATCACCAGCTCAGCACGGCGCCCAGCGAGGGGCCCACAGCATTCCCCAATTCGGCAGCGCTATTCACCCAATTGTTTGCGGTTCCACCTTTCACGACCAATAATGACATTGGCACGACGGGACTGACTGGCGCCTGCAATGCCTTCTCCACGACGGGAGCCGGCGGCGGCTTCCTGAGCGGAGGAACTTCGGACAATTTCCACTTCGCCTCGGAAGCCGCAGCGGGCTCAACCATGTGCCTGGCACAGATCACATCCATGTCCACTTCCACCGGGCAGGCCGGCTTGATGATCCGGCAATCTGCGGCGGCCAACGATATCTACGCGGCCCTATTTGTTTCAAACGGAAATCTTATTTTCCAAAGCCGCACCACGGCAGGAGCGGCGGCCGTCACGAACGCCACGGTCGGTTCCGTCGCTTTGCCGGTGTGGCTGAAACTGCTTCAGACCGGAAACGTGATCAGTGGGTATCAGTCAACTGACGGCATGAATTGGACCTACGTCGCCTCGCAAACCGTTACCATGACCTCGTCGGCCTATGCGGGCGTGGCGGTCAGCAGCGGCAACACCACGACGCTCAACACGGTTGGGACGGCCAGCGTCAACAATCCGGATATCCAGGCCACCCTATATAGTAGTTCGGGTGAGAGTATGCGCATCCCGCCCATTCCCTCGGCGATTATTGTCGATTCTGCCTCGTCTGGAGTTACCAAGACAGGAAGCTGGGGCCTCTCGGGTACCCAGCAAAATCTCTACGGGGGAAGCATGCTTACCGCCTGGACTCCGACGACGCTCAGCACGATCACTTTTACGCCGAATCTTCCCGTCGCGGGGCAGTACGATGTCTACTTCACCACGCCTGGAAATTATCAGGATGGCGACGAAACGCCGATCAGCATCACCAGCACGAGCGGGACAACCTCGGGGACATTTAACGAACAAACCTGCGATGGGCTCTGGACCTATGTCGGCACCTATAGCTTCAACGCCGGAACCACGGGCAACCTCAAGCTGACCAATGCTTCCGTGGGAGGCTATGGTTACGTCGCTGCCGATGCAGCGATGTTCGTGCCGGTTCCTGTGGCGCCGATAGCGCAGTCGGTTTCCGGTGGAACCGGTGTAACCGTGACTGGAACATGGTCGCAGTCGACTACCATAACGCCCTACTATGGCAACTATTATCTCTGGACTAGTGGCGCAAGTGGCGATTCGGTTCAGTTTACGCCCAATTTGCCCACCGCCGGTGCCTATCAGGTGTATGCCTGGTGGACCGCCTATACCAACCGCGCGACCAACGCGCCGTTCAGTATTGTCAACGCCAAGGGAACAGCCTCGGTGACCGAGAACCAACAGATAAACGGCGGGCAATGGGTATCGCTCGGAATCTATTCGTTTAATGCGGGCACGGGCGGTAGCGTCACAGTTAGCGACACGGGAGCCAACGGTAATGTGATTGCCAATGCGGTCGAATTCGTCCCCGCTGCGCCGATAATCCTGTCCGCTTCAAGCACGAGTGGTGTCACCACCACCGGGACATGGACTCAGTCTACGGCCACTGAGGGATACTATGGGAATTACTATCTCGTTAATTCCCTCGATGACTCAAGCACGGTTACGTTTACCCCCACCTTGACAAGTACCGGCACCTATCAGGTCTATGCCATGTGGACTGCTGGCACCAACCGCGCGACAAACACGCCAATTACTGTCGTCAGCGCGAGCGGGTCGGCATCCATGAACGTCAGTCAACAGACCAACGGCGGCCAATGGTATTCACTGGGAACTTACACGTTCAACGCGGGCACAGGGGGTAGCATCACAGTCGGTGCTACCGGAGCCAACGGTGTCGTCATCGCCAACGCGGTGAAGCTTGTTCCTTCTCCCTAAATTTGAACACGCCAGGCGAACGCGCGCGTTCGCCTGGCGTTGCAGTAAATCGTAGAAGCTCGTCGCGACACACCGCATTTAGACTGTCCAATCGAGCAAGACTTGGAGATTCGTTCATCTAGCGCGATAACCTAACCGATGTTTCATTCCACCCTAAAAATGGCGATCGGTCTGTGTGTGCTGTACGGAATCGCCACCGGGCCTGTCATGGCCGCGATCACTCTCCCTCCTGTGCTGACGGATCACATGGTTCTTCAGCGGGACATGCCTGTACCGATCTGGGGTACGGCGGATCCCGGTGAAGCCATCACCGTTACCTTTCAGGCGCAGACCAAAACCGCCACGGCGGACGCCCAGGGCAAGTGGATGGTCAAACTTGACGCGCTCACGGCGACGGCTGAGCCCAACACGCTGTCTATTTCCGGGAGCACGACAGTGACTTTGAAAGATGTACTGGTCGGTGAAGTTTGGGTCGGATCGGGCCAGTCAAATTTGGACAGCCCGGTGAACATGTACGCCGGGCAGGATTCGATCTTGAATCAAGCGAAGGGCGAATCCCATCCGCTCCTGCGTCTTTACCACAGTGTAGGGCAGAAGGGCTGGCAGGCCGCAACGAATCCTGAACTCATCGGCGGATATTCCGCCCAGCTCTTTTACTACGGGGTGTTACTGCAGAAGGAACTCAACGTCCCGGTCGGTGTGTTGGAAGGCGCTGTCGCCGGTTCTCCTTCGGCCCCTTTTCTTCCCCAGGAAGGATTCAAGTCCAACGCCGCCATCCTGGCCACGGCGGCTAAGTGGGATCAGGAGCATCCCATTGAACAAAGGCAGAAAAAGTACGAGGAAGACCTGGCGAAATGGGAAAGCGCCGTGGCCGCCGACATGGCCGCAACCCAGCCCACCCCGGGCGCTTCCCTCTCTGACCAAACGAACACGACGAACGCCGTCGCAAGCGCCGTTCCGACGGCGGTCGAGACGGCCAAGGTTCCGCCCGCAATTCTAGCCAAGCATCCGAAACCCTGGCCACCGGGTCTGGCGGTCGACAGCAAAACCGGCGACGCCTTTGAAAAGCATATCCGTCCGATGATTCCCTTTGCCATCCGCGGCGTGCTTTGGGACCAGGGGGAAGGCGGCGCTGGTTTTGCGCAGTTACCGATCTGGCAGCAGGCAATCATGGCGGCACTCATTCCGGCCTGGCGACAGGAATGGGGTGAGGGGGATTTCCCCTGGCTCTACGTGCAGAAGCCAAGCGGTGGAGGCTGCGCTTTCAATCCTGACGATCCGGTTAACAAGGGAGCCAAACCCTTCGAACCTTTGCCCAAGTACGTACCGGATGCAGACTATTTCTCATGGCTTCATCGCGAGGCCCTGGATGTGGTCGCCCAAAATACCAACACGTTTCTGGTGATCACGACCGACTTGGCGATGGGCGTCCACCCGACCAACAAATCGGGTTACGCGACACGGGATCTCACCGTGGCTCTCGGCGCGGTTTACGGTCGACCGATCGAGTATTACGGGCCGAAGTACGATTCGTTTAAAATTGAGGGCGACCATATCCGTATTTCCTACACGCATGTGGGTAAGGGTCTGGTGACGCCCGCCGGACAGCCGCTGCAGGGCTTTGCCGTTGCGGGTGCGGACAAGAGATTTTACTGGGTCGATTCCGCAGTCATCGATGGTCAGACCGTTGTCGTATCCAGCACGCATGTTCCCAACCCGGTGGCCGTGCACTATGCGTGGACATGGCCTTTGGCTTGGGCAAATCTCTTCAATGCCGACGGTCTGCCAGCCATCGGCTTCCGCACCGATAAATGGTGAGATCGCCGCCATCCTTCCATCCAGATTGTATTTATGTTGGCATATCGTCTTCAAGCTGGTGACTTATTTTCCAGTCTATTCCTGTCCTGGCAAAATGCCGAGACGCAGCTCAAAACCAATCCTCCGGCAGTTTCGGCGCCGGGGATCGGCACCGCTATACTCAGCTCGTAACTTTTCTCATCATGTCTTGCGGAAAAATTCTTCCCGTGATCAGTCTCTTCTCGTCCCGGCTTTCTCTTTTGGGGGTTGAAAGCCCTTTGATCCTGGCCAATAAAGGCGTGCTTTGGGATGCAGGCGCCGACGATAAATTTGGCGCATGGAATGTAGCCTCGTGGCTTCGGAAGAGCAGGTTGAAAGAGGAAGTCCAGTGGGGCTTTTCGGCAAAGGAAGCAACCTTTTCATGACCGGAATACCCTCACGCGGTGAAAGCCCGATCCCGGACGCGGGGGAGGGATCTCCCGGAATTTATCGCGCCGGGACTTTGATTTATACGAAGTCGACCCTGGCTCTATTGTTCTGCTGGATCCTGTGGGGCGACTTCTGCTTCACCTTCATGGAGACCGTCACACCGAGCATCATGCCACTGAAGTTACAGGACTTAAAAGCTTCCAACTTTGAGATGGGCATGATCCTCGGCACGGTTCCCGGAATCATTTCCGTGTTCTTGAATCCTGTCATCAGTTTTAAGAGCGACCGCTACCGGAGTCGCTGGGGCCGGCGAATCCCCTTCATCTTAGGGAGTCTTCCTTTCCTCGTGCTTTCCATCGTCGGCCTCGCGTTTTCAGGCCCAATCGGCAACTGGGTTCAGCATCACGTCCACGTGCCGGGTTCGTGGCTTTCGCCTCAACTCCTCGCTCTTTCGAGCATCGGGATTCTCCTGATCGGGTTCACCTTCTTCAACTCGTTCGTCACGTCGATTTTTTATTATCTTTTCAACGATGTTGTACCGGAACAACTGCTGTCCCGGTTCATGGCATGGTTCCGCTGCATCGCATCGCTCTCGAGCGCGATCTACAGTTTTTTCATCTTCCAATACGCGGGTACCCATTCGACTGAAATTCTGCTCGGGGCCGCTCTCGTCTATTTTTTCGGTTTTGGTTTGATGTGCATCAAAGTCAAGGAAGGGGATTATCCGCCACCACCGCCGTTGATCCATGGGAAATCCGGCCCGTTGGCCAGCATCCAGACTTACAGCAGAGATTGCCATTCCCACTCGCATTATTGGTACCAGTGGATCTGGACTTTTCTCGGCTCGGTTGGCGGCGGGGTTAATATCTTCGGTTTATTCTACTCACTGGCTATCGGATTGAACCTGAAACAAATTGGGGAAATCAACGGCAGCAGCAGTCTAGCCAACATGGTTTGCGTCTTTTTCGCGGGATGGCTGGCCGATCGCTATCATCCAATCCGAATCGTCATCGTTGGGAACATCTTGGGATGGTTGGTGCTTACGCCATGCAGCATGATCTGGTTGTTTTGGCACCCGTCTTCCGAGACAGTCTTTTGGATCCGCCTTGTCCAAACGGTCTTACTGGCGGCTCCCATTGGGGCGATGTGCGCCATGGCCGATCCGCCCTTGCTGATGCGGATTTTCCCACGGGACCGTTACGGTCAGTTCTGCTCCACCAACTTCCTGTGGCGGACGATCGGAGGAATTATTGGGGGGAGCATCGCAGGCATTTTTTTGGACATGGTGACTGGCTGGGTCGGGAAGGAACGCGCCTATCTTTATATACCGGTTTGGCATTTTGTCTTTGGGCTGCCATGTCTTATTTGCGTGATCTTACTTTATCGCAGTTGGAAGAAATACGGTGGAGACGAGGCCTATGTTCCGCCTATTCCAGATTACGGCATTGGACCCCACTTCTAATGAGAAAAGTCGCCCGGGTGAATGCCGAGTACATCAAACAGAAAAGGAAATCCTTAGGTTTAAACCCCAAAAGTCAAAAACATGAGCAACCATTACGCTGTCGAAAGTCTCCTCGGGCATGTTTTCCTATTTTGATCTGATTGATAAAGTGATGAATCCAAAAAGTACTTCAACCATGGCCGATGTTGTACGCAGCTATATAAGTTCCCAAGATGGGAAATTGCAGATTGCTCTGCAAGAAGATTCTGCCTTGGAACCAGTGAAAGAACACCCGGAAGACAGGGCCATTGTGGTTGATCCCGCGGTGAAGCATCAACCAATTCTTGGACTTGGAGGTACGATGCTGGACACGGATGTTTATCATCTTACGCGGATGAGTCCTGCAAAACGTTTGGAGGTTTTGAGCGCAATTTGTGATACGAAGAACGGAGCCAACTGGAATTTAATGCGCGTGCCATTCGGGAGCACGGACTGGGAACGTGATACCAATTTCTACACTTATAATGATATGCCGCGTGGCGCAAAGGATTGGAATCTGAAGAAGTTTTCAATTCAGCGTGACATTGAACGCGGCCTTCCTGAGCTCTTGCACGACATCAAGCGAATTAATCCCCACGTTATCTTCTTGGCATCAGTATGGGGTGTCCCCGGTTGGATGAAAGAAAACGACAGCATCATGTTTGGCCGGTTCAACCCGGAATGCACACAGGTATACGCGCGTTACTTGTGCATGGCGGTGCAGGCATGGCAGAAGCTCGGTATTGAATTCCACGCAATTACGCCACAGAACGAACCTCTGACAAGTGAAGATCGTGCAACCCCAGCCTGCCGGTTCACGTGGCGAATGCAGAAGGAGGTAATCAAGGCCCTGCGGCGTGAATTTGAGCAGCAGAATATCAAGATGCAGATTTGGTGCTATGACCATAACTTTAATATCGCGGATGGATTCGTGGGGCCAATGCTTGAAGATGGTGAAGCGCGTGCCTTGATCGATGGAGTCGCCTTTCATGATTATGGCGGAACGCCTGTAGTAATGGGCGAATACCAGGCAAAGTATCCCAATCTTGCCTTTTATATGACCGAGACACACGTGACGACCCCTGAAGGGTTGAGTCACCTAATTGATCAATTCCATAATGGGTCGAGAAGCTATATTCAGTGGACGACAATGTCGGATGAATATGGCGGCCCCCACCAATTTCTTGGTCGTCCATTCATTTATCCCGAAAAGCCGCTGCCAAAGGAGCGGAGAAACTTTGTATATAGTCACCGCGATCATCCGGATGATTGGGGGAAAGGAAGTTCATGGGGATTATACGGTCAATTCACAAAATTCATCTGTCGTGGATCCGTTCGGGTCGATAGCACTTATGGACATAAGAAGTGGGTGACAGCAGTTGCCTTTCAGGACTCCGGCGGTGAGATATGCGTGATAGTGGTAAATCAAACCGTTGAAGAGCAACAGTTCCGACTGCGACTTGGCAGAGGTGAAGTCGATTGCAAATTGCCTGCCAATTCAATTGGCACCTACCTTCTTGCTTCAGGCCCTCTGAGCACTACAACCATGGCTCTGGCTGCGAAGGCGCAGGAAAAGCATTTTTCAGAACTGCCCACATTCGATCTCGAAGTTGTCGAAGTCCTGATTGCGAGACCCGCGAATGCTGGTGAAGAGGTCACTTTGGAAGCCCGTATTCACAATGTGGGCGATGCCCCGACACCCTCCGCAGGCACGCTTTATGTTTCTTTCTTCTTGGACGGCGATTACCGGATTGGCCGCTCGGTCGCTGTGCCAGGGGTGATTCCCCCCGGTGGGGACATTGTCGTCGCCGCAAATATACCATTTGGTAAAAAGGCCACCTGGACCGCGGAATCCGGATACCACGTTATTACAGCATGGGTGGAAATTGGTAACACGACTCGGGAGCGCAACATGAATAATAACGTCAAATCGCGTGAGTTTTGTTTCGTCTAGCAGAGATTCGAGTCACATTTTCTGTTGAGTGTTCGCTCGGCTCAAAAATCGACTGGAATTAGACTGTATTGAGAATAAGCTGGTTTCTATGTTATCTTTTTTCAAAAGATCATCCTTTTACGTCGGTCCTCTTGCTCATAGCCGCCATCTGCCGTTGCAGCTACTTCGGAGGAGCTAGCTCGAGCACGACCTCTCTTTTCATGATCAACTATACCATCGGTGGCATCAGCGGAGGGCATGTCGATCTCAAGCGCTATAATAATCAAAAACGGGCAGTAACGTTCCAATGAGAATTCTCTACATCGATATCGACAGCCAGAGACCTGATCACCTCGGCTGCTACGGCTATCATCGAAACACAAGCCCGGCTATAGACCAAGTCGCGAGCGAGGGCCTCGTCTGCGAGCGAGTTTACACGCCTGATGCGCCCTGCCTCCCCTCACGGACGGCATTTTATTCGGGTCGCTTCGGCATCCAGACGGGCGTGGTTGGACACGGTGGGACGGCATCGCAACCGAAGATGGAGGGGCCCGCTACGCGTACGTTTGTCGACACTTTCAGCGATAAGGGCCTCGCGGTTTATCTCCAGCGCCTCGGATTCCATACCTCAATGATCAGTCCGTTTGGCCATCGGCATGCGGCTCACTGGTTCTATGCCGGATTCAACGAAATTCACAACACTGGCAAGGGCGGAATGGAGTCAGCCGAAGAAATCATGCCGTGCGTCGATCTCTGGCTGGCCGGTCGCGCGGCGCAGGACAAGTGGTACCTCCATATCAATTTCTGGGATCCGCACACGCCCTATCGCGTGCCGCTGGCTTATGGCGATCCGTTCGCCAACGATCCGCTGCCCGCGTGGCTCGACAGTGACGAATTGATTCGCCGTCACAACCAGATGACCGGTCCGCACACCTCACTCGACCTCGCGATGTTTGACGACAGCGAGAACCCGCGATATCCACGCGCACCCGGGAAGGTAACTGACCGTGCGGGTATGCGGCGCCTTATCGATGGTTACGATACTGGTGTCAAATACATGGACGATCACCTCGCGCGCATCTTCGAGAGGCTCCAGAAGGCTGGCGTCTATGACGAAACCGCTATCATCATCTCAGGCGATCATGGCGAAAACCTTGGGGAGCTAGGCATATATGCCGAACACGGCACTGCGGACGAATATACCTGCCATGTTCCGATGGTAATCAAGTTCCCAGGTGGCGTGAAGGGCATTCGCGACCCCGAATTCCATTACAACCTAGACCTCGCTCCAACGCTGATGGATTTGCTCGGTGGCAAAAAGGAACCGATCTGGGACGGGCTGTCGTTTGCCGAGACGGTCCGGAGTGGCCGGGCATCGGGCCGAAATGAAATCGTCCTAAGTCAGTGTGCGCATGTCTGCCAGCGTTCGGTCCTGTGGGGCCGATGGCTTTACCTACGCACATACCACGACGGCTTTCATCTCTTTCCCAACGAAATGGTTTTCGATCTCCTGCTCGACCCACATGAGGAACACGACATCGCGCCTGTCCGACTAGACATCTGCCGAGAAGGCATGTGGCGACTCGCCCGTTGGCATGACGACCAGATGCGGAAAATGGCCATGGGCTCTGGTGATGTTGTCGATCCGCTCTGGACGGTAATGCAGGAGGGTGGGCCCTTTCACGCCGGGCTAAAAGAAGGCTTTGGTAGCGTTGGCGGTCGAGCCGGGTTCGAGAATTACCTTAAACGTCTCGAAGCGACTGGTCGCCAGGACGGCGCGAAAGAATTGCGCCGCAAATACGCCCCCCCGTCTGTCTCATTCACGTAAAAAAGAAACTTCCGGTTTCGCACCGCATTTCGAGCAATAGAGCGGCGAGAGTCTCGAACTCTTTGATCATAACGGCGGATAGGAAGGAATATAGAGGATACGCTGGTATGGGCCGTCGTACAGGCAATCCATTTAGATGCTGCCACGCGGCGACGTACGAGGCGGCCGCGGGTGCATCGTTCGTCGCATACTATGGCTCCTCCCCGCACAGTTTGATTGGACTGTCCAACAAATTCGTGGTGGCAGAAGCTTGTTTTACACCAGTGCTTGATTGAATACTACCGCTTTTACTTCTAGATAATGTCGCGCCCTCCTCCTCTCAACGCTTTTTCGGAAAGAAGCTCGTTCACTTACAACGGCTTTCAGATGCGTTATATCGAGCATGCATCGGGAACGGTTGGCTTCGAGATGGTCCCGGTCTCCAAAGTTTCGGATATCATCACGCGCCCCTCCTGCTTCAAGGGACTCCAGTCCGCTCCATGGAGCTTGCAACCCCTAATCGGACTTCATTTGGCGGAAGATCCCTGCCCCTCCCTCTTCTCTCAGGGGCGCACGCTTCAGGGCAGTCCCACTGGTAAGGATCTCGTCTGGGATTCGCAATTCGAGCGCAAGCATCGGGGCCGATATGAAATCGTGACCCGTTTGCGAAGCACCAAGCATGCGCTGGAAACCGAACACATCATCGGGTTGCTCGAAAATGTCTGTGCAGTGACCTGCCGCACCCTGGTGCGCAATACTGGATCGAGACCGCTGACTCTGCAAATGCTCACCAGCTTCGCCTTGGGCGGGCTGACTCCGTTCGCCGGAGATGACGCCCCGGGGCGGATGAAGATACACCGATTTCGTTCCTCATGGAGCCAGGAAGGAAGGCTGGTTACGGAGACACTTGAGCAGCTTCACTTGGAGCCCTCCTGGATGCGCATCGATCTTCAGGCAGAACGCTTCGGTCAGGTCGGCTCCTTGCCGGTTCGCGGCTTTTTTCCCACAGCAGTTATTGAAGATCAGGCGGCGGGCGTCTTTTGGGGGGCGCAATTGGCTTGGCTTGGTTCCTGGCAGATGGAAATCTTGCGCCGTGGCGACGCCGTCGCCTTGGTCGGCGGCCTTGCCGATCTGGAACTCGGGCACTGGCAAAAAATACTGGGTCCCGGCGAGACATTCGAATCGCCCACCGCCTTTTTGACCTGCGGAACACAGGGACTCGATTCCCTTTGCGAAAATCTCATTCAGGCCCAGCGAATCGAGGCGCCGGTTTCTGTCCCATTGGAGCAGGACCTTCCGCTGGTCTTCAACGAGTTTTGTTTTTCCTGGGGTAAACCAACCGAGCCAAGCGTGCTTGATATTTCCAACCGCCTGAAAGATTCGCCTGTCCGCTACGTGGTGATCGACGCGGGTTGGTCCATAAAGAACCCGGATTACGGTGTGCAGGATTCCGATGGAGACTGGGAGATTCATCCAGAAAGATTTCCTCAAGGTTTTTCCGGGCTGAATGCCGCCATTCGTGCCAATGGTCAGATTCCGGGAATCTGGTTTGAATTTGAGGTTGTCTCTGAAGGCGCAAAGGCCTATCTCGAAACCGGACATCTCCTCAAACGCCACGGTCGAGTGCTCAATGTTGGAGCCCGCCGATTTTGGGATTTCAGAGATCCGTGGGTGGTCGATTATTTGTCGGATAAAGTCATCGATTTCCTGCGACGCGAGGGCTTTGGCTATCTCAAGGTCGACTATAACGATTCCATCGGGATCGGTTGCGACAGTCCGGACGGTTTGGGGGAAGGACTGAGGCAGCATCTCGAAGGCGTTTATTGCTTCTTTCAAAAGATTCGCCGAGAACTACCCGATTTGGTGATCGAAAACTGCGCCTCGGGAGGGCATCGCTTGGAACCTTTGATGGTCGGGGTGACGTCCATGAGCAGTTTTTCCGATGCGCATGAATGTCCGGAAATCCCGTGGATCGGGGCCAATCTCCAGCGGCTCATCCCCCCGGAGAAGTCACAAATCTGGTCCGTCCTGCGCGCCAACCAAACGCCCGAGCAATTTCATTATACGCTGAGCTCGGGTTTCCTCGGACGCCTCTGTCTCTCTGGAGAAGTCGCGACCTTGACGTCGGCGCAATGGGATGTCGCGATGCAAGCTTTGCGTTTATATCGAAAGGTTTGGCCCATCATTCAGAATGGAAATTCCCGCCGCTTCGGCAAAGAAGTGCAGCAGAGCCAGCATCTTCAGGGTTATCAGGCGATCCGCCGTATTTCTGCGGGGGGGGGGGAGGCGCTGGTCATCTGGCACACCTTCGGTGCGCCTGCATTGCTCTCACCTGTAATCCCGTTGCCACCTGGACCGTGGGAGATCGCCGGGCAATTCAACAAGAACGTCAATGTCCGTTTGGAGTCCTCGTCTCTCCGTCTCGACGCCGTCCCCCCTTTCCGGGGTGGTGTGCTGCATCTGACCCGTAACTAGGGGTTCATAAGGGTCTGAGTGAGTTAGACTGTCCAATGACTGCGGTGTGTTCAAGCTGCCTGAGTGAGAGATATTGTGGAATCAGCAAAAGAAGAATGCATCGGCCCTTCAATGTAAATATACTGTCATTATGGTTGGCCTCTTAAATAGAAATAAATCCAATCTCGCTGGTGGCTTTAGTTTGGTGGAAGTCGCCATGTCGCTTGCCATCGTCGGATTTACCTGTATCGCCCTCATCGGGATGCTCCCGATGGGGCTTGTTTCCTTCCACCAGGCCATGGGCAATACCATCGAAGCAGACATCGTCCAGAACCTCTCCAATGACATGCTTCTTGCCAATTTTAGCGACCTTTACCAGTACGATTACAACAATAGTACCAACCCCGCCAACCAGACATTCTACTATGATGCCGAAGGGACGCAGATTTCCACGACAACCCCGACAGTCGTTCCCACCGGAGCCGTTTATACAGCCGTTGTAACGATTACACCCATTTCAAATAGTGGAGCCTCGGCCACTACGAGCTATCCGGCGCAGTTGACAGTAATGGCGGCTAATAACGGTATCTCGAAGTACGCACCCTCTGATACCACATGGTCTTCCGAGTTCTCCGGCGGAATCACCTCGGCCTATAACGTTACGATTACCATCGCAAGCAGCCCTTCTGCCCTCACCTATAGCTCCGGGACATATAGTTCAGTGGCACAGTATCTATCGCAGTATGCGACCAACACGGGATCGGCACAGGCTCAAACAACTCACGCGCCCGATCAGTATTCCTTTGTTATCGCCAACAATAATCAATGATAGGCCTTAAGCATGGCTTATCGAACTAATCAAATGGGTGCGTTGTTTGTCCAGATATCTTCAAGACATCCTCGCTTGCGACGCCCGGGGCCCGCAGGCTTTAGTCTGGTGGAAATGTTGGTCGCGACGACCATTTTGGTGATAATCGTTGGAATTCTTTTTGTCATCACCCAGCAAACCACCATCGTGTGGAAAAATACCACCGGCAAGGCCGAGGTCTTTCGCAGTGCGCGGGCTGCCTTTGATACGATGACGCGTACCATCAGCCAGGCAACGCTAAATACCTATTACGACTACGCCACGGTTACCAGCTCGTCCTATACCTTCGTTTCGGGCGGCACCACCTTACCAAGCACTTACGCGCGAAATTCAAGCCTGCAAATAGTCGCCGGCCTCAATAGCAGCGGCCAATCGTGGATCAACGGATCGTCAGGGGGCTATACCCCGGTAACGCATGGCATCTTTTTTCAGGCGCCATTGGGAATTTCCAATGTCGCCCCCAACGGCAAGCTCAATGGGCTGCTGAACTCCTGCGGATTCTATATTGTTTACGGCCCCGATCCAGCCGCTCCGGCCTACGTCTCGGCAACTCCGAAATACCGTTATCGTCTGATGGAATTTCTCCAGCCAACGGAGAGCTTCAGTGTCTATGGAAATACTGGATCGTCAGGCTCCTGGTTTGCGAATGCGATTAACACGGATTTATCGGCTTCCACCCAGACCTCAAACTTTGTTCTGGCGGACAATGTCATTGCTCTCATCATCTTACCCAAGCTGTCCGCCAACGATGAAAAAACCGCGGAAACCAACTACGGGCTGAATACCACTACCTACCCTCTCGGCACGGCATTGGCCCCCAATTACACCTACGACAGCACGACCTTGGGGCAGGGGGGCACGATCATTACGAGCGGCGCCAGCATCGGGAAAACCACGTACCCGCTGCTAAACTCGTTCAATCAATTGCCGCCTGTCTTTCAGGTCACCATGATTGCAATCGATGAGGCTTCGGCTCAAAGAGTATGCACGACTTCAGTCGCGCCTAACTCGAAACTGGGGCTCCCCTCGGGCTTTTCCAAACTTTTCTGCAATGCCACGGGGCATACAGCAGCCTCTTTCTCGAACGACATGACAACCGTCGAGACGGCTCTCAAGAATGCCAAGGTGAAGTACCGCGTATTTCAAACTGACGTGGCCATTCGCGGCGCCAAATGGACCAGCGATTAACGCAAGCTCCCATGCAAAAAATTCCCCTTCGCGCCATGCTCCCTGGATCGCGTTCCCGCCGTCGAGGCATTGCGCTTGTGCTCGTTCTGGCGTGCGTCGTTCTGCTCACTGTGATGATCCTGGCCTACCTCGCGAGCATAGGTACGGAACTTCGCTCTTCGAGGTTCTATGCGGACGGCGGTTCCGTGAAGCTCCTGGCCCAATCGACGGGCGATCTGGTCATGGCCGAAATTCGCGATGCGACCTCCAACGGTAGTCTCTGCTGGGCCTCCCAGCCCGGAATGATTCGCACCTATGACAACACCGGTGCAGCGGTCGGCTATTACAAGCTCTATTCCGACGCCACGATGACGGGAACAGGCGCATTTGACTATACCGGGGATCAGGTGCCTTCCGATTGGTACAGCCAGAAAGGCGTCTACATTGATCTCAACCAGCCGATATCCACCACCATCACGGGCACCACGACTTACCAGTATCCGATCGTGGACGGCGATACCGCCGATCTGATTCCCGCCACTTCGGTACCCGCCGCCGCCGCCGTCCCCAACAGCAGCGCTCTTGTCATGGGACCTTCCTTGATCGCGAGCGGCCCTTATCAAAATTACCCCCAGATACTGGGTTTCGCCGTGAACAGTCCCACAGCCACAGGAACCATCACCCCGACGCCAGTTGATCCGAGCTCAATCAACCACGTTCCCATGCCTGTTCGCTGGCTCTACGTCCTGAAGAACGGCAATATCATTTCTCCCTCGGGCGTCTCGTCCAATGTGGTCAGCTTTGCTGGAAGTACCCTGCCCACGGCAGCCAATCCCATCGTCGGGCGCATCGCTTTCTGGACCGATGATGAAACCAGCAAGATCAACCTCAACACGGCAGGTGAATCGGTTAACATTACCGGGACATCGACGGTGTGGGACACGCCCCGTGTGGACACCTCGCCGGATATCCTCCTCTCCCGATTTCAGGCCGCTCAAAATGAATTCCAGAGATATCCCGGCCATCCAGCCACCGTTTCGCTTAGTTCCGTTTTTGGCAACTTAAGCACGGACCCTACTTTCCCGGAGAATATCTACCCTCTCTCGCCCCGGCTGACTCCCAGCGTTACATCGGGCACCTTTAACTTCGGCAATGGTTACACCCCTCCGGCAGGATACGGATCCAAAGAGGGAACTCAGTATGCCAAATTTCCTCTCACTTTGACCTCTCGTCCGCTTTACGCGGATCTGGACGAATTTCTTTATCAAGGCACAACCATTGCCTCTGGAGGGACACGACTTCTGAATTCCGCGCTCACGGGAGCGTCGACCATCGACCAATCCATGATAAGGCGTGCAGAATTCTTTGTCACCGCCAACAGTCACGCGCCCGATGTCAATGTTTTCAATCAACCCCGCGTTGGCATCTGGCCGGTTTCGAGTTCAGCGGCCAAGTGGTCGCCTTACGACAGGCTCATTTCCTTCTGCTCGACGATCAATGGCTATCCCTATTGTTTTCAAAGAGCCAATCCCAATGACGAATATGCCGACCTTCCCACGACAACTTCCACCGGGACGGGATTTGGAAATCTGAATCGCAACCGCAACGTGATGGAATATCTGCGGACGTTGGCGGCGCAGCCGTTTCCGGGTTTTGGTGGTTCATTCGCGGATACGACTAAGGGGAAATACAAGGCCACGGATGTGATGACCGACAGCGGCATTGGCGGCACGGAGTTCGATCAAATCCTGACCGAAATATTTGACTATATTCGCTCGACCAATCTGGTGGATGGCTCGGCTACGCCTTCCGGATCCTTCACTGCGACCGTTTCCTCTCCCAGTATCGGTGCGGCTCCGTACAATCCGGGTATCGGACAAGTCGTCCCCATCGTCGATCAATACCAGAATAAAAATACCCGGGGGTTTGGACGTTTCCCCACCATCCATTCGGCATCCCTCATCTTTTTCCCGCTCCAGAACGGATTTGTTCCTACGAAAAGCGGAACCACGGTGGTTAACACTCGTGCCCCGACCCAGTTTCAGGCTGTGCTGGTTCTGCAGATGTTCGATCCCTCACAAGCTTTTCCGTTGAATATTCCTTGGTACCAAATCCAGGTGAACGGTCTGAGCGGTCTCAAATGGAGCGGTTTTGCCGAGGGAGCCAAACAGATGTTTGCTTCCGACACTGCGGTGATAGGGAATCCATACGGAGGCAATTTTGTGACCGGTCAAAATGAAGACCGACAAATCGGGGGAATGAGTGATTTTCGTCGACTTCTCGTCTCGTCGGCGTCATTTGGCGGCTATAATGCCTATAATCCAAGTGGAACTGGTTCGAATGCCTACGCTCCGGCAGGTGGGACATATTCAACAACCGCCAACAGCGGTAATCTCTTCAGCAATCCCTACCCCACCACGCCAGTTGCCAGTTCCACTACATATACCGCGGCGTCTCCCGCACCCACTGCGGCAGCCGCAGTGCCCTCGCTTGTCGGTACGGCCACATTTTCTTTCACTGGCGCACCATTGACGTTTAAAATCTATTCGAACTCTGCGGGTGGCGCTCCCTATCAATTGCTGCAAACGATCAGCTTTACCTTTCCCAGTGACAACAATGGGACCATGCCCATTCCCGCTTTTTCCGGGACAATTTCAGGAACAGATGTTCCGCAACCTACGGTTACTCACGTACCCTTGAATGCCGGCTTCAACTCGACTGCCACAGATGGCAACAATGCAGGATGGCAACTGTGGAGCAATCGAGTGTCGGACCTGGCGAACCTGAGCGGGGTAAGTAGTGGGATCGCGTATAATTTCTATAGCATTAGTTTAATTAGTGACGGCGACGTTATCCGAAGCGCGATGCCCATGAACGGGGATTTGCGACTTCTCGCCGCCCGTCAGACCATTACGCAAAATGACGGCGACAGCTATTTCTTCACCAAGCATCCCGGGTTTGGCACGGGAGTCCAATTTGCGCATGACTTGCAGGATGACTTGGGAAGGGTCGCCGAATGGGCCGGGCCCTGTTATGGGAGTGGTATCACCTATGGCCTCGGTAGTGGCATCGTAAAGCGAGGAGGATCCGGCGGCGCTCTTGTCTCGATCAATTCATCGGATACGCCCCATCTTACTCAAGCCTACGGAGGTCTGAATCCGAGTTACGCTCTGGGTGTAACATGGTATCCAGAATACTGGGGACTGATGGACACCTCGGGCTATGATGGAAGCCGCTGGAGCGATATTCCGACGCAAAGAGGGGCTTTCGTTGGGGATATTTCTGGGACGACGACGAGTGCCAGCAGTGGAGCTGTACTGGGAGACTGGGATACCGGCATGGGAAATCTCAAGGACGGTCCGTATATCAACAAGGCGGATGAGGGAAGCAATTCCGTTAGTTGGGGGACGAGTGGAGCCTATTACGACCCAACATCCTATACCAATCCGGGGGCGGCGTTTTTCTCGCCCAATCGCATGATACCGTCGGCGGGAATGTTCGGTTCTTTGCCTTCCGGGGTACTTGAGGAAAAACCATGGCAGACTCTTCTTTTTCGCCCGGGTCCTGCCGGGCACCCTGGCCTGGGAACATCCGTCAGCGGTCCAGGTGATTTTGGGCCGCCTTATAGCCAACCGCCCGATCATCTTTTGCTCGATCTCTTTAACATGCCAGTCGTGGAACCTTACGCAATCAGCGAGCCGCTTTCCACGGCGGGACGGATCAACATGAATTACCAGATCGTTCCGTTTACTTATATAACGCGAAACACCGGCATTCAGGCCGTCTTGAGATCGGCATCCGTGATGACCATTCCGAATACGGATGGAACGGCCTACAAGCAACCCCTGAACCCCGGTTCATGGCCAAGTCCGAGTGTCGGAAATTACCGTAATGCGTTGAACGTGCCCGCCACGTTGGCCCAGTTCGACGCGCGTATGACCACGAAAAAGGACCTGTTCCGTTCCGCCTCAGAAATCTGTTCCATCGACCTGGTGCCGGCCAACTTTACCACGCCCGTGGATTCCCCTGGTACGGCCGCGTGGCGTGCGGACATGGATACTCTTTGGAAAAGTTATGCGCTCACCGGGGATAACGAGCGCGAACGTCCCTACGCCAATATGTATCCGCTTCTCACCACCAAATCGAATACCTTTACGATCCATTTTCGCGTTCAGACTTTGAAGCAGGCAGTTGCGGCCAATGCCCCTGCAGCTTCCTGGAACACCTGGACGGAGGGCGCCGGTGTGGTTACCGCCGAGTATCGCGGTTCGCAAATCATCGAGCGGTACGTCGATCCCAGTGACACCACGATACCCGACTTCACCGCAGGTACCAGCACGTCACAGACCCTCGCGCCGTACTACAAATTCCGTGTCCTCTCCAACAAGCAATTTGCCCCGTAGGAGTATGATGCGTGACTTTCGCTGCAAGAGGACCGAAAAGCGGTCATGGGGCGCAGACCGGACCGCGGCGTTCACCCTCGTCGAGCTTCTTGTCGTCATGGCCATCATGGCCATCGTCATGGCTGTGACCCTACCGGCAATTCGCTCGCTTCAAGAAGCGTATAATCTCGATGCCGTTAGTCAGGCAGTCGTCGGCCAGCTCAATACGGCCCGGCAGGCGGCCCTCGGCAGCAGCCACCCGGTCCAGGTCCGCTTCTATTTGATGGCGGATTACAATGGGGCTGCCTCGACCAGCATATTTCATCCCGCGACAACGGCGGTTTACCGCGGCATCCAGTGCTTTCAGGAGGGAGACCCCACCACGACTTCAATCCCGGTCACTCCCATTACCAAGCCCTATTTCTTTCCCGTGCCCGTCATCATCGCTTCCCCGGGCGCCATTTCGATGAGCGGTGCGGATGTCTCCAGCATGTTGAACAGCAGTTATAGCGGGATCACGGTTGTGGGTGCGAGTGATCCCAACAATCCGCTGCCCCCTCCCTATGGGAGCAGTTATCAATACAGCTATTTTCGGATGCGCACCAACAGCCGCACCGATTTATCCACTGCCTCTTCGGCCAATACGACGCTTACGTTTGTGCTGGAGACGTCCGCCTCTAAAGCCTCTGCCACCAGCCTGCCTCCTAACTACGTCACGATTGAGCTCAATTCCGTTACCGGTGGCATCCATTACTACCGGCCCTAGGAAGGGAGCAGTTGACGTCGGGTAGAGTTACCATGACGCCAAGCCCCGGCTAGCAATACGGATTTCGGGCATTCGGGAAGTCCGTAGTTATTGGCTTGAAGTTGCGACACGACCATCTCGACGGATGCGGCTCCCACATCCAAGGGACGCTGATCAATACCCGACCATGAATATCCTGTTCTCGACCACCGAGTCGAGCAGCGGCAGCCTGGCCAGCCAGTCGATCTTCGGTGGAACCGGGTTCACCTGGGATAACGCTACGGGAAAGAACTCGGGCATAGTGTGTTCCGCTTTAAGCCGGATGGTTCCACCAGCCTGTCCAGCGCGGCCAACAGCCTTACTTTGGTCTTGGAAAATGACAATACCAATGGGACGATTGGCTTGCCCCGGAATTACCAGACGTTGTCGATCGATCCAATCGTCGGAACCGTGCGAAGCTATCGTCCTTGGAGATCGGTCGCATTATCTGGTCAGGTTCTTGCGATCTTCTTAGGTCGGCGGGACCGCGGTTGGCGGGGCGTCACCGGCTGAGGGCGGGAAGTGAAAGTGGTTGGACCATCGCGCCAGATGCCATTGATCATTTGAGTCTTTGGATAGGCGGGTAGGCCGATCTGGTTCGTCTGCAACTGGGCCACGACCAATTCGACTGCGCCGGCGCCGATCTGCTGCGGCAACTGGTCGATCCCAGACCAAGGCGAACCCTCGATGACGAGGTCAAGCCGGGCGTAGCCGACGTCCTCCGGCACCTTGACGCGTAGATCACGGAGCATCTCTAGCGGTTCGAGTCTGTTACTAACGATGGCATCGGGACGATGGCGGGAAAGCCACTCTCGAAAGGCAGGCTTGTTCCAGTTCTCCAAAAGCAATGGAGGAATGGGTTCGGCAGAATGCTGGTGGCTCTGAACCAGGTAGCCTCCCAGCCAGGCATTGTTGGAAAGGTTGTCTTGGAAAATGGTGTTAGCGTACCCGATTCGTCGGTAGCCATGTTGTTTGAGGCGTCGCATGACCAGAATCATTGAACGGTAATGAGAGTGGATTGTGCGGTGCAAGTCTGGCTTGACTATCGTTTCGGTCATGGTCGCGGCGGCAAAATATTGCCAATCGAGCGAGACATGACCACGGGCCACGTGTAGGGGGGCGATGATCACCCCCCGGATACCGCGGGCGTGGAGGATCTTGCTCAGCCTGGATTGGGTCAAGCCTGGCTCCTTGGCCCAAAACTTCTCTAGCTCATATCCGAGGCTGCTGGCTCGCTGGTTGGCCCCCTCGAAATAAGCGAGCGCGTTCGTGTCTTCTCTCGAATTGAAGCGAGTAGGGCATGAGATGAGGTAGGCCAGTTTTTCGATCGCACGCACCTTGCGCGAGACGCGCATCTGGCTCATCAGGGTGGCAACGACCGGATCGCTACTATAGCCATGTTCCCGAGCTAACCGCTGGACGCGCTCCCGCGTCGCAGCGGCGAGTCGAGGGCTGTTTCGTATAGCCAACGAAGCTGTCGAACGCGAGACGTTGGCGATGCGGGCAAGCTCGCGGATGGAGGTGATCATGGGACAAATCGGATAGAATTAGACTGTCCAACAAGGGAATATTTGCAAGCATAATTAATTTTTTGCAATCTTAGCTACAAAGTCGCTGGTCCAGATTCGAACCTCCAAATAATTGTCGTCCTATGAATTCATTAAAAGCCAGTAATAAATGTAAAGATCTTCAAGGTGAACAAGGCGGTGCTGCTTCCTCTATCCTTCGTATTCGATCCCAAGATGTCAGGGCAAGTGCTGCTGTATTGGGGAATTTCGTTCGACTGATACTTATTCTTGCTTTGGGATGGATGGGCGCAAGCTTGGCTTCAGCGCAAAATATTACAGGGACTTGGACAATTACAGCAGCAGGTACGAACACTTGGAACTCTGCTTTAAACTGGTCCACGACTCCCAGTGGTTCGATCCCGGGAGTTACCAATGGCCCCGAAGGCGATGTGGCCAATCTCACCGCCACGTTCAATGGCGCTCAGACGGTTACCTTGGATACGACCGTTGACATTGAGACTCTAAACATTGGTAGGACTTCCGGGACTGGTAGCTTCACCGTTACAACAGGCACGGGAGGTACGCTGGCCATGGATGGCGGCGGCTCCGGCGCGGCCATCAACGAACTTAGCACGGCAGGCGGCGACACGATCAGTGCTCCGATAACTTTTACGGATGGAGACCGCCTCACGATTACCAACGCCTCGGCAAATACCTTCACGATTTCTGGCTCCCTTTATGGTTCGAGCGATCCGTTGACGCTTAACGCGAATGGCGCGGGGGCCATTAATCTCACCGGTAGCGTAACTTCCTCTGGAGCGTCGGGAATTACCAATTCGGGCGGTGGAGCGGGTACCGTCACGATCTCAGGTTCTCTGGCTGCTATTTCCATCACCGAAAACAGCGCCACTTCGTCTCTGAAGTTGTCTGGTGTCTTAACCAATGGTGCGACCGTGAATCTGACCACGGGCAGGCTTGTGCTCGGAAGCGCCGGTGCGTTGGGTGCCGCTGGAACGGCCAGCACTTTGAACATAGCTGCGGGCACCACTGTCGATTCCTCTTCGACCACCTTGGCGGCGACAGTCGCTGAAAACTGGAATGGCAACTTCACCTTCGGCAGCACCAATCCCCTCAACACGGGGACAGGAACTGTTACCGTCACTCCGTCAAGCCTGACCGTTACGAATGCAGGAGCCAATACTCTCACAATTGGCGGCATGATCACTGGCAACACGAATCTCACGCTCCTGACAACTGGCGCGGGTGGATTCAATATCGGGACCTTGAATACGTCCGGAACGTTTACCAACGCCAGCACCGCGTCGGGGACAATCAGTATCGGTTCACTTGGGGCGAACCTGGGTGCTGTCACCCAGAACAGCCTGACGTCCAACATGTACCTGACGAGCACCGCCAACAGCTCGTTTGCCGGTGGCATCACCGTCCAGGATGGATATCTCGTCCTTAACAGCAGCTCTTCGAATCAAATGGGTGTGGCGGGAACCACGGTGACGCTCGGGAGCGCGAGCGGAGTCGCGGGTGGATTTGCCAGTATCGTTGCGACCAACGGCAACTCTCCCACCAACGCAGCCAACATCACCTTGGCGAGCGGCGCAGTAGGCGTTTTAAGCATTGGCGTTTCGAATACCAGCAATAGCTCCAATGGTACTAACCCAGTCTTTACCGGTACCATCAACTTAAATGGCATGACCCTGAATGTCCTGGATCCAAATGTAACTCCGTTTTCGAATTCATATGCCTCTGCCTCAGTCACTCTTTCCGGGTCACTTATCGGTTCCGGCAACCTGAATATTGGACTCGGAAATATCGGCAATTCCTACAGCATGGGGACCACGGTCATTAGCGGTAACAACGTGAACTATTCCGGCGTTACGACGTTGATCGGTGGCACCTTACAGTTGGGCAACGCCTCTGCGCTGGGTACGGGCAGCCTTGTCATTGGAGGTGGGCCTACGTCCACTGCGACCGGCGTGTACAATCCCACTAACCCCGTGGTCGATGATTCAAGCGCTTTGACCCTGACGGGGTCTGGTGGCCTGCTTTTAAATAGTAATGTCACTTTCGCCAACACAAATGGCTCTCTAAGCCTCGGTACCAAGGGAATTTCACTGGGCACCGAGGCGACGCCAGGTCGCCTAGTAAGCGTCAGTGCCAATACCTTGACGATAAATGGCACTATCACAAACGGTACCAATTCGACCACGGCAACCACGGTGTTGATTAAAGGCGGCGGGGGGACGTTGGCCCTTAACGGCACGAATACTTATACTGGCGGCACAATCATCAATCAGGGCTTCGTGACCTTCGGTGCCAATGCCGTGCCCAGCACCGGAAAAGTCACGATCAACAACGCTGGTTCATTGAATATGAACATTACAGGCGGCGCCTTCACTTCGGTGGCAGCCTGGCTGGGCAGTGGTCTGATTTCCTCGGCTTCTTCCGGAGACTTGGCGCTGACTGGCAACAACGGTGAGACGCTCAACTTTACTGGCTACAACAGCTTGATGCTCGGCGCTTCCACAAGCTCCCTCTTTACGGGTTCCATCATCCCTGGTGCCAATGGTTACTATCTCGGCGGCGGCGGCGCGACGTTGACGCTTGCTGGCACGACGACCCTGACGGGGACAAACGCTTTGACAGTCGGAGCTGTCTCGACGGTGGGGATCTCAAGTGGCTCTCTCTATACTTCAACGCTGGGCGCTTCTTCCGGCTCTGTTGTATTGACCGGCACCAATACCATGAGCGGCACCACAACGATCAACGCCGGTACTTTGACTCTCGGTAGCTCCGGCGCGTTTATCGGTTCGCTGGCTAATTCCTCGATTATTGCTGACAATGGATCGACCTTCGCTATTACGTCCGCCACTGGCACGGCTGCGATCACACGCGCGGCGAACGTGACGTTGAATGGCGCGATTTTCACGGACACGGGCACCAGCGGCCAGATAACGACAGATGCCATCACCGGTACCCTGACACTCAATTCCGGGGCTAATACGGTTACTCTCACTCCCAACAACAAGCCGATGGAGCTGACCGCCCCCAAGCTGGTCCTGGGGAACCATTCGTTTGCCTTGGTCAACGGTACCAATTTGGGTGCCTATGTCTTCTCCACTACGGGCACGTCGACAAGCAGCAATATTCTCTTCGCCTCCGCGCCGACTAATTACTTTGTTGGAAGCACGGTACAGACCTCGGGCGGCCTGAGCTCCACAGCCTCTGGAAGCTATGTGGCCTATGGTGCCAAAAACCTTGCGATTATTCCCAGTCTCGTTGGTAACGGCTCGTCCACGACCAACACAGGCGGCGGCACGGGTGCCGCCAACACGTTCATGACGTACGATGCCGCTACCGGCCTGCGTCCATTGAATCTGACAGATGAATTTTCGAATTACGCCGCTTTCTCCGGTGTGTTTACCAGCGGGAATAACACCTATGTTACCTCCTCGGGAGCGTCGACCGGATCTTCCAGTATCAATTCGCTGATCATTGGCGGTTCTTCCACCTTGACCATCACCGATGGCACGACTGTTACTGATGCCAGCGGTGCGTTGCTTTTCGCTGGCGCAGGTTCAATCATTCCCTCCACTTCGACGGGAACGCTTGCGTTTGGTTCGACTGCATACATCTACGCTGGCGGTGGCAATGCGACGATTAGTGCCAGGATCACGACGAACGGCGATATCGTCAAAACCGGTTCGAGCTATTTGAGTCTGAATAATGTCGGTAATAGTTTTGCAGGAAATATCTATGTCTTGAATGGTGACCTGACGACCAACGCCGCCAGCGGTACTCCGTTTGGTACCGGCACCATTTACCTCGGTGATACCGGTGGCTCAAATAGCACAGGATTGGTCTTCACCCCGAACACCGGAAACTTGACGATCGCAAATAACATTGTGGTTCAAGGGGGCAATACGGGCACTGCCGTCATCGGAACCAATCTCAATAATACCGCTTTTGTCACTAAATTGGTAACCTATACAGGTACCGTAACCTTGGGTTCGGCAAATGCAGCTGGTGTGGTCGTGGGGCATAACGTTACACTGGACGATGGAGCCCCTTATAACGTCAGCAATGATTCTGTCGTTGATAACTTCTCGGGTGTATTTCAAGACCCGACGGGGCTCACCGGTCCGGCGGGCGTTGTAACCATTCAACAGGAAAGCACGAACAGTGTCAGTCCGGTAATCCAGTTCGGTAATTCCGCCAACAGTTACTCAGGCGGCACTGTTATCACAATCGTGGGCAACGGCGAAAATAATCCGGAGATCGGCTTTAATAACACGCCGACCGGTTCGACGTTCGGTACTGGTACTGTCACCATCAATAGCATGCGTGTCCATGACAGCGCCAATACCACCGTGAGTGGTACGAATAACCAGGTATGGAATGGAGACTGGTATCACGCAGACAGTAGCACGCTGAACTGGGGGCTGACGGGAACGATCGATCTGGGTAATGTCGCCTCCGGATCTATCCGCACGCTGACCAAT
>Ga0206955_1052_pt1 | contig 32588 bp, 29 predicted proteins | sample Alteio_BWOrgHeat_34_FD_153247 | JGI IMG/M metagenome (GOLD analysis project Ga0206955, IMG submission 153247) | Enriched cells from forest soil in Barre Woods Harvard Forest LTER site, Petersham, Massachusetts, United States -... | ecosystem: Environmental > Terrestrial > Soil > Temperate forest >...
GATCGAAAATTCAGGAAGAAAAAAAGGAAATAACAACAGCAATTACAATGTGAAGCAAAGTAAGATCGCCATCGGCAGCGGCGGCATCATCGGCAAAGGTTTGCTGAGCGGCACGCAGACTCGTTATGATTTTGTTCCGGAGCAGCGAACGGATTTTATATTCTGCACGATTGGCGAAGGGTTTGGATTCATCGGCAGTGTCGTTTTCCTAAGCGTTTACCTGATCCTGCTGATGCGGATCGTTACTGTTGCTGAACGACAGCGAAGCGTTTTCAGCCGGTGTTATGCTTATGGAGTAGCGTCGGTATTCTTTTTTCATATTGCCATTAATGTATGTTTTACCATCGGCCTTGCACCGGTGATCGGCATACCGCTTCCATTTGTAAGCTATGGTGGAACTTCCCTGGTAACGTTTACGACCATGTTATTCATCCTGATCCGCCTCGATGCCGACAGGCAAATGGTTTTGCGATAGCAACCTCAGTGCAATTATTCAGGTTACGCAACACCGGTTTATTAAATTTACGCATGCAAATTTTTCCCCTTTCTGAAGGCGCTTTTACGGTCGACAAAACCAAATTATTTGTTCCATTTGACGTCAATGCAGATAATCTGCAGGACAGAACCACGGGCAGCCTGCTCGTGGAGATACAACCCTTTGCCGTAGTTACGCCGGAAGATATCCTGGTTTTTGACACCGGACTTGGATTTGAAAAAGAAGGAAAGCTTCAGATCCACCAAAATTTGCAAAATGCAGGGATCGACCCGCTAAAAGTGACCAAGGTGCTGATGAGCCACCTGCATAAGGATCATGCGGGAGCCATCACTAAACCGGCAAATGATACAGGCAGGAATGAGCCTTGCTTTCCTAACGCGAAATATTTTATCCAGGAAAAGGAACTGAATTTTGCGTTTGAAAAAGGATTTCCTTCCTATATCACAAAAGAACTGGAAGGCATCAGGTCGCTTGAAAAACTGGTGTTGTTAAATGGCAACGGTGTAATCGATGGATATATCAAATATGAGATGACGGGAGCACATTGTCCATTCCACCAGGTGTTTTGGGTGGTTGATGGCGGCGAGACCATTTTTTTTGGCGGAGACGTTGCGCCGCAACTGAACCAGATGAAGAGCAGGTTTGTGGCGAAATATGATTTCGACGGAAAGAAATGCATGGAGCTCAGGAAACAGTGGTGGCAGCAGGGAGAAAAAGAACATTGGTCCTTTCTCTTTTACCACGATATCAAAACACCCGTCTGGAAATTTTGAGTCCCGCTATTTTTTCTTCAGGATCGGTTCGAGGACTTTTAATTTTCCATCAACAGGTGACGAAATTTTAAGATCGAGAATTTTGGCAATGAGCGGGTACACGTTAATGTTTTCAAATCCTTCTATCTTCATATTCTTCTTAAATGCCGGACCCCAGGCGTAGAATGTCGCGTGCATTTCCGGAATCGCGGGATCATAGCCATGTTCTGCCGCAGGCAAATGTCTCTTCATGATATTAAATGCCTTGGTTACATGCGCAACGAGTACGATATCACCCGTTCGGTTGAAGACATCATCCTTTTTATCGTAATGCCAACTTGCGGGGAGCGAATCACTGTAGTATACATCGTAATCTTTTGCATCCTTTTTTAATATTTCGTATGCTTCCTGCCGGTAGCTGGGATCCTTCAGGTAGATATGTACGGTAGAAACACCGGTCGCAAGTTTCATGCGGCTCGTGTCCAGTGCAGGAGGTAATGAAAGCGTCGAAACCGTATCGATATCGATCATTCCGTGGTCGGAGACAAAAATATAATTTACGTTCAGGCCCAGCGAGTCGATTCGCCTGACCATCAGGTTCATGCTCTCATCGATGAAGTGAACGGCTTCTTTGGTTTCTTTCGAGTCAACTCCGTAGCGATGTTCCTGGTGATCCACTTCGGGAAAATAAAAAGTTATGAAATGCGGACGCTGATCTTCCGGCAGCTCTAACCAATTCTTCAGGATCTCTATTCGCCTTCCGATCGGAATGGCTTCATTATACGTGTAATAATAAGTTGGCCGCACGCCCTGAATTGCGCTCTCGGAAGCCACCCAATAGAAGCTTGCGCTGATCATTTTTTGTTGTTCCGCAAGCACCCAAAGCGGAGTACCACCGTACCAGGAACTGTCTGCAACGGCTTTTTTATTTCCAATCGTGTATAACATCTCTTTCTTCAAGTCGTAAAAAGTATTGTCAACAATGCCGTGATGTGCCGGGTATAATCCTGTTGCCAACGTATAGTGGTTGGGGAATGTGAGGGATGGAAATGAAGGTTGCATATATGCCGACTCGATTCCTCTCTTTCTGAATTCCTGTAAATGCGATGCCTGGAACTTGTCTGCAAAATCGTAACGGAATCCATCAGCCGAAATCATTATCACATATGGTTTTTTTTGCTGCTCATGGCTGTTCGTTCTTCCCGGAATTATTTTCTGCGTGGTATCCTGCGCGAAAACAGATTGAGATGCAACGAAAAGAAGGAATGGAAGAATGCTCCTGGCTAAAGAATTCATGTGTCAGATTTGTTTCGGGAATTAAATTTTTCAAAAACGAGGCAAATATATTTTATCTCGCGAAGATGAACGCCTGGTTGAAAATAATAATGATTTTATAAAATAATGTTGAAGAAATATGTGGCAGGAATTCGTTAAATAAAAAGGCCCGCTCTTGAAAGAGCCGGCCGTTGCTAACCTATGAAAAACACCAGATTCAAATATCGTAATTCGGACATTTTCAAATTAAATTAATCGGTAAACTCGCAAAATATCAAGGTCTATGGTTTCATCATTGAGCGGCGCTGCATCTTTTGCCTTCGCTCTATTTCCTTCTGAACAAAATATCCAAACTCCTTTTCGGCCCTGAAAAACATGTTTACTTTTTCGGGAGAAAGGGCCTTGGTGAACTCATTATTGTACTTTTTTCTGATATTCAGGATGTCTTCTTCCAACTCTATTTCACTTCTTCCGTTTCTTGACCTGGCCTGCCTGATCTCTCCCGAATACTGGTTGTAGATGGGCCAAAATCTTTGTGCTTCCTCCGTTGACAGGTCGAGCTTCTTGGTCAGGTAGGCAATTTTCAACGCCTCAAGCCTGTTGCCATCCTGGGCCCATCCCGCATACGACAATAAGAATAGGGAGCAGTATAGTAAAAGTCTCTTCATCTACAGTTTAATTGGTGATTAAATCTTTTGAGCTCAGGTGGTCAGCAGCATATTGTTCCAGTTCATTATCAGTAACATCGCCCAGCAGGTCATTCATGTCATTATCACTGAAATCGTTAGCCGCAGTGCTGGTACTCGTGGAATCGCTCATCGACAGATCGTGGTTGCTCAGGTAATTGGTAATTTCCTGGTCGCTCATTTTTGTCAATCCTGTCGCAGGATCATCTCCATTTACCGGGTGATTAGCGGGCTGGTTGTTAAAAGTCAGCACACCTGCAATCATTATCACTCCTGCGACGGCGGCAGCTACTGCATATTTGAGCCAGGACCTGTTTTTACGAATTGAAATTACCTTCGCCGGGGTTTCCTGTTTTGCCTGCTGAAGGATGATTCCGGGTAAATTTTCAAAATAATTTTCAGGTACTTCATACACATTGGCGCGTGCGCCCGTCAAAGGCGATTCTTTTTGCAACTCCTGTTTCACTTCATCAACAGCCTGCAGACCCGGAACAAGTGCTGCTGCCAACTCATTAAAATAACCCTCCGGGACTTCATAAGGATTTTTCTTAAGGAGCCCGCTTAACAGCGGTGAAATAGAAGAAAGCTCATCAACTGCTTCCTCCGATTTGGAAACACCTGAAGAGCGCTTTATAATTTGAATGATTATGGATGGAAAGGAATCGAAATAATTATCCGGCGCCGGGCTGAGCGGGTTTTTTTTATCAGCCTGGTGCAAAGCTGGTGCAATGGCAAGCAGTTCGTCCTGGACAGCAAGGGGGGCCGGGTACTCGCGGATCCCGGCAATAATTGATGCCGGAAACAGCTCCCAATAGCCTAAAGGCACTTCATAAGGTAGGGCCTTTCCCTGCAAACTGGCTAGTAACTCACTGATTTCCAACAACTCACTTAATATGTCTTTTCCTTTTTGCATGTCCGTTAGTCAGACCGTTTTTGATGATCAAAGTTTAATGATTCAGTATATACTCTTCTATTTTTTTCACCGCATGATGATAAGATGCCTTCAATGCTCCCTCCGAAGTTTCCAGGACCCTGCTCATTTCCTCGTAAGGCATTTCATCATAATAGCGTAGATTAAATACAATTCGTTGTTTTTCAGGGAGTTGCTGAATAGCAACCTGGAGTTTCCATTCCAGCTTATTGGCATCAAAGTGTTTGTCGGCCCTTACTTTGTTGCTTAGTCCGCTTTCCATTTCATTGATGGATACGGTGGCTTTTTTCTTTTGCTGTTCGAGAAAGGTCAGGCATTCGTTGGTTGCGATCCTGTATAGCCAGGTGTATAGTTGAGCGTCTTCGCGGAAATTTTCCAGGCCATTCCAGACCCTGATAAAAACGTTTTGGAGTGTGTCGTTGGCGTCTTCGTGGTCTATTACCATCCTTCTGACATGCCAATAAAGCCGTTCCTGGTATTTTTTGATGATGTCGGTGAAAGCTTTTTCTTTTGTCGCCGGGTTACGGAACAGGCTTAACAGCTCAGAATCTTGTGTAGTGACTGCCATTCGGTTAGCCAATTTAGCAATACTGGTATTTGGATAGATTTTTTATCTTAAAGTTTAACGGCGCTCAATTAGCCCCCTTTCTTTCTCCCTATCACTTTCTGGACCGCATTCACGATATCCGGTGTATCCAGTCCATATTTCTGCAAAAGTTGTGTCGGTGTTCCACTTTCTCCGAAGGTATCATTCGTGCCCACATATTCAATCGGGATTGGAAAATGTCTTGCAGCTACCTGTGCAATGCTGTCACCCAGTCCCCCGATGATATTATGCTCTTCAGCAGTAACCGCGCATTTGGTTTTGGAAATGGAGGCGATCACGGCTTCCCGGTCGATGGGTTTGATCGTGTGTATATTGACCAGGTCCACCGAAATCCCTTTTTCCTGCAGGATCTTTACGGCTTCAATGGCTTTCCAAACCAGGTGCCCGCAAGCAAAAACAGATACATCCGAACCTTCAGAAAAGACCTGCGCCTTTCCAATTTTGAAATCCATCTTGTCCGTGAAAATCGGCCAAACGGGCCGGCCAAACCGAAGGTAAACAGGCCCGACAAGTTCGGCCACCGCCAGGGTTGCCGCTTTTGTCTGACTATAATCGCAAGGCACTATAACGGTCATGCCTGGTAGCATTTTCATGAGACCGATATCTTCCAAGATCTGGTGCGTCGCACCGTCTTCACCCAGCGTAAGTCCGGCATGGGATGCACAAATCTTTACATTCTTTCCTGAATAGGCAATGGACTGACGGATCTGGTCGTATACCCTTCCTGTTGAGAAGTTGGCGAATGTAGTGGTATAAGGAATTTTTCCGCCGATGGTTAACCCTGCGGCAACGCCCATCATATTTGCTTCAGAAATGCCGCACTGGAAGAATCTCTCCGGAAACTCTTTGATGAACTGATTGAGTTTAAGTGAGCCTGCAAGATCTGCCGTCAGGGCCACAATATTTTCATTTTTCCTGGCTGCTTCTACTACTCCGTCTCCAAATCCGCTGCGTGTATCTTTTTGTCCTGTTACCTGTATGTCTTTAAGCATGCTCTTCGTTGGTTATTTAGGTTGGTTAAATCGACTTCAATTTGCAATTGAATTCGCTGAGCGAAACGTGCCGCAAGGTAATCCAATTCCGGCAAGCTGAACGGCAGTATGTCAATTCAATTCAGAGAACTTTGTATTATAAAATTTCTCATCCACTTTCAATTTCTGTTCCCATTTCCATGCAGTGGACATCATTTCCCCAAGTGTGAAATTCGGCGACCAGCCCAATTGTTTTTTCGCAAGGTCATTGTTCGCATAAATGGCAATGACATCGCCTGGCCTGCGCGGACCGATCACATAGTTCAACTTAACACCGGTCACTTTTTCAAACGCGCCGATCGCTTCAAGAACGGATACGCCATTGCCGGTTCCCAGGTTGAAGACATCGCATTTCTTGACACTCTTCTGGTCAAGCAAGAATGCGAGTGCGAGGGTGTGCGCATGCGCGATGTCGCAGACGTGTACGTAGTCGCGTATGCAGGAACCATCTCTTGTCGGGTAGTCATTGCCGTGAACTGTCATCTTCGGCAGTTTTCCGATGGCGGTCTGCGTAATGGCGGGTACCAGGTTGGCTGGCGTGCCGATGGGCAATTCACCGATCAGTGCACTGGGGTGTGCTCCCACAGGATTGAAGTAGCGGAGCAGAACGCACCTTACATTCGCCGCTTTTGAAAATTCATTGATGATCTGCTCGCCCATCTGCTTCGTATAACCGTAGGGCGATTCTGCAGGTTTGGGCGGAGTCATTTCAGTAACCGGCACTTCGCTCGGGTTGCCGTACACTGTGCAGGATGATGAAAATACAAAATAGGGAATTTCAAATTCCTGCACGCATTTCAATAAGTTGATCAGCGAAAGCAGGTTATTTTCAAAGTACATCAGCGGCAACTCCACCGATTCACCAACAGCTTTATACGCAGCAAAATGAACGATGCCCGCGATGTCCGGATTCTCCTGGAATATGGCAAAAGTGTCGTCGAAATTGCAAAGATCCACTTTGTAATTCTTGATCTTCTTGCCGGTTATTTTCTCAACGCCCTCGAGTATCCTCGGGTTCGAGCGGGTATTGTTGTCGACTGAAATCACATCATACCCATTCTCCACAAGGTCAACTATGGTGTGAGAACCGATATATCCGCATCCTCCTGTGACGAGAATTTTATTCATATGGAATGGTTAACAACGTTCATCAGGTATTCGCCATAACCGCTTTTTAATAAGCGCTGGGCCATGACTTCTACCTGTTCTTTGGTAATAAATTTTTTCCGGTAAGCGATCTCTTCGATGCAGGCGATCTTGATACCCTGCCTTTGCTCAATGACCTGCACAAATTGCGATGCCTGCATCAGCGAATCGAAAGTACCGGTGTCGAGCCATGCTGTTCCGCGGTCGAGAATGGATACTTTTAATTTTCCCCGCTTCAGATATTCTTTGTTGATATCCGTGATTTCATATTCGCCGCGTGCGCTTGGCTTCAGGTTTTTTGCAATACTTACCACTTCATTATTGTAAAAATAAATTCCGGGCACTGCATAATTGCTTTTGGGATGTTTGGGTTTTTCTTCAATGGAGACCGCATGCATATTTTCATCGAACTCAATAACGCCATAACGTTCCGGGTCGCTCACATGATAGGCATATACGATGCCACCATCGGGCTCTGCGTTTTTTTCCAGCTGCTTGCCCAGTCCTGATCCGTAAAATATATTATCGCCCAGTACAAGTGCTACGCTGTCCTTGCCGATAAATTGTTCTCCGATCACAAACGCTTGCGCGAGCCCGTTAGGCTGCGCCTGTTCGGCATAGAAAAAACTGAGCCCGAACTGGCTGCCATCCCCGAAAAGTTTTTTGAACAAGGGCAGGTCATGCGGCGTGGAAATGATCAGTATTTCGCGGATGCCTGCAAGCATCAATGTCGACAGCGGATAATAGATCATCGGCTTGTCATAAACAGGCATGATTTGCTTACTGATTGCATAGGTAATCGGATGCAATCGGGTACCAGAACCACCGGCCAGAATAATTCCTTTCATGCGCATTATTTATCGCCGGCAAAGTAATCAAAAAAGGGAATAGAAAGGGCAAAAATAGACCGCCCGACTTTAAAATCAGCTCACTAGGCTGAACAAGCCTCAGCGGGCAAATAAGTAAAAAATATAGTAGACGATCGCGGAGAATATTGCACTGACGGGTATGGTGAGGATCCAGGCCCAAAGCAGATTGATGGTAACACCCCAGCGCACTGCCGAAAGACGCTTGGTAGCGCCCACTCCAATAATCGAACCCGCGATGGTATGGGTGGTGCTCACGGGAATGCCCAGCTTTTCAGTCAGAAAAAGTGTCAATGCTCCCGCGGTTTCTGCGCTTACCCCTTCCAGTGGCGTCACTTTCGTGATGCGGGTGCCCATTGTTTTTACGATCTTCCAGCCACCGCTCAAAGTTCCGAAGGCAATCGCCGTAAAACTCGCTAAGGGAACCCACATATTGGCGTTCACGAATTGTCCGAACGTCATATCCCTGCCTCTCGACTTTTCGTAATAGATCATGGCGGCACCGATGATACCCATGACTTTCTGTGCATCATTGCCACCATGGCCAAGGCTGAACAATGCCGAAGAAACCAACTGCAATCGCCGGAACCAGTTGTCTGCCTTATAAGGATTCGCTCTTCGGCAAATATTGACGATAGTAATTGTTATGATCAGGGCGATGACCATTCCCAATAAAGGAGCAAGGAAGATGAATAAAAATGTAGGAATTACTTTGGCATAGTTGATCACATTCACGCCATGCTTGCTCACGGCTCCCGCATGGGCAAGCGCGGCACCCATGAAGCCGCCAAGCAAAGTGTGCGAAGAGCTGGAGGGAATGCCAAACCACCAGGTGAGGAGGTTCCATGCTATTGCGCCGATCAATCCTGCGAAAATAACCTCGAGTGTAATGAATTCTTTATTCACCGAACTGGCGATGGTGTTACCAATCCTGAATTCGCCAATGATATATTTGGAAATAAAAAAAGCAGCGAAATTGAAAAGCGCCGCCCACAAAACTGCCTGAAATGGCGTGAGTACTTTTGTCGACACAATCGTGGCGATCGAGTTGGCAGCATCATGAAATCCGTTGATATAGTCGAAAATCAAAGCCAGGATGATAATAACAACAAGAAATGCCATAATGGTTGGTTTGCAAATGGGAAATTAGCAGCGAATCTTCCCCGATTCAATGGTTTCTAAGCATATTTGATAATGATTGATTCAATCACATTGGCTGCATCTTCGCATTTGTCCGTAACAATTTCCATCACCTGGTAGATCTCTCTTTTTTTGATGACTTCTTTGGCGTCGGGTTCCGTTTCAAATAACCGGTCAATGCTCATATCGAAAATATCGTCGGCCTGGTTTTCAATGCTGTTCACTTTTACCAGTGCATCTGTTATTTTGCGCATGTCTCTCATATTCCTCAATTCCTTGACAGCAGCCATGATCTGCTCCGTGCCCTGTTCGATGAGGTCGGCCAATTTCTGTATTCCCACATCGTTGGGATTCACCTTGTAAAAATTTATCTTCTTGGCCGTGGCATAGATATAATCACAAATATCGTCGAGTGCGCTTGCCAGGTAGTGGATATCTTCCCTGTCGAAAGGCGTTATAAAATTTCTTCCCAGTTCCGTAAATATCTTATGTGTAAGATCGTCGTTGACATGTTCCTGGTCTTCCACCTGTGAAACAAGTGCGGCTCTTTTATCAATGTCCGGTTCAGCCACCACGTCCTTCATTAGTTTCCCCATTTTGGCCACACCGTCGGCCACTTCTTCGAACAGGGAGTAAAAGACCCTGTCTTTAGGCATGAAAATCTTCATGATAGAATTGAGCGCCATGCTAAAAATTTGGCGTAAAAATAGAGTTATTGTAATTGCTTTCCTGAAAAAGCCCAACTTAGTTTTACAGGAGGATGTTCTGTTTAACCCCTGAAATTGAGCCGGCAGGCGCTCCGGCCGTTCCACCTTATGATTTAGATATTCATATTGGGTGTGTTCTGCTTAGACCGGATTTTGTCTGCTGACTTCCAATTAACAAAGACTTTGTGGATATTTGTACTTCCATTCATTAGATTTGCGCCAGATATGCGTTCATTCAGGCAAATAAACTGGGTAGTTGCATGCGGCACGGTCATTTTGTTGACCCTTGCTGGCTGGAATTCCGGTTTTCATCCTAATAATCATGAGCGTAAGGCCGAAAGGACGGCAACTATCCTTCACCACACCCAGCCCCGACCGGGCATTACCGCAATCGAATGGAATAACGAATCCGCAAATTTGCAATTCGTTGAAAAGAGGCATAAAAGAGCACTAGCGGCATACATCTATTTCCATCAGCCTGTTCTCAATATTGGCTGGTACGTTTTTGACGAGCCCCCGAGGCCGCAGATTTATCAGTGTATACTTTCAGAAAAGAATTATTTCAATCTATCTCTAAGAGGTCCTCCTGCGGCCTGCTGAATCTGAATTTCCTTTTCTCATTCACCTGACAAAGTTTAATTCTATGGCTGTTATGGTAAGAAATACCAGCATCGCATCATTATGCTTGATGATGTTAATGGTGGGCGCAATTAAAGCGCAACAAAAAAAAATATTCTCCCTGCAGGATTTCGTCGACTCCGCCCGGCGCAATTTACCTCTCCTAATGGAAAAGCAGGCGCTGGTTAGCGCATCAAAGGCGGGAGTTGCCGATGCAAGGCATTCATTTCTTCCGAATGCATTTGTAGGCGACCAGGTAAATCTTGGGACCGATAACGCGCTCCCCGGATCTTATTTGTCGTTAGGTATCATTCCCTCCACTTCCAATGGTATTCATAGTGCAAACGATTATCAGTCTGCGAGCGGAAACATTGCTGTTTTTCAAAGCCAGTATGAGCTTCTTGATTTTGGATTGAAAAGAGCAAGGGTGAATAACGCCCAGGCATATGTAGATCTGTCCCAGGCGGATTTGGAGAAAGAAGATTACCAGCTGAAGTGGCAGGTCGGTAAATTATATTTTTCGATTCTGAAGAATCAGTTTCAACTGGGCATCGATCTCGAAAACATGAAGCGCTACGAGTCGATTTATACGGTGATCAAGGCACTGACCGGAAGCGGAATTAAACCTGGAGCCGATTCTTCACTGGCGCTGGCGGAATTGGCGAAGAGCCGGATCACCTACAATCAAACGATGGGTCAAATCCGCCAGCTTCTTCAACAATTGTCTTATCTCTCCGGAGTTCCTGCCGATCGAATTGTGATCGATACTTTGCAGACGAAAAATTATTTTTCTTCTGTATCCGGTCTTTCGATGAATGGCTATAGTGACTCCACGCACAATCCGCTCACCGAATATTATGACAAGGAAAAGGCGCTATACCTCCAAACCGAAGACCTTGTCAAAAAAAGTTATCTGCCCAAAGTATTATTAACGGGGTCGGCATGGGCGCGGGGTTCGAGCATCGATTATACCGGCGAATTCAAAACACTTTCTTATGGCCTCGGGTACCAGCGATATAATTATATGGTCGGTGCCACTTTTGTATACGATCTCTTCAACGGCGTCCACAGAAAGGATAAGGCATCCATCAGTCATTATAATACGGTAGCCAGTGATTACCATCTTCAACAGGAACAGCTGGCGCTGAGAAATATCAACAACGAGGCGGAAGAGGCGATCCAAACTTCCGAAAAGAACCTGTTTGAAATCCCGGTTCAAATAAAGGCTGCTGAAGATACTTATAGTCAGAAAACTGCGCAGTACAAGGCAGGAATTATCAACCTGATCGATTTGACGAATGCTTCATTTGTATTGTACCGGTCGCAATCGGACTATGTCCAGACATTAAGCGACTGGCTGCTTGCCAATCTCGACAAAGCTGCTTCCACCGGCAATCTTGATCTCTTTATTCAAACAGTGAAAAAATAATTATGGTAAGAACAGCACTCAGGCGGCCGATCACAATCCTGGTATTATTTATCGGGCTGCTGTTGTTTTCCTTCGGAGCGATCAGAACGATTCCGATCGATATTTTTCCCAGATTAAACCTTCCCACCATTTATGTCATTGAACAATATGGAGGAATGTCCCCCAAACAAATGGAAGGTTTTTTTGCGACGAGACTGCAAGATCAATTCCTTTATATCAACGGGATCAAGAATATCGAAAGCAGGAATGTGCAGGGGCTTTCATTGATCAGGCTCACTTTTTATGAAAGCACGGATATGGCGGAAGCGTCTGCGCAGGTAGCCTTGCAGGTGAACCGCGCTTCTGCATTTTTTCCTCCAGGTGCGCTTCCTCCGCAGGTCATTCGGTTTGATGCATCTTCGTTGCCGGTAGGTGAATTGGTTTTTAGCAGTAAAACCAGGCCACTGAAAGATATTTTTGACATCGCGCTGACGCGCATCCGGCCTTTGTTTGCCACCGTTCCCGGAATGTCTTCTGCACCTCCATTCGGCTCCAATGCCAGGACCATCGTCATCAACGTAGATCCGCAAAAGCTCAGGACTTATAATTTGACTGCCAATGAAGTTGTCGAGGCAATCGTGAAAAACAATTCCATTACGCCTTCAGGAAACCTGCGCGTTGATTCCACGATGTATGTGACATCGATCAATTCTCTTGAAGACCGGGTCGAACAATTCGACGATATTCCCATCAAAAGCAACGGATCAACGATACTATATGTTAAAGATGTTGCCAGGGTGGCGGATGCAGCTGATATAACAGTTGACTATGCGCTGGTAAATGGAAAACGATCCGTTTATATCCCGGTTGTGAAGACGGCCGATGCCTCTACCCTGGATGTGGTCAATACCTTAAGGCAGAAACTCCCTGAAATGAAATCGCTTCTCCCTTCGGATATTGATCTGCGTTATGAATTCGACCAGTCTGTATTTGTGATCAATGCCGCCAGGAGTTTAATGATAGAAGGGATTTTGGGCGCGATCCTGACTGGGCTCATGGTATTATTATTCCTCCGCGACTGGAGAAGCAGCCTGGTGGTCATCATCACGATCCCGGTTTCAATATTAAGCGCCGTGCTTTTTCTCAGGCTTTCCGGGCAGACGATCAATATCATGACACTTAGCGGTTTGGCACTGGCCATCGGAATTCTCGTCGACCAGGCGACCGTGACGATAGAAAATATTCATCAGCACCTTGAAATGGGCAAGTCGAAAAAGGCTGCGATTTTAGATGCGTGCTCCGAAATTTCTTTTCCGCTGTTGCTGATCCTGCTTTGTATCCTGGCAGTGTTCGCACCTTCTTTCGTCATGAGCGGAGTACCCAGGGCCATGTTCCTGCCACTTTCCCTTTCGATCGCATTTGCGATGATCGTCTCTTTTATTGCAGCTCAAACCCTGGTTCCCGTTATTTCAAACTGGTTGTTAAAAGCAGAAATGTTCCAGCGCTACGACCAGGAACGAAAACATGCACACGCCGGTCTTGCGCTCGATGAAGAAGAGCTTAAAGAGGTAAATCTTCACGGCGACGAAGAAACTGAGCATCCGGAGCAAAACCGGTTCTTTCAAAAGATCAAGCAGGGTCTTGCGGGCAGGTTAACGAAATGGATGCCATTTCGAAAATTTATCGTGATCATTTATTTGCTGTTCGCATTCGCCGGTGCGGGCATATGTTTTTTGGTGATCGGTAAAGATCTTCTTCCCAAAAATAACGTCGGTCAATTGCAATTGCGCATACGCGAGCCCGATGGAACGCGTCTCGAAGTGACCGAAGCCGCCACCAAAAGAATTCTTACTATTATCGATTCCACTGTCGATGGTCATGTAGACATTAGCTCTGCGCATGTGGGAGTGATCCCAAGTAATTTCGGCACGAGCAACCTTTATATATTTTCAAGCGGCACCCATGAAGCACTTATCCAGGTGAATATCGACGAAAAATACAAGGTGCACTTAGACGATCTCAAGGATGAATTGAGGAAGAATATACTGCGTGAGTATCCGGGCATCCGGCTCTCATTCGAACCCATTGAGCTGACGGAAAAAATCATGGCGCAGGGAGCATTCACGCCCATCGAGGTGAGGGTTGCGGGAAAAAATTTGAATGATATTGAAAACTACGCCGACTCGCTCGCGGAAAAACTACGCAAGGTTTCGTATCTGCGCGATGTTCAGATTGCACAGCCGCTAAAAGTTCCCACGCTGAACATTGATATCAATAGGTCAAAGCTTGCATTGATGGGGCTTTCGATCGACGCGGTTTCCAGGAGCATCACTGACGCTACTTCATCCAGCAGGTACACCAATAAAAATCTTTGGTTGGATGACCGGACTTCTTACACCTACCAAACGCAGGTGTTTACGCCGGAATATATTATGAATTCGGTAGAGCAGCTGAAATCTGTACCACTTGTAGAAGGGCAGATGCGACCGGTTCTTGCGGACGTGGCCAATATTTCGATCGACACTTTGCCCGGTGAATATGACAGGAGCGGACCAAGGCGCTTTGTTACTGTCAGCGCCAACATTTATAAAAAAGATCTGGGTACCGCCACAAAAGCAGTACAAAATGCTATTGCTTCCCTGGGAACGCCGCCGACGGGGCTTGTACCCGAAATCAAAGGAATGTCCTCCCTGCTGGTAGAAACCCTGGGTTCACTCCAGAGCGGATTGATTGCCGCCATCGTTGTCATATTATTATTGCTGGCAGCCAACTATCAATCATTCGGTCTGTCAATAGCAGTATTGGCAACCGTGCCCGCAGTATTGATGGGGTCGATGCTGATCCTGCTGGCCACCGGCGCAACGCTGAACCTTCAATCTTATATGGGCATCATCATGTCAACTGGCGTTTCAGTGGCGAACGCGATCCTGATCGTCACCAATGCCGAAAATTTAAGGATCGAATACAGAGATCCGTTCAGAGCGGCTATAACGGCGGCGAGTATACGCTTACGACCGATCCTCATGACCAGCATGGCCATGATCGCGGGCATGATCCCGATGGCCAGCGGAATCGGTGAATCGGGCGACCAATCGGCGCCGCTGGGTCGTGCAGTCATCGGCGGACTTGCGGCATCGACTTTCGCTGCCTTATTCATGGTGCCTCTTGTTTATGGATGGATACAGGAAAAGAAATCATTTGCATCGGTTTCACTATTACCGGAAGATTCTCAAAAATAAATGCAATGCGACAAAAAATTTTATTCGCTGTTTTAATCGTTTTTCTCGCTGCCTGCGGTGATAAAAAAGATCCGGCCGCGGCAGCGACGGCTACAAATGCGCCTCCCCGTTATCAATTGGTGCAGGCAGAAAGGGAGAAAGTAAGCCAGGAACTTAAACTGCCGGCACAGCTGGCAGCATTTGAAGAAGTGAGCATTTTTCCAAAAGTGAACGGATATGTAAAGTCGGTGCAGGTGGATATAGGATCAAATGTTAAAAAGGGACAGGTATTGATGCTGTTGGATGCACCGGAATTGGAACAGGCCGTCGCACAGGCAAAAGAAAGATACGCGAGGGCCAGATCCAATTTCATCATCGACAGGGATAATTATGAACGTCTGAAAGAAGCAGCGCTGACGCCCGGAGCGGTGTCGCCGATGGATCTGGCCGGTTCGGAAGGAAAGATGGAAGCCGACAGCGCTTTGTCGAATGCGGAGAAAGTGAACTGGCAAATGCAGCAGACCATGTTAGGATATCTTACCGTCATCGCACCTTTCGATGGCGTGATTACAGAAAGAAATGTTCATCCGGGTGCGCTCGTGAGCGCAGAAGCCAAGGACAGCCACCCGATGCTGGAGTTGAAACAGGTCTCGCATCTGCGGCTCCAGGTGGATGTCCCGGAAGATTTTGCATCGACGCTCAGGGTACATGATACTATTTCATTTTATATAAGCGCATTGCCCGGCAAACGATTTACGGGCGAGATCAGCCGAAACTCGATGAATATAAACCGGCAATTCAGAACCCAGCGTGTCGAGCTGGATGTATATAATAAAGAAAGCCTGATGTCTCCCGGCATGTACGCAGATATCATTCTGTCGGCGAAGGGAAATCCCACGGCTTTGTCGGTTCCTCAAACTGCTGTTGTCACGTCTACGGAAAGAAAATATGTCCTCGTAGTGAAAAACGGGAGGATTGCCAAGGTGGATGTGGTAACTGGAAATTCTTCGGCGGGAAAGGTCGAGGTCTTCGGCAACCTTATGCCCGGTGACTCGGTCATTGCTAATACTAACGATGAAATTAAGGAGGGGAACTATCGGTAAGAAGCACGAAGGCGCAGTCTATTTGTTTCGTTCTGAGCCATAACGCTAATATAACCTTCGCTTAAAATTCAGGTTATATAGCGGTGATACTTTTGTCAAACCTCTCAAAATGAAACCAACCATCGCGGGCCTGCTTCTTCTTTTCATTCCTTTTTTTCTATTCTCCCAGGAAAATTTTAAGACGAAAAATATTTTCATCATCGCCATCGACGGATTTCGCTGGCAGGAAATATACCAGGGCGCTGATCCCGGCCTGATCTTCAATCGAAAATATGTGTCAGATACTTCACTAATGCGCCAGCTATTCTGGGACGAGAATCCGGCGGAGCGCCGTTCGAAACTTCTTCCGTTCTTCTGGAGTGTGATTGCAGAGAGAGGCCAGCTTTATGGCAACCGCGCCTTCGGAAATAAAGTAAATGTGAAAAACATCTATAAGATTTCTTATCCGGGATACAATGAGATGTTGACAGGATACACAGATCCCCGGATCATTTTGAATATTCAACACAATAACAGAAACATAAATGTGCTGGAATTCCTGAACCGGCAAAAAGATTTTGAAGGAAAAGTAGTCGCCTTCAGTTCATGGAATATGTTTCCTTATATCTTAAACGCCGAAAGAAGCAAGCTCGCGATCAATAGTGGTTACGAATTGATAGCACACAATCCTTGTGATTCAACTTTCAGGTTCATTGATGAAGTCCAGGAGAATGTGGTCCACAAGACCAATACGAGGTATGACTGGCTGACTTATCTCAGCGCGCGTGAATATATTGAGCAGAATCATCCGCGCGTGGTGTTCCTGGGATTTGGTGAGACCGATCATTTTGCGCACCAGGGCCGGTATGATATGTATTTGCAGCGCGCCAATGCGATCGACAAGATGATCTCCGACCTCTGGTACGAGGTGCAATCCGATCCATTTTATAAAGATCAAACAACCTTCATAATTACGACAGATCACGGCAGGGGAAGAAATACGGAAACCTGGTTTACACATCTCTTCTTCATCAGAGGATCAGGTCAGACCTGGCTTGCGATGCTGGGACCTGATATCGCACCGCTGGGAGAAATGAAAGAGGATCTGCAGATCTATCAAAAGCAGGTAGCCCCCACAGTGGCACACATGCTTGGCCAGCAGTTTGCAGTTTCTCATCCCGTTGCCGGACCCATCAACCTCCCGAACAATACCAACCCTAACAATTCCGGCGCTGAACAACTGGCAAGCAAGTAATCCTCATATCACTTCATTTTCTTCTCTCAAAACAAAATGTGAAGCGCAAAAACATTTTGCGCGACGCAATTACCCTTCCGGCGCAAATAGTTAAAAAAGTTTGCATGTGATATCCAAAGTGAGCAATTTGATCACCGGCTTTTTGTTTAGATGAGTTATCCACAAATCGCTCGAAATCGTGGCATGTTTATCGCGGATTTAATACTAGTTCCTGATAGCTAAGGGGATACAATAGCGGGGTTGAAAATCTTCTTTTTTCGGACGGATTCACAAAAATTCGGAGCGTTTTCGTCCATTGTGGTGGGAAACAAAATTGAATATCTTGCATGAACAGCACACCTATATTTTATGAATGATACGCTACTAACCACTGACAGAATAATTTCTTCAAAAACTTATTTTATGGACATCAAATTAAAATTAGAAGCGATTAACAAAGAAATTCAGTCATTGGGTATCGACGAGAACACGAACGGAAATACCAAATTATTGGACAAGCTGGAACAATTGAAAGGCGAAATGGTAGATGCGTACGAACACACCAAAGGGCTCAACAAATATATGGTGAGGCTTCCTATGTGGTTGATTGACATGAACCTAATGGACTACAAACGTAGGTCCGGGGAAAATGACAAGGAAGTAAAAACGACTTTGATCAACAACATAAAGCAAATTACAAACAAGGCGATCGACCTTTTCGAGAAAGCATTTTCTGACAATAAAATGAGCATGGTTCTGAATTAAGATTCATTTCCTTTTTTTTCGAACCAGACTTTTTCATTCCCTTTTGTCAAAATTTTTTTAAGAAGTTGAAGTAACCCTTCAACTTTTTTTTTGCTCCTGCTGCATTCATTTTTCTCATCTTTCCAGGTTTTTTGAGTGAAAAAATCGCTCTTCTCCGAAAGTTAACCTAAACTTAATATTGACAGTTTTCCACAAGGTTTTTAAAAACCTTTTTAATCCCGGCAATCACATAATGTTCTTTTTTAGTCCGGGAATCGTCCATAACCGGCCTTCTGTTAACATTAAAGTAATATTCCCTTAACATTCGGGTTACCCCTTAATTCTTCTTTTGTATCCCGTTTCAATCTTTATTTAACCAAAACCATCACAGATGACTTGTCAGCATTTTAAGCGAACCGTAATTTTTACGGTGATTGCTTTACTCGCGTTCAGCGTTTCCAATGCCCAATTCTTGTGGAATTCTGATTCCGCATTTAAAGCAAACACCCCAAATTCGGGAAGGCTTTGGGGCTACGCCTTCCTCGATTTCTTTTACAAGGGCCATTCAGATTCTTTGAACAGAGGCGGAAATAATCAATATACCGGTATACCGCAGGGACGAAACGGATTCCAGATCCGCCGTGTATATCTTGGTTATGATTATAATATTTCCAAAAAGTTTTCTGCAGAATTGTTACTGGCCGCAGAAGACAATTTTCCTGCCTTCAATCCGCCTTCGTCAGCAGCAGCCAGTGGCGATCAGCTTTTGAATAATAAGCAGACTTTTTTCCTTAAGTATGCCAACATAAAGTGGAAAGACATTTGGAAGGGAACGGATTTAATTGCCGGCCTTCAGGGAACTCCGGCATTTCCTTTCATAAGTGAAAGAATATGGGCTTACAGATCCATTGAACGCACTATTACAGACATTCGCCGCACTCCGTCTTATGACTTAGGACTGGGATTAAGAGGCGTATTTGATCCCAAGACCAAGAATTTCGGCTATGACTTATTGGCGGCAAACGGAACCGGCGACAAGCCGGAATCGAATAGTTTCAGGTGGTTCTATGGGGATGTGTTTGCTTTTTTCATGAAGAGGAAACTGGTCATCGATTTTTATGCGGATTACCAGAGATTGAATTGGCAACCCGGATGGCATCACGATCGCCAGATGATCAAAGGTTATGTAGCGTACAGCTACCCGAGCACAGACGACCCCTGGCCGGCTTTCACGGTAGGAGCTGAAGGATTTATAAATAATATTAAAGCAGACACAAGAAATGTTCCTTATAAGGGAATTGGTGTTCCCGATACGTCTGCTACAAAAGCGAATGGACTGTCATTTTATGTGCATGGCAATATTGTGAAGAATAAACTTAGGTTTTTTGCAAGGGTCGATGTTTACAACCCCAACAAGAATATGAAAAATCTCGGAGCTGACTCCACTTTTGTCGGACTTTCTTCTCCAAGCGGATACAATACGCCGGGATATAAATTGACCTATAGCCCGAGCACCGGATCGCCAACTGCAGCGACAAGCACTGGAGATATTTCTTCCAAAGAAACATTCTTCACGGTGGGATTGGACTTTACGCCTTACAGAGGGGTGCATTTCATGCCGAACGTCTGGTATAACCATTATAAATCGCAACTCAACACGGTGCCGGGTATGACACCGGGTGTGTCGGATGGGAATTATGACCTGGTGTACAGGATGACATTCTATTTTGTATTTGGTAAATGATTTCTTAACTCCTAGTAAAATAAACACATGAAAAAGAATCTTTTCAATTCGAAATTTTTTACGGCAGCAGTTATGCTGTCGATATTCAGCTTCATGGGCTGTGGCGGAGGAGAGGGCGGCGGGAAAACAGATTCCACTGCAGCTGCGTCTTCTTCCGGTGACGATAATGCCCTGATCGGCGCGGGCAGTTCTTTCGACAATCCATTATTTTCGAAAATGTTTTCGGAATATAATAAGATGAATGGACTGAAAGTAAACTATCAGTCTGTAGGATCTGGTGCCGGCATTTCGCAGCTGACCAACAAGACCGTGGATTTTGGTGCGTCAGATGCTCCGATGAATGGCAAGCAGGATTCGGCAGTATCGGCTCCGGTGCTCCACATTCCTGTTACAGCCGGCGCTGTGGCATTGAGTTATAATCTTGCAGAAGTCAAGGATACATTGAAATTGACGCCAACTATTCTTGCAGAAATTTTCCTTGGAAAAATAACCAAATGGAACGACCCGAAAATTGTAGCAGCAAACAAAGGAGTGAAATTGCCGGCAACTGGCATTGTTGTCGCACATCGCTCTGATGGCAGTGGCACAACTAATATCTTCACTACTTACCTGTCGAAAGTAAACGAAGATTGGAGTGCAAAAGTGGGCAAGGGTTCATCCGTTAACTGGCCTGTGGGATTGGGCGGCAAAGGAACCGAAGGCGTTGCGGGAATGGTGAAACAAACGCCCGGCGCGATCGGTTATATTGAGTTGGCTTACGCTATCCAAAACAATATGGCTTATGCGAAGGTCCAGAACAAGGCCGGAAATTTCATCACGCCGACAATTGCCAGCGTAACCGCAGCAGCAAATATTACGATTCCGCCAGATTCGAAAATATCTTTAACGAATACCGAGGCAGCAGACGGATATCCGATCTCAGGATTTTCCTGGGTATTGATCTACAAGGATCAGAAATACAATAGTCGTTCGTCTGATCGTGCAGGCAAACTGCTTAACCTGATTTCCTGGATGATTCACGACGGACAGCAATATAGTTCGCCGCTGACCTATGCGCCGCTTTCGCCGGCAGCAGTGGCTGTAGCGGACGCCATCCTCAAGTCAGCAACCTATGATGGAAAGGCAATATTGCAATAATTAGAATTGACATGATGTATAATGAGTCCGACGGCCAATAAAAATTCAATTACCCTCAGTGAACAATCATTGGGGGTAATTGATTCTAAGAGCAAGGCAGGATCGCTGTCAGCAAGAGCATTGGGCAGATCCGGCAGGCAAATCAGGATGGAGGGTCTTTTTAAGAGGACGCTTGTCCTGATGGGTCTGATCATGGTTATCCTTGTATTTGGAATACTGATTACATTAATAGTTGAGTCGGTGCCTTCCATAAAGGCGCTTGGCTTGAAATATCTGTGGGGCCGGACCTGGGATCCTGTTCAGGACATCTACGGTGCCTTCCCGTTTTTGCTTGGAACATTGCTGACCTCATTTCTTGCATTGCTCATTTCTGTTCCTTTCTCGATCGCCGTCGCGATTTTTTTGGGTGAATATTATCCCAAAGGTTGGTTCTCTAATTTTCTTAAAAATACGGTGGAGCTGATCGCGGCCGTTCCTTCAGTAATTTATGGATTCTGGGGACTGGCGGTATTGGTTCCGATTGTCAGAAGCCTGGAAACGAAAATAGGCGTGCCGCCCATTGGCGTGGGTATTTTTACTTCATCCCTGATACTCGCAGTGATGATCATACCCTATGCGGCATCGTTAGGACGGTCTGTGATTCAAATGGTGCCTTCTCCATTGAAAGAAGGCGCGTATGCACTGGGTGCAACGCGATGGGAAGTGATCAGGAGTGTTGTCCTTCCCTATACAAAATCGGGTTTGTTCGCCGGTATCCTGTTGTCGCTTGGAAGAGCATTGGGAGAAACGATGGCGGTCACGATGGTGATTGGAAATACAAGCCAGCTTCCAACCAGCATTTTTGCGCCGGGAAACACCATGGCAAGCGTTATCGCCAACGAATTTACAGAGGCAGACAAGGCCGTTTATTTATCGGCGCTTATCGAGTTGGGCCTGGTATTGTTTCTGGTAACAACAGTCATTAACATGATTGGAAAAAGAGTGATCAGCCGGTTTACAAATGACTAAGATGAAAACAAATATCCAGTTCAGAATTAATAAAAGCAAAGGACTGCAATTGCTGGTCATTGTGCTTGCCTTTGCCTGCGTCATTCCACTGCTGGCGATTCTGGCCTACATTATAAGAGCTGGTATCACCAAGATCAACTGGCGCTTCCTCACCAATATTCCAAAACCGGTCGGCGAAGTTGGAGGAGGTATTGTGAATGCATTGGTCGGCAGCGCGATCATTATTGGCGTGGCAGCTATAATCGCAATTCCCCTCGGTATACTCTGTGGCGTTTATCTGAGTGAAAATAAGAAAAGCCGGCTGGCATATTGGTGCCGCCTCTGCGTGGATGTTTTGCAGGGCGTTCCCTCGATTGTGGTGGGTATCGTTGCCTATTTCTGGCTGGTTAAACCATTGGGTGGATTTTCCGCTTTGTCCGGCAGCGCTGCACTCGCCATCATGATGCTGCCCATCGTTGTGCGATCGACGGAGGAGACATTGAAATTATTGCCCGATTCCCTCAAGGAAGCGGCTTTTGCATTGGGAATACCATTTCACCGCGTAATATTGAAAGTGATCATACCCTGCGGATTCAGCGGCATACTATCGGGAGTAATGCTTTCGGTAGCTAGAATTGCCGGTGAAACTGCACCGCTCTTATTTACTGCTTTTGGCAACCCTTATCTTACGACAAATATCACTAAACCCATGCACAGCCTGCCATTACTGATTTTCAATTATGCCACCAGTCCTTACAATGACTGGCATGATCTGGCCTGGGGCGCTTCAGTGATCCTGCTTGTTTTTGTTCTTGTCCTTAATATTTTTACAAAGTTGATCACTCAAAGATGGAAAATACAGTTATAAGAAGTAAGAATTTCAATGCATATTTTGGAGATAATCATGTTGTCAAAAACGTAAACATTGAAATTCCAAGAAATTTCGTCATAGCCGTGATGGGCCCCTCCGGCTGTGGGAAAACGACCTACCTGAGATGCATCAACAGAATGCATGAACTGATTCCCGGCGCAACTTCGGACGGCGAGATGAATCTGAATGGCGAAAATGTATACAACATGCATCCCATTTTCGTCAGACTGAAAATCGGGATGGTGTTTCAGCGGCCCAATCCTTTTCCCAACCTTAGCATTTACGACAATGTTATTGCCGGATATAAATTGAATGGAATTAAATTGCCGAAAAGTGAAAAAGACCGGATCGTGGAGCATTCTCTCCAGCGGGTGGCGTTATGGAACGAAGTCAAGGATTCGCTGACCAAGAAGGGTTCATTTTTATCCGGTGGACAGCAGCAGCGTCTATGTATAGCGAGGGCTGTTGCAATGGAACCCGAGGTCCTGCTTTTTGATGAGCCGACCTCGGCCTTGGATCCCATTTCAACCTCGACCGTGGAGGAATTGTTTTACGAACTGAAATCGAATTATACATTGATCATCGTGACACACAATATGCAGCAGGCCGCAAGGGTGAGCGACAGAACAGCATTTTTCTACATGGGTGAACTGGTGGAATATGATGACACCAAACAGATGTTTACCAATCCAAAAGATGTGAGGACACAAAATTATATCACTGGCCGCTTTAGCTAGCCTCAAAACCAATCAATCATTATGACGCAATTCGAATCGGAAATGCAGGTTGTCAGGACTGAAGTAATCAACATGTGGGATCTCGTATTTCTTCAGCTGTCGAAAGCAAAGGAATCGTTATTGAATTTTGACAAAGACCTGGCAAGAGAAGTGGTTCAAAAAGAAAAAAGAGTGAACGCCTATGAATTGAAGATCGACAGGGATTGTGAAAATATTTTTGCGCTTTTCTGCCCCGTTGCAGTGGATCTAAGATTTCTCCTGGCTGTGCTCAAGATCAATAATAACCTGGAAAGAATTGGAGATATTGCTGACGGCATTGCAAAATATATCGTTGATTCTCCCACAAAATTCAACCGTGGCATGCTTGAAACTACGGAAGTGATCCATATGTTCGATGACTCGCTGGATATTCTGAAAGATACGCGTGTGGCATTTGAAAATGAGAACACATTATTGGCCAGGACGATCTTCTCCAGGGACGAAGTGCTGGATGATATTAACATGAAGGCAGACCAGGAAATTGCAAAATATATTCAGGCCAATCCTCAAAATATCAACGAAGCCCTTTATATATTTTCGATCATAAGAAAGCTGGAAAGGGTAGGAGACCAATCCAAGAATATCGCCGAAGAGATCATTTTCTACGTAGAAGCCAAGGTGCTCAAGCATTTCAAGAGCTCATAGTCAATTTCCCGTGCCCCGATTGATAATATTCTCTTAACCATTCTGTAAACAGGGCATAATACGCCGGAACTAATTTGCACACTCTGTACAAACAGTTTATCTGAGTTAGTAAATTATCTAGAATTTTCTCATGCAGTAGCCACTTGATTTCCATCACGGTGGCTCTTTTTTTTCACTGAACCAACGCGGGCATCGGACATACGACGCAAAATAGCGCTTGTACTATACCGTTATTAATTGATCACAAACTCCGGATAGAGATAATCCAGCCCATATTTCTTTCGGTCCGTGCAATTGTGCATGAGAAAGCTGATGATGGCTTCGGTGGAATGGTCGGGAACGAGATGGAGCCGTCCGGGTTTGTTGATCCAGGATTCAAACAATGAAGGAAAACTATGATCGATGGCGCGCGGACATATGACACCCAATTTGTTCAGCGCCGCGGCGTTGCAATATTGTTCGTATTGACCCGCGATCGGAATTGCCATCAGCTTCTTGCCCAGATAAAGCGCTTCTGCAGGAGTTTCGAAACCTGCGCCCGTGATGATACCCTTGCATTTGATCAGACTTTTATTGAAAGCTTCTTTGTTGACCGGAATGAGCCTGATATTACCGATCTGGGTGGGCTGGTTCACTTCTTTCGAAAATATCTCGAAATGATGATCTTTTAAAGGTGCAAATTTTCCGATCATTTCCTGGTCGCTGAATGAGGAAAGATAAACGGTAATATGGCCCTTATCCACGGGCTCGGCTCTCAGGATTTCTTTCTTGATGACTGGCGGAAGAATAAAATCGTCATAAGATTCAAAATGAAGGCCCACGTATTGCGAGGCTCTTGCATAATGCGTCAGGATCCATTCCCCGATCGCGTCCTTTTTTTTCGGTCTTGGTGTTTTATCAGACTGAAAGCTTGCCTGGTGGCCAAAATTTACCGATGGAATTTTTTTCAAGGCGCAGGCAATGGCAGTGATACTTTCGAAATCATTCAGCACCAGGTCGTATTTTTCAACAGGAAGGTCACGCGCCTCTCTCAATATTCGCAATGGCGCAAAATGCCCGGCGGTCTTCCGGTAATTCAAACCACCTTCATTATTGTAAAAAAGACAAAGCCCTTTGCTTCTGAATTTAACCGGGGCGTTCAATGTGAGCGTGCTGTTGGCGCCGCTGAGAAAAATATCAACGGTTCCGTATCGCTGAAGGAACGGCAGGATTTCCATGGCACGGCTGATATGGCCGTTTCCTGTTGCCTGAACTGCATATAATATTTTCATAGTAGAAGATTTAGATCGCCAGTGAATTAATGTATAGATTAATATTATCGGTGATCACTGTAACGGGTTGCGCTTTTTCGGCGACCGGAACTGCCGGAAATTTCGTTTGATCGTATTCGAAGATGGTCCATTCGTTCTGATGATATTCCAGCGCCGTCAGGTGTTCCATCCAGTCGCCTGAATTGAGATAGGTCACATTGCCTGCTGCAGTTTCAATGATTCTTTTCTGGGGCTGATGAATATGTCCGCAAATGACATAGTCATATTTCTTTTCAATCGCGAGTTCGGCGGCAATTTGTTCGAAGTCGTTGATTTTGGCTACGGCCTTGTTGACGCCGGATACTATTTTTTTCGAAATCGAAATGCGTTCGCGGCCGGCGAGTTTAAGAAAGAAATTGATGAACCTGTTGAAGAGAATGAGCATCCCATACCCTGTACTGCCAAGTTTCGCGATGATCTTTGCGCTGCCCTTGGTAGTGTTGTCGAATACATCGCCGTGAAAGATCCAGGTCATCTTATTGTCGATCTCCAGGACCAGCTTATCTGTTAGTGTAAGATTGCCGAGCTGTACGTCGGTATATTTTCTTAGGATCTCGTCATGATTGCCGGTGATATAAAATACACGGGTACCATTGGCAATGCACTGGATGATCTCTTTGATCACCATCATGTGTGCCGAAGGGAAATAGCGTTTGCTGAATTGCCAGCCGTCGATAATATCACCATTTAAGATGAGGATGTTGGGAGCGATGCTTTTAAGATAATTGACCAGCTCCCTGGCGTGGCAACCATATGTACCGAGATGAATGTCAGAGATAACAGCGACATCAAGGGGACGTTTTTCCATTACGCAGGTTTTTCAAAGCTCCGAAGAGGATATTACTTGATTCTTATCCCCTGATTAACAAATTGTACTGTTTGTGTAAAGCCATTGTTAAGCCCTGGTGCGCCGGAACAGGCTGATGCTTAAAGGAAAAGGTTTGATAATATTGTGTAATAAATTAGCCCGTCGTATGCACGAAGATCTCATACTGCTATTAGGAGACAAGATCAGGTCCAAAAGGTCAATGAAGAATATCACGGTGGAAGAGCTGGCCGGCAAGGCGGGCGTTAGCAAGGGTCTGGTTTCCCAGATCGAGAATAACCGCACTGTTCCTTCCCTGCCTGTTCTTTTCAGCCTCATTCATTCACTTGAAGAAGACCTCAAGACTTTTTTCGAAGACATGCAGGACCATCTGACCAACGGCAAAGTACTGGTCGTGCGTAAGGGGAATGAAAAAGAATTTAAAAAAGAACCGGCAAAAGGATTTTTGTACAAAAGAATTCTCACCAAAACCATCACTAGCCAGGCCGCTGACATCGTTTTGCTCGAATTGCAGAGAGGCGCTTCGAGAAAGAATATGACGAAAACAGACGCTTTCGAATTCAAATACCTGCTCAAAGGAAAAATTGAATACCAGGTGGAGCAGGAAAAAATTCAATTGCAGGCGGGCGACAGCATTTTCTTTGACGGACGACTGGAACATCGCCTGAAAAATATTGGCAATACCAATGCGTTGATCCTTGTCGTGTATCTATTCTGAGGAATTCCCGGTAATATGTATTTTTTCCTGATGAATGCCGCATTGAATTGCAACGCGAAGAAGATCTTATTTCCAAAAAATATTCCGCTGGATCATTTCATTACTGCAATGCGTGAGCGCGCGCTCTTATTAAATAATTATTACATAATTGTAAAATGCCCCATTTCATCATTTATAAATACTGAACTTTCGTTTAGCCTTTATAAACAGGCGTAATATTTAATTAAAATTCGCCTAACCTTCACTTCACATTGCGCTTTTACTTTCGGTTTCGAATTTCTGCAAATAATTCACCTTAACTAAACAGCTTTCTTATGAGCTCCAAAATTCTCCGGCTGGCTTCGCTTATTTTTTTCGGAGCGGCCCTTCCATTTTTCTCCCTGGCGCAGGATATTATTTCGGGCAAAGTGCTTTCTGACAAAGACCAATCGCCCATCGCAGGGGCTTCCATTATTATTAAAGGAAGCAAAGCGGGAACCTCAACCGGACTGGACGGTGCGTTCTCTATAAAAGCCAAACAAGGTGATATGCTTGTCATAACAGGAGTCGGAATTTCGCGACAGGAAATTCCGGTCTCGGGCCAAAACAATTTACAGATCAATGTGGTTGCGAATAGCAAGAACCTGAACGAAGTGGTGGTGACCGCAACAGGAATCAAGAAAGAAGCGAAGCGGCTCGGTTATTCACTGCAAACAGTCGACGCTTCCAATTTTACAAAGGCGAGAGAGCCGGATCCCATCAACTCCCTCAAGGGAAATGTTGCGGGATTGGCAGTGAACATTACCTCGGAAATCGCGCATTCTCCGGATGTCATCATCCGCGGCGAAAATAATCCTGCAGACAGACCGATGTTCGTGGTGGATGGTGTTCCGATCAATTCCGACACATACAATATCAATCCCGATGATATTGAAACGTTCACCATTCTTAAAGGCCCCAATGCAGCAGCGCTCTACGGTTTCCAGGGAAAAAACGGGGCCATCATCATCAACACTAAAAAAGGCGGCGGCAGAAAAGGATTTACAGTCGACGTCAATTCAGGTACGCAATTCAACAAAGGATTTATCGCTTTGCCGAAATACCAGGATGAATATGGTCCTGGTGACAATGGCAAATATGCTTATGGTGGCGGTGGTTCAAGCCCGGCATCCTATTTTGGAACCGGAGCAGTCGGCGTTGGCGTGAACGATTACGATTATGATGTGTGGGGACCACAATTCCGCGGACAACTCCTGCCTCAATATGATGGCGCCTATGATCCGACGCAAAACTATACGACAACATTCGCCGATGGCAGCACCTACACAGGCCATGTCCAGCCCACTCCATGGGTGGCAAGAGGAAAGGATAATCTCAGGAAATTTATTCAGACGGGCCTTCTTTCTTCCAACAGTATTTCACTGAGCTCTTCGTCTGAAAAAAATGATATCCGCGTTTCGATCGGTAACACCTATCAAAAAGGCATCGTTCCCAACACCCAATTGAACAATGCGAATTTCACGGCCAGTATTGTGCATCGGTTCGACAACAAGCTCAGCCTTACGACTTATTTCAATTATAGCAGGCAATCCACACCGAATGTTCCGGACGTCACATACGGCCCCAACAGTATTATCTACAATATTATAATCTGGGGCGGAGCCGACTGGGCAATGAGCGACATGCGTGATTACTGGCAGAAAGGCAAGACCGGGATCCAACAGAAATACGAAGAATACTACCGTTACAACAATCCTTATTTCATGTCCTACGAATGGTTGAGAGGACACTATCAGAATAATGAGTATGGATATCTTTCACTCAACTACAAACTGAACGACAATCTCGACTTCATGCTCAGGCCCAGCCTGACTACATATGACATGTTCAATTCAGAAAAGCTTCCTTACTCAGCAGACGTATACGGCAGGGAACTAAGACAGGGCGACTATCGCGAAGACAGGCGTGGACTTTTTCAGACCAACACAGAATTCCAGGTCAGGTATCACAAGAATCAATTGCTGGGATTCCTCGATCTGCAGGCACTCGGTGGTGCGAACTATCGCGCACTGACCTTCAATTCCAGTTTTGAATCGACAAACTATCTGAATGTTCCGGGGATCTATTCTTTCTCTAACACTTTGAATCCGCTGGCAGGAACGAGCTTCCATTCGGCAATGAAAGTGCTCAGCGCTTATTACTCCGTCGATCTTGGTTATAAATCTTATATCACGGCAAATATTACCGGCCGCGTCGATGAATCATCGAGCCTGCCCAGCAACGCCAACAGTTATTTCTATCCTTCATTCAACCTGGCTACGGTAATCTCGGATTATGTAAACATGCCGCACCTGATTACCTTCCTGAAGTTGAGAGCATCATATGCTGAAAGCAAGAGTGGTGGCACCAGCCCCTTCTTCACCTCCAACGTGAGCGGAACTCCTGCCTCCGGGTATGGTTATTTCTGGAATTCTCCTTACGATGGACCGAGCTACCAGTTCTCGCAGGCTTATACCTTGAGTTCCACCTATACGAATCAAAACAGCGCAAGGTATACAGATCAAACCGTCAGCCCCAATATCCAGACAGCCGACAGACAGGCAACAGAATTGGGACTCGATATCAGGTTCCTGGAAAACAGGATCGGCTTCGACATAACCCGCTATCATTACAAGAATTCGGGAATAGTTAACCAGGGTACTTCAATGGCATCCGGTTATTCTTCTTATCTCACCAACGGTAATACATATACGAACGATGGATGGGAAGTCGTGCTCAATGCAAGACCGATTATCAATCCAAATGGACTAAACTGGAATATCACCGCCAACTTTTCGACCTATGTCAGAAAATGGGTGAATTTTTCCAATCCCGATTTGTATGAATTCAACGGGAAGCGCGTCGATCTCGCTTACGGTGACGCTTTTGTAAGAACTCCCGAAGGCAAGATGGTCATCGACCAGGCTTCAGGTCTTTATCTCAGGTTCTCCGACCTCGGTTCTCCTGCCAAGAAAATCTATGGACATACCGATCCGGATTGGACATGGGGAGTGGTCAACAACTTTAGTTATAAAGGTTTTTCTCTCCGGTTCCAGTTTGACGGAATGGTGGGCGGCGTGCTCGAAGATAATGTGCGCAAAAAAACCTTACAGGGCGGACGCCATGTCGAGAGTGCTGAAGGAGCCCTCGGCGCAGCAAGGCCTTCGGATGAAGCTAACGTTGCCGCCTATACGGGAGACGGCGTGAATCTGACAGGAGCTCCCATCGAACTGGATCCATTGAACGGAAATATCACAAACATAAAAAACCTTACAGAAGGCAAGAACGCAACAAAAAGCCAGGTACAACCTTTTGTGACCCGGATAGCTTCAATCCCTGATCTTGACATGATCAGCAAGACCTATGTGAAGTTGAGAGACGTGTCCTTCACTTACACGGTGCCTGAAAATGTTTTCGGACCCAAGTCTTTCATCCGGAAAGCAAGCATTTCTTTGGTGGGCCGCAACCTCTTATATTTCTTCCCAAGCAGGTACAAAGACATCGATGTTGACCAATTCAGCCAGGGCGTGTATACTACAGGTAGCAATGGCCAGTACGGAGCCGTTTCTTCTTACAATTCCGGCCTTCAAACGCCGACAACTCGAAGCTTTGGTTTTAATATTAATCTGTCTTTCTAACCTATTAAATGAAATTGTATGAAAAAGAGAAACTATATATTCTACTTCATCTTTATCTCCCTGGTCTTTTTGTCGTGCAGCAAAAAGATAGAGGAGCTGCAAAACGATCCCAATAATCCTACAAGCGTTCCACCCAATCTTATTCTGGGTACCGTGCTTATAGATATGGCGGGAAATGGAGCAGCAGGAGGCCTGGGCGCGGTCGGCGCCAATTCCATAAATTCCTGGGAGGATGCACATCGCTGGAATCAATACCATTGCAGTAACTATGACTACTATGACAACAATATCTACGCATGGACCAACGGAAATTTCGACCCTTATATCGTGCTGAAGAATTTGGTCCAAATGGAAAAAGAATCCTCCACAAGAACTAAAGTAACGATCGATCCCTACGAAGCTGTGGGCCGATTTGTGCGTGCGTACTATTATTATAATGTGACTTCATTGTACGGTGACGTTCCATTGACCGATGCACTAGAAGCGCCGCAAAATGCTACACCCACATATACCGCACAGGAAACAGTTTTCAAATATGTGCTGGACCAGCTGGACACGGCTAATAATGATTTTGCGGCTTTGATTGCGGCGAATGATGTGTCCCTCTCGTCCACACAGGATTTTTATTACAGAGGAAATCTTACCAACTGGCAGAAACTCGTGAATTCGTTTAAATTAAGAGTGCTGGTGAGTTTAAGCATTAAAGCCGGCGATGCCACGCTGAACGTTCCGGCACAATTTGCCGCGATCCTGGGCAACCCCGGCAAGTATCCGATTTTTGCAGGACCCCAGGACGATATGCAATTTGTCTACAATCCGGGAGGAACTAATTCTTATAGCCTCTATCCTTTCAATCCGAGCAATTTTGGTTCTGTCGCTGCAAGGTTCAATATGGCGTCTACTTATGTCGACGCATTGACGGGATTGAAGGATCCACGCGTCTTCGTAACCTGTGAGCCTGCCTGGGGTCTTGTCGCTAACGATCCTGTCCCCACGCAATTCAAATATTTCACTGGCGCCAGCACCGGCGAATCGCTGGCGACAATGTATAATAATGCAAACGCAGGTTTATATTCTTTCATCAACCGGAACAGGTATTATTCCAATTTCACCGGCGATCCGAATGTGTTGGTGGGATACAAAGAAATGTGTTTCAATATTGCTGAAGGAATTGCGCGCGGATGGACCACCGGAAATGCTGAAGACTGGTATAAAACGGGGATCACCGCGTCCATGGCGTTTTATGGTATAGACGTCACAAAGACCAGCTTCACGGCATATTTTCTGCCTCCCGACAAAAACTCTGTGACGCAGGTGGCTCCCTATCCCTATAATTTCGATTTCAATGCTTACTATGCGCAGCCGACAGTAAAGTTGTCAACTGACGTCAACACTGCAGTTGGACAAATCGTGTTGCAGAAATACATCGTTTGCTTTGAAAATTCGGGCTACGAAGGATATTACAACGCCAGGAGAACAGGTGTTCCTGCATTCCAGGGCGGAACAGGAGTTGGAAACAATGGAGTGGTTCCGAAAAGATGGGCCTACCCGACGTCGGAGCAGGTCCAGAACAAGTCCAATTGGAGCGCAGCTTTGCAGGCACAGGGATTTGCTGCAGATGATCTTAATCAGACCATGTGGTTGCTGAAATAGGATCTGCAGAACGAATCAAATAAAATGTATCTACCATAAACAGTAATTATGAAGAGAAATATTGCATTGGCTTTACTGCTCGGCTGTTCTTCGGTATTCGGTCAATCGCACCTGACGGAAAATGTCATCATCGTAACGATGGATGGAATGCGCTGGCAGGAAGTATTTGGCGGCGCGGATGAAAAATTACTCCTGGACAAAAAATACACAAACGATTCTGCCAAAATGGTACAGAAGTTCTGGGACAAGGATCTTGCTGAAAGAAGAAAGAAACTGTTTCCATTCTTTTGGTCGACTATTTTCAAGGAAGGCCAACTGTATGGC